>TARA_R110002020_G_scaffold235_9_pt1 | contig 25767 bp, 15 predicted proteins | sample TARA_R110002020 | Tara Oceans TARA_R110002020 (sample SAMEA4396489) | marine metagenome | biome: Westerlies Biome; feature: [MES] marine water layer (ENVO:01000295) within the mesopelagic zone...; material: water (ENVO:00002006), including particulate matter (ENVO:01000060) such...
AATAATGGCAAGACAAGAAAATTATAAGATTCTTATCGGAAAAGATGTAGCTAGAACAGCAGCTTTAACTGTAGCTACACTAGCAGATGGAGAATTAGCAGTCGTGAAAGACGACATGACAATCATGAATGCGGGAGATACTATCGCTAATAGTGATTACTGTTACGTAGTTCAAGGATGTTTTGAGGGTGGAGTTCGAGTAGCCCCACGTTTCTCAGCTAAAATCCAAGGACTTCAAGTAACAAAATGGGATGGAACTTCATATGCAGCAGCAGTACAACAAGTAACAGAAGTTGGTGCTTCGCCTGGTGCAGCTGGTTCTATCAATTTAGTAAATTCAGTAGATTATAGAATATCATTAGTATTTACATATGATAAAGTTATAGGTTCTGAAAGACAATTAGTAAGACGTTTCAACTATACTTCAGATGCAACAGCTACACAGCAAGAAATTGCACAAGCTTTAGCAACTGCAATTAATGCTGATGATGTAGCGGGTACATTAGTAACTGCAGCAGCAGCAGTAGGAGTAGGAGTTAATTGGGGTATAACTATTTCAGCTGTAGCTCAAACTTACAAAATTATAGATGGCTATGAGCAAGTAACATTTAAAACTATAATGGATGGAGGTTTCTCTGATGGTGGTACAACAACACTAAATGAAACAGTTGCTCCTGCTACCAAACCTAATTATGGTTCTGGTACATTTGCGCATGTATCTGATTTAGAAAGAGCTGCATTAGGATATGATGGTATAACGAATTTAATGAGATTCCCAGTACCTTCTTATCCAGTATACTCTGTTTCTACGACTACTTATGATGTATATTCAGTTATGCATTCAGACAGACACGCTACAGCAAACTTGAATAAAGATGGCTTAAGTCCAGAAATGACATTGGTAGCAATGCCAGTAGCAGCGGGACAACAAGCAGCTTTTGAGGGAGAAATCAATCCTTGGATGGCTTCTTTACCTGGTAACTTTGCTAACGTAGCACTGTAATAAAATAAATGTATAACTTTAAAAATATAAAATAATGGCAAATGTAATTGAAAATAGAGCAGTAAATGCAAACGTAGAGATTGCTTCTATAGCAGTGATTTACGATGGTGTAGCTGCTGGTGGAGCAATGGTATCCACTGCAATGATTCCAGCTGATGCTTCAGTAGTAGGTGTTTATTTAAATACTAGTACAGCAAACGGAGCAGTTTTAGCAGGTACTGGTACTATAAGAGTAGCAGTAGGTGGAGCAGCACAATGGGTTATGGCAGCAACAACTGCAGGTAATGCAAAAGCAGGTTTCCCAGTTCCTTTAACTGGTAGTTTTACTGGAGCAATTCATGTAACAATGGGAGGTACAGTAACAGCAGTTAATGGTGTACACTACATCTCAGTAGCTTACGTTAGAGGTAACGCGTAAACAGTTTAATAATTTTACATAATACAGGAGGGAGAAATCCCTTCTGTATCTATGTATTTAAAAAAGTATATGAATGGCTATAAAGGTAAACTTTAAAATTGCTGAAGCATGCGATAATAAAAGTATAATATTCACAGACATAACAGGTGCTTATTCTTCTGCTAATTTAACAGGATGGGGAGCTCCAAATCCACTAATATCTACAGTAATTGATGTAGAGATAATTGTTCTTGCTCCAGACGGGAACACATATGTTATTTCTATGGCTGATATTGCAGGAGATTTGCCCTCTGATTCAAATGGTATATTCCATATTCATATGGGATATTTAGGAGGAGCAGCAGGAACCACAATTCAACAAGGTGTTTATAATATAGAATATCGTGTAATTTACAATGATGGAACATCTACTGGACAACTGGTCTCTAAAAGAAAATATACACTAGCTGCTAGTGTAATTAAATGTTGTGTCCATAAAATGTTAGCAAATTTAGATATGTGTGATGATTGTCCTTGTGGAGAAGATAAATCGAATGCATTAGAAGCTTACACTCTTTATAAAGCTATGTTATATGCTTATACATGTGGTAGTACGGTAAAAGCCGGAAAGATGGCTACCCAAGTAGAAAAGTTATGTAATTATAAAGGTACATGTGCATCATGTACTTAAAAAAAAGAGTAAATAATGGCATGTGATAATTGTATGAATGGATGCGTAAATCCACAAAATTGCGCGTGTGACTGTACAACTTGTGCAGAAGCAAATGGGTGTGACATTCCTGTAGGAGATACAGGCCCCCAGGGACCCCAAGGTCCTCAAGGCCCTCCCGGAGTAAATGGTACAGATGGTATTAACGGAAATGATGGTGCAGATGGTTGTACCATGCTAGACGTTTATATATCAGATGGTACTGATGGTAATACCCAGGGTGACGTAATTGTTACTACTGGTCCTACCCCTACACCTTGTAATCAAGTTATTAATGCTGGAAATGTAATACAATCTATTATTAATAATGGTGCTGTTATTCCACCAGGAATAATTGTAATGTGGGCTGGCGCTTTAGGTTCTATACCTACTGGATGGCTTTTATGTGATGGTCTTTCAGGAACTCCTAATTTAAGTGGAAAATTTATAGCGTCTTATGGAGCTGGAGATCCAAACTTTGGTGCAGTTCTAGCTCCTGGTGGAGCAATAACAACATCATTAAGTAAAGGAAATATACCAGCTCATGTTCATAATTTAGGAACATATGCATCAACAATATCCACATCAGGGGCTCATGCCCATAGATGGAGAGGTTTTTGGAATGTTGATGGAACAGGTTCACCTATAGATGATCCAAAATCAAGATTTAGAATTGGAGGTGATCCATTAGATTGGGTTACAGCTAGACCTAATGACGGAACAGGTGATTGTACAGGAGATACAGATACTAATTGTGGAGCTCATTCACATAGTGTATTTATGACAGGTAATTCAGGAGATGGAACAGCAGATAGTCTGACTGCTCCTCAAGGATTACCTTTTAGTATTTTACCTCCTTTTGTAACTTTAGCATATATACAGAAACAATAATGGCATTTACTCCTATTACACACGAAGACCTAATTTATAGATTAAATAAATTAAAATGTTGTTTTGCGACTAGGGCCGCAGAACTTGTTGATAAACAGCGTTTCGGAAAAGAGTGTAAAGATGAATTATGTAATCTTAAACTATTAGGAGCTTATATTGAGATGATTGAATGTTATGCTCCTCTTCCTTGTGATTGTTATGATGAATGGGTATTGGATGGAGAATTATATTGGGATAACACTACGTCTTATACAACAGGCCAAGTAGTTAAAGTATTTCCAAGAGGTACTGCAAATGCAGGAGAATATTTATATATAAGATGGCAAGGAGCAGCTCCATCTTCACCTGGTATGAATTGTTTAGATTCATACGGACATTGGAATCCTTGTTGGGGTGGATTAGAAGGAAATGCACCAGGAGCTTGGAGTATTTGTGGACATGTGAAAATTGCATGGCAGGCACGTGGAAGTATAGAATGGGATCCTATTATTCCATATGAAATAGGAGATATAGTTAAATTTATGGGCGGAGGTCCAGGAGGAACTCAAACCGGAAGAGGTAGATATTATATTAGTATTGTAGATCCAAATCTACCAGTAGCAGGATTCCATGAAGATGGATATTGGGTCGAATTAACCTGTTATAATGAACCAGCATAAAAAGAAAAAAAATGGCGAATAGCGATATACATAGAAAATTTATTACAGGTACTGCCATCGGAGCTGATACTACAGCAGGATTAACTCCTATTTCGATGTTTGAAGGAATGCCGGGAGCGCAATTAGACGCACCATATAGTAGTTCTACAATAACGGCTCCTGTAAATGTTACATTTAATGGTCAAGCTTATTTAGCTGGTGATGTTTTATTTTATAGTGATGGATTTACTATTTGGGATTCTGCAGGTAATCAGATGGATGGACAAACTAATACTGTTAACGGAAGAACAGGAGGAGTAAGATCTGCCCCTCAAGCTGTTAGCTTTGTTAAAGTTAGTAATGCTATGAGTGCTACTGTAACAACTGGTGGATGGGCTAATGCTGATGCAATATATTGGTGTTTCTTTAATAGTATGGTAAGTGGTATACGTGTTGGAGTAATCAATATGAACGGTAATAGTGGAAGAGGTACATTTACTAATTATCTTAATATAGGCCAATCAGGAGGAGGTTTAACAGGTGTACTAAAAAATACAGATGGAGGAGTTTGTGGTAGAATGGTTACTCAATGTTATGGTGAACATGGTAAAACAGATGAAGGTGTAATGATCATAACTAAACCTTGGTCTGGTTTAACAGATAATGATCAATTTAATGTTCATAGGCTTACGGAAATAGAAACAACAACAGGAGCGCCTGAAATGTATGGAGGTACTACAATAACTGGTGATCCAGTAGTAACTACTATTGGTATTCCTACAGCGACTAATGATGCTGGTCAGATGGGGACAATTAGTATTACAGAAAACCATACTCAAGTTTCTACAGAACCAGGTTTTAATGAATTCAAAATAGCTACTATTTATCAAGAAGCTGTTGGAACTCCAGGAGCACCACAAGATTATGCTAGATTACAAGTATATAATCTTGATGCTACAACAGGTATAATATCTAATGCTTCTACTAGTGCTGTTCCTTCTCAAATTGAACAACTAGATAGGGGACCTATTTCATGGCCACAACAACCATCAGATGCAAATAGATATTTTTCTATGCATAGTTGTTGGAGTCATACTAGTAATATGGATGCCGGGACTGTTTATTATGGTTGGTTTGATAGCTCATCTGCTCCTGCAGGAGAAATGAAAATTGCATATAGAACATTTGATGCAGTTAATACTATGACAGTTCAGTCACCTGTTAATTATGGTCATGTAGTAGATGGGAATGGACAAAATATATGGATAGGTCAGAATGGTGCATCAAGAATAATTGCAGGGATTTGGAGAGATCCACAATTATCTGGGCGTATACTTGTTGCAACACCAAACCAGGTAGATAGATTTACTCTTGCAGTAGGAGCTCAATATAATTGCTGGTCTACAAATTATCCTGAGATATATGGAGATTTTACAAATCCTGGCATAATAAATTTATTAGCTGTAAATGGCGCAAATACTCCAGCAACTGCTACACATAGTTGGGAAGGAACTCCTGTTATAGATACACAAATGAGATATGGTGCACCTGCATTTCATTATTGTTCAATGGCTGCTATTGTTAATGACCCTTTATGTGTTATGCGATGTGGTAGTGTAGGAACTTATACAGTAGATCCAAATGGACAATTATGGAAAAATGATTATCGAGTAGGACAACTTGATATGGATTTAATACATACTCTATCAATAACTGATATTAGAGGTGTTTCTTTTAATACATATACAGCTATATTATATGTATGGGATTCACCTACAGTAAGCACATTAACATATCAAACATTTGATGAAGATAATAATACTCTTGGAGTTGCTACAGCTATAGCAGCAAATGCTACCTGGGATAAATATGTAGCATTTACTAATGCAGTTAATCTTCCAGCTAATGGGGGACAGCCAATATCACCTAGTACTCAAGATAAATGTAAAAGACATTGGTTCCTTGGACATAAAACAGGAGCCGGACAAGAATATTCTCTTGCAAAAATAGATACAACTGCTAATACAGCAGAAAATTATCCAGCTGCAAATCAAATTGATTTGGCTTCATTTGATGGTGGATCTTTAACAGGATTAATACCAGCAAGTATTGCAGGTGCGGGTCCTTCAGATAATCCAGTTGCAGGTACAAATACCTATTTCTACATGGCTGTAGGTACCAAGATATGTAAATTTAATCTAGCTACTACAACATGGACAATTTTAGGAGGTGTAGCTCCAGCAGTTATTAATGATATTTACTTAAGATATGATGGAACCGGAACAAATGGTTACAGTCTAATAGGTAGTTGTGGACCTGCGAGTTCTCAAAATGCGTATGTTATTGATCAGGTTACAGGAGTATTTACTCTTCATGGCCCGTATCAAACAGCTCCTGGAGGATTTGCATGGCCATTAATTTCTCAAGGTACAGTTTATGATTCTGCTCATAGATTATGGTTAGAATCTCCTTTAAAACTAGTAGATACAGATCCTCAATATCATACTATTGAAGATCAATGTGATAATAATAGAACATGGAGATGGGCTCCAGGTAGTCCTTATAATTATGAAATCGCAGGATGTTTTGAATGTAAATCATGTCCTGATGGTTATCATACTGATGCTACTTCATGTGAGTCCTATCAAGGAATAGGCCCTCAATTTACTGATTGTAGAGATTGTGAAAACCAGCTTCAAAATAATTGTATGGCATTTTTTCCATGCTGTGGCGTATCAGGAGGAGCAGGCGCAAATAATGCTATAGGTCCTGTAGAATTACCAGCTGTATCATTTAATAGTGTAGTATTTCCTACAGGGGTTTATGAAGTTACACCTCCAGGAGGTCCAACTAGTTGTGCTATTGCACTAGAGCCAGAAGAAGTATTATGGATTTCTTTCCCTGATAAAATTGTTGAAATTAACGCTCCTTGGGATATTTTATCACAGGTAACAAACTATCCTCTTTGGTTTACTACTATAGGTTTAGGGGCTATAAATACTGTAGAAGATATTGCATTTGATAAACATGGAAATCTTCTTATAACTTCAACTCAAGGTGTACCAGGAGAACTTTCTTGGTCATCTGCTTGGCCAGGCTATGAAAGCCAAATAGAACAAATTTCTAATTCTTTTGATACTCCTTTATGTTTAGATACTGATTATACTGCCGATAATCATATAATAACTGGAGATATGGTAGGGGGAGTAGCTACCTTTAGAAAATATACAAATTCATTATCAGCAGGATTAACACTTGTTAGTACTGTTACTAATGGTACACTATCTGTAGGACATGATATAGCAGTTGATTATAATTCAGGAGACTATTGGTTAATTGGAGATCAGACTGGGGCAGGAGGTCTAGACCATTTAATGAGTATAGACGATGCTACGGGTAATATGACTTATATATCTGATTTAGCAGTAATTTGTTCTTATGCAGCAAATGAGCATACTTATGGAATTGAAACTATACGAGATAGCGGAACTACTACAGCAATATATGTATTATCAGCTATTGAGGCTGTTGGTCCTGTGCCAACTTTTCAATTAAGATTAAGAAGATTAAATGCAATAGGAACAGCCCAAACTAGCGTAACATCATTATTAAATCCTGATACTAATACACTTCATTGGGCAATAAGTCCGAATGGATTAGCTTTAAATGATTTATGTGATAAATGGCCTGGTAATGTAGATCCGGCTTTAGTAGGCCAACCAGATTGTGCTACTTGTTTAGCACAACAAGGTACAGCAGAATGTTGTTATAGACTTGAAAATTGTGTTTCAGGAGCTATACAATATAGTAATACAAATTTAGATATATATGTTGGAGGGGTAGTTGAATTAGCTGATGGGAGTTGTTGGACAGTAGAAAGATCTATGATATGTCCTACACCTGTCTCTGTTGTGGTATCTAATCCTCATGTTGATTGTGCTGCTTGTACAACTCCTGCAGTTACCTGTTATAAATTACCTAATTGTATAGATCCTACTGATATAATATATACAACAGATATATTAAGTCCGCTCATACCAGGATTTTTAGGCCAAGTAGTACAACTCTCAGGAGAAAATTTCTGTAGAGAGGTTATTGTAGATCCGTCATGTACTTTACCACAGGTAGTAGTAACAGTTGTTAATTCAGAACCATCTTGTGCAGATTGTAATTTTTATTTCCATTTGCAAGAGTGTGGTAATCCTACAAATAATGTATATCTTGATTATGCAACAAGCCTTGCATTTCTTCCTTTTGTAGGAACAGCAGATGCTCATGATATTACTGTGGGGGGTACTCCAGAGCCAGGTTGTTATCAAGTAATCGCAATATTAGGACCAACAAATGTTGTATATCCAACTGGAGCAATAGTTGTTACACATACGGATTGTCCTACTTGTGCTAGTTATGGTAATACTTGTTTTGAAGTTGCGCATTGTTGTGGGCCTACCTTTGTGGCTAATCAGATTCTTAGTGCAACATCTGGTCTAGTAGATCCAGGAGATCTTGGACAAGTTATAGAAGCAGAAATAACAGTATTGGGAATTGTATATAATGGATGTTGGACTGTAGGACCTGCACTTGTAGGCTGTACAGGAGTATTGCCAGATATAGATATAACATTATTAAATACTAGTACCATTGGAACTCCTATAGGGACGGTATGTGCATATTGTCCAACAATGCCTCCAGTATGTCCTGATCCATGTGAAGTACTTGTAACTTGTATTCCAGGAGCAGGTCCAGATATAACTATATCTCCAGCAGATGGGAATATAATTGGAACCGATACAGTTACATTACTAGGTGATCCAAACTGTCGTCACATATGTCCTCCTGGAAATACTGTTCATGGAAATAATTGGTTTTATGGAGATCGCTTAGGTATTGATTTTACAGGAGGAGTTCCATTTCCAAATCTTTCTGGGGGATCATTAATGAATGATTATAATACTCCCGGATCAACTGATTATACAACAATGGGAGGAGCATGTTGTTCTGCAGATAAAGCAGCAACTCTTGGAGGTACTGCATATAATCCAGGAAATCTTATGTTCTATACAGATGGTCGTATCGTTTATGATTCTACTCATACTATAATGTTAGATGATTTAGGAAATCCAGTAGTATTATTAGGTGGAGATCCATTAGCTACAGGCGGTTATGAAGGTAGAGTATGGCCACAACAAGGAGCATTATATTTCCCTAAAACAGATGGAGGAGCTACAAATGGATTATATCATCAATGGTACGTAGTATCAAATACTGTTAAAGATGGTCCTATGTATTGGTCTATTATTGATATGACTTTAAACGGTGGAAAAGGAAGAATACTATCAGCAAGTGTAAACACATTACTAAATGCAAGTGCTTGTGAGCAAATGTGTGTAACTAATACTATGACTACTTCTCCAGATTACTATTTCTATTATAGAAAGAAAATGCTAAATCCAACGGATTTTGGTAAGCTAGCAATATTTGGAAAGAAAATTACAAATGGAGTATGGGGGCCGGAATTTGTAGCTGTAGATTTACCAGTAAATTCATTTTTACCAAATGGTACTAGTGATAAAGCAATGTGTAGTGGTGAAATGCTTATGAGTCCAAATAACACAGCTTTAGGTATTAGTCATATTTGGCTTAATCCTGTAGATAATGATGAATTTTCAGGGGCGTGTTCATTCTCTATGAGGATGAGTGATGGTACAGCTAATGGGCCAACATTTGGAGCATTAAATTATACTGATGGTTATAATGGAGGAGCTAATAATGGTACATATAGTAGTTTAGGTTGTTGGGGCTGGGCACAGATGGGAGGTTCGGGATCAACAGGAGGATGGTCTGAGCATGCAGGTTCTATAGCCTTTACGGCAAATTCAGAATATTTATATTGTACTAATGATATGGGAACGGCTTCTTTACAATCCGCAGGTAGGGTAGAACGAATGCATATAATACCTCCATTAACTGGAGCTGGTATGCCAGTTCATGCGACTTGGGTAACACGAGGGCAGCCAGATGCTAGTCAACCTACTGGATGGAATCAATGGCTGGGCGATCCTGGTCCTAGTTATGGAGATATAGCATTAATGCCAAATGGTAATCTAGCTATAGGTATGGTAAATCAAAATGAACCTCTTCTATATCATGGTAAAATTGGTAATGCCCCAGGACCTGCAGGAAATCTAACAAGTAGTTTTGCAGTAATAACTAATCCAGAAGGTTCTGTAAATAGTATCGCACAACAAATAGACGGTAATGGAGGTATGACTATAGGAATGGTTGATGTTTATGATACTATGGGAAGAGTGATGGGAACCAAATTCCCAACATATTTATTTACAACATGTCCATGTGATCCTGTAAATATACAAAATATTGTAATTGATCAAACTTTTCCTAATTGTTTAGATCCATATTGTACATCAAATCCTGGAGGGCAAGACGGATTTAAAATAACAGAATGTGTATGTACAGGAGGGTCAAGTACTACGAATCCATGTGATATAGCAGATCCTGCTAATCAACCTCCTTATATGCAAGTAGCAGGAAAAACATGGTCTCCTACTTGTCAACCAAATCCTGAAAGATGGGAACCACTAGCAACTGCTGTTGCAAATTTAAGCGGTGGAATAAATCAAACTTTAACATTTACATATAGTTTTATAAAAGCGGGAACTGTTCAGAATGGTTATACTATGAAAGCTTTCGAATCAGGGCCTGGAACAGTTAATCCAACAGGAAATAATCCGGGTTGTACGGTATATACTAAAACATATTCTATTGATTTTCCTCAATTTCAAATTGAATTCGCAGGAATTTTTGCAAAAGTAAAAGCATTACTTGAAGGAAGATTTAATACTACTTGTGGATATAATGCTGATCTAACAGTTAATTTTGTAGATATGGGCTATGAATCAGCAATAGAAACAACACCTTTATTTGCTGGAGGCGCTATCGCGTCGGCACAGGTTAATGGTACTTATACCTCTATCTCTGGTAATTCAAATATAGGAGACTTTAGATTATGTTATGGTCCTCTTGATATAAATTGCGCTGGTCAAGGTGAACGGAGTTCGGTACTTGCTCAAGCGTATAATCCTTCTTCTAGCGCTGTCCCAGGCAATGGGGGCGCAGGAGTTAAGACTACCTTATGGAATTCTTTATTTTGGATGGATTGTAATGAAGATTGGAGAAAAGAAATGGCACCAAATCCTATAGACCCAGTAACTGGAAATTCATTTAGTGTACAATTAGTTGGAGCGCATGAATTATTACATGCGATGGGACTTGGCCATGATATAGATTGGGCTCCTTTCCCATGTAATGATAGTGATGATTGTTGTGCCGGTGATGGAAACTGTGGATGCCCTTGTTATCAAATGCAAAATTATCCAGCATGTATGAATCTTCCATGTGGAACTGCTAATCCAAATGCATTAATGGGACCTTGGGCTAATACTGGTGCGTGGAGTACTATGTTCCCAAATGATCTTACTGGCCCAGAAGGGATATATGAACAGAGAGCTATATGTGGTATATATGGAAATCCAGATCCTAACTATGCATGTATGGATGGTATATGTTTAGGATGTACTTATTTAACATATTATTCTGATGACTTTGCTAATTTAACTGCAGTGGCTCCAGGTATAATGGAATGGGATGATGGTACAGCAGCTGGCCTAAGATGTTTTGAAGTAGAATATATGAACCCATTACCTCCACCGCCTTATATAAATCCTCTTGTACCAATTAATCCACAACAAGGAATGGATTGTGTTGATTGTGGCACTCAGCCAAATCAATGTTATGAAATAAATTTATGTCCATGTGATTCTTCCATGGGAGCTCCAGCAACAATAATAACAACTACCGATTTATCCGGATATTGTACTGGTACTATTGGTAATGGACAAGTAATTGAGATTGCAGCTTGGCCAGGATCATGTTATGAAATTAACTGTACTCCTTTACCATGTACTGCACTGGCAGCTCCTATTACAATAACAAACAGTTATATAGATTGTCAAGTTTGTTGTGATGAGAATGAACTATGTTATGAGCTATGTCCGTGTAATCCAGTTGTTGCATCAGACACATGTTCTGGTCACACTATTATGAATGCAGGTAACTGTTTCACTACTAGTCACTATGAGCCTTGGGAATTTGCATCTGATCCACTTAACGGTTTGAATAATGTAGCAGTAGGAGGAATGGGTTATAAATATTTAAATAGTTTCACACCAGTCCAGCCAGATCCATGTATGGGAACTGGAGCTAATGCAGGATGTCATTATAGACAATTAGAGGTTTTCCAAATGTTTCATATGGGATCAATTACCCCAGTAGGATATAATAATCCATATAATAAAGCAGATGATTTTATTACAGATTTAGTAGCTGATGGTATGCCTGGCGCAGTTGTAGGAACAACTATTATAAACGCAGCTCTTGAAACTGCTATCAATGTATATTTTGCTAGTTTGCAAAGAGATCCTATTTACTTCAATATGAATATTGGTCCTTGTGTTTGTATAACTACAAGTACATGTATTACAGTAACAAATGATTTATCAGGACTTATAGGATCAGTTGTAGACTTACAAGGTCCAGTAACAGTTCCAGGTTTAGATGATACAACATGTTATTATCCACAATTATGCGGACCATGTAGTACCATTGGCGCTGCTTGTACACCTGCAGGAGCTGTAGTAATAGATCAGGTTTATGCAACTTGTCCTGATTGTGATAGTGGTAATCCATTAGACTGTTATAAATTAATAGATTGTGCAGATCCAACTACTATTATAAACAATGTATGTGCAGACCCTTCAATGGATGCAGCATTCTTAGCTGGAGATATTGTACAAATAAATGGAAATATAGCACAGTGTTGGGAAATACATGCAGATGTAAATTGTAGTCTACCATGTGTATCAGTTACAATAACAAATACTTTTCCTTCTTGTCAGGCTTGTATGGGTAGTTTTATGTGGGAATGTGTAGGACCTTGTGATTGTGATCCATCAGCGGGGGCAGGATGGCCAACAGAGATTCAATGTTTAGCTAATTTAAATCCTATAACAGGATTAGATTGTTGTCCTCTTGATACTTATGATTGTGATCAAAATTGTAATTGTATTCCGAATGGTACTGGTACAGGAAATTATCCAAATTTAGCTGCATGTCAGACTGCAATAACTAATCCTGTAACAGGCGTACTAAATTGCTGTGTATCAGATCCTACATATGATTGTATAATTCCTTCAGGGGGTGTACTTTCTTGTGTAGATCCAGGAAATGGCTCAGGATTCTTTACAGGTCCTACTGCTTTAGCAGATTGTAATGCATGTATAACAGCTAATTGCCCAGATTGTTATGTTGAATCATGGAATTGTATAGTAGATGTTACTGGTAATAGTACATGCCAAGATCCTGGTGATGGGACTGGAACATGGAATAATAGTAACGGAGGTTTAGCAGCATGTGCAGCATGTAACGGTTGCCCATTAGATCCATTATGTACAGGAGTAGATCCAACATATGATTGTGATACAACTATTGGATGTTATCAAGTTCTTACAGGATTAGGAGCATATCCAGATTTAGCAACTTGTGATCCGCATTGTCCTACTAATGATCCAAATGGAGGACAATACGAAGGAGATTGTATAAATTGTTTAACAGATCCTGATATGCAAATATTAATGGAAAAAGTTGCTGAAATATGTAAAGACTGTAATCCACCATTCGGCCTAGAAGCAAATGAAGTAGTATGTGATGATTGTTTTGGTAACTCAAATCTTTATGTAATTTTAGATATGACATCAACATTTTGGACTACACAAGCAACACAACTGACTAAACTAACTGCACTAGCTAACTTTAAGACCAATGTAATTTTACCAGCATTTAATCAACTTAAAGCAGACTTCCCAAGTTATGGAGGACATCTATATATTCTTCCTGGGTCATATAATATTCCGCAGTGTACAGATTATAATGATTCAGGTGTAACTCCTCCTGCAAGTACAACAAATTACGAAAATTGGTTAGAGTGGGCTGCATATCCTCTTACTGGAAATGCAGGAGCAAATGGGGCATTGCCTAATCCGTTTACAGGAGGTACATTACCGGCAACAAAAAGAGCTACATTTACAAGTACTCAAATACAAGGTGTAGGTGGAGTGCCTTTTGATTGTGGAAACCATTTAGGTGCTTGGAATCCTCTTGTCGAAAGTATATTAATCTATCCAGGTATGTATACAACAGATGGGTTTACTCAAGTTGATCCTTGGAGCGATCCAAATGTAGCAGGTATGAGTGATCCTTATCATGAATTTGAAGGAGGTGATAGAGATGCTATTGTAATGATATTTCAAGATGAATGTGAACCGGGATACTATGATGGTTATTGGAGTGTAACTACAACTAATGTGTTTACTAATCCTCAAGGAGTTTGTGGGGCACCTCTTACTAATGGAGTTCCTTCAGTAGATTGGAATGATTATGGATTAACAAATGCAGGAGTTTTAACTACACAATGGAAAGCGAATTATGATACTTATATGGATGCTTATAGATTTGGAATAGATACTGCCGGTGCTGTAAATACAGGAACTGCAATGTTAGATGAAGCAACTATAAAAACAATGTTATACGTAGGGTCAACAAGAATTCCTAGTACAACTCCATTAGATATACATAGAAATATGTTCTATCATGTATATCAAGCTATAGGAGGAACACCTGGAACAGTAAATTTAACAGGTCATGTAAGTTGTACAGACTATATACCTGTACCACCAGTATGGGGATTACAATGTTACGCAGTTACAGATTCTAGTATTCCTAATATGTATATGGGAGCATCCGGAGGAGGAGATCCTACACATACTACAGGATATAAGGGAGGTTCATTGAGTAATTATGGAATGAGATTTTTTATTCCAGATTATCCAATAGATCAGATGGATTCGCAGACATTGTATGATTTATGGAAAGAATATTTATCAGACTGCGAATAATGAAAAAGTTTTTCATATATTTGCAGAATGTTTAAAAGTAAAAGTAAGTACTATTGGGATGTAACAAGAAATATGAGTTATGAAGATGCCCAAAAGTATTGGAAGAAGAAAGGAAAAATAAAAAGAATTATTAATAATATAAAAAAGAAAATATAATGGGTATAGCAAAGACAGACATTCCGATGTTCAGCAAGGTCCAGTCTCTAGGAGCACGTTTCTTTGAGAAATTTGTATCGACCAAAGCCATGAATAAAAAACTAACTGAAATGAACGATATAGGTTTAGTGGATTTAATTACAGCCACTAGTGTATCTCAAACTACAGATTTTGGAAGTCTTAAACAAAATGATCGTGTAGTAAGAATTCCTGCAGTAGCGGGTGGTTCACAGTTTGTGATAATTGCAACAGATGGAGATTTAAGTGTAGCAGCAGTAGTTGGTGATTTGTATGTAGTATTAAGACCAAGTATGTAATGGGAGCGCCAATAATAAAAACAGATGTTAGTTTTTTATCGAAAGTAAAATCAATAGGAGCCACGTTTTTTCGAGAGGCTCCAACTGTTGATCAGATAAATGCAACGATAACAAATATGAACAATGTAGGAATTGTTGATTTTGTAATATGTGCAACAGGTGATACTACTACTGATTTTGGAATGCTAGAGGTAGGAGACTACGCGATAGCACTAGAAGCAGGACACGGTAATGCAGCGGGTTTTGAAGGACCTGTAGTAACAGCTGGAACTTTAACTACAGCCGGCCAAATAGGAAGTATGTATATAGTTCTTAGGCCAAGTAAATAGAATAATAACTTAATATTAATTTAAAAATAATAACATGAGTACAGAAGCAAAAGTAAAAAAAATGAAAACTTCTTCTTTAAGTCAGACTATGAAGAAAAAAGAATTATTAACTATAAGTCAAGGACTTGCATATCTTAATAGTAAAGAGACAAAAGTATGGCATACTATTTCTCAAAACTTAGAAAATATTGCAACCCTAGTTCATCAAACAAATGAACAACATAAAAAATTAGTTGAAGATCTTGCTACTAAAGACGAGCATGGAAATGCAGTAAGAAGTGAGCAAAACCAAATTGATTTTGGTGATAATCTTCCAGAGGCTAATAAAATTTGGGAGACAACTCTTGATGAAGAAGTTACATTTGATTTACATCCAATTAACCTTGAAGATATTAAAGATTATGGATTGGATGCTAATATTATGAAACCTTTAATGGGAACTTTAATAACCGAATAAAACTTAAGATAATGGGAAGACGTATTACTAACCTAGAACTAGACGAGAAACTGGCAGATATAAAAGATGATGTAAGATTCATTAAATCAAAACTTTTTGATCCAGACACGGGAGTAACAGCTAGGGTAAATAGAAATACATCTTTTCGTAGATCAACAGGTAAAGTTTTATGGTCTATTTGGGTAGCACTTGCGGGAGTGTTAACTAAATTAATATTTTGGAACTAATGAAATATAGAATAGGAATTGCCTTATTAATTGGTATTATTCTATATTTTATTTGTTTTGATAAAAAGCTTACTAATGATGATGTTATAATAACTGAAACAGATACAACAAGAATAACATTTATAGATACGATACGTTTTATAGATACTGTTGTTCATAAGTTGTATATAAAAATAAATACTCCGGTTATAATCAATGACAGTACGAATGAGTACTTTAATGATTTTTCCGATAGTTTATTAACAGGATCAGTTTGGTCATTAGTTACTGGTAAATTATTAGATCAGACAGTAGACTATACTCCGAGATTTCCTCAGTATATTCTACAGACTGATACTATAATAATTAATACTAGTCAAACTACAATTAGAGAGTCTTCTAATTTTAGTTTGAATGTGGGACTTGAGGTAGGAGGAAATACAGATAAATTTAACTTTTCTCCTATGGTAGGATTAACAAGCGGAAGAGGAACTTCTTATTCTTATAGATATGGGGTTCTTGATAAAACACATAATGTAGGTATAATGTATAATTTGAAAATGAAACGATAGAAAAATTAAAATATGATATTACAGATCACGTATGAAGGTCAACTGGTTGGACGTTACCAGAGTATAACAGAAGCGTCAGAAAAAACAGATATTGATAAAGGAAGTATCTGTAGAGTTTTAAAGGGCCAGCGAAATAGTGCTGGAGGTTTTAAGTGGGAAAGAGAAGAAGAGTTTGATAATAATAATATAAACATTAATGAATCAGATTACAATTCTCTATTAAAAGAGCAGGGCTTAGATAGGACAGATGTAAAGTCTGTTAAGATCTGGCAAACAATGAAGGGAGAAACTCGTTACTCTATAGTAACGAAAGAAGGAGGAGAAGCAATAAGAGAAGTAAAAGATGAGTTCTTTGAAAGTTTAAAATCTATATCTCCAACGGTCGAGAAAAGATCGTTTAATATAGATAAGAAAGATAAAATCGTCTATGAAATCTCATTACCAGATATTCATTATGGTAAGAGAACAATAGAAGATACAGTTCAGGATATGGAAAATAATTTTCTTAATTCTATTTGTGAACTGCATGAGAGAGCGAAGGGATTAAATATAGAACGATTCCTTTTACCTATAGGTAATGATGGAATGAATTCCGAAGGAATGAGTAAAGCCACTACCAAAGGAACTCCTCAGAATGATGTCTTAGGATGGCAAGCATCATTTGTTGGTTATACAAAACTTGTGATAAGAGCAATTAATTATCTAAGTCAGTATGCTCCAGTAGATGTAGTTGTTATTCAGGGTAATCATGATTATGAAAGAATGTTTTATGCAGGAGAAGTATTAGCTGCTTGGTTTACAAATGATAAAAATGTAACCGTTGATAATAGACAAGAGAGTAGAAAATATTATGAGTATGGAACTAATATGATTATGTTTACTCATGGAGATAAAGAGAAGGCTGCTAATATGCCACTGATAATGGCAACAGAGGAGCCAATGATGTTTTCAAGAACCACATTTAGAGAGGTTCATTGTGGACATCTGCATAAAGAAATGGTTAATGAGTATAGAGGAATTAAAGTAAGATTTATACCTTCTATATGCGCTAACGATTCTTGGCACAAATTTATGGGGTACGCCGCATCAAGATGTGCACAAGCATATATATGGAATAAGGAAAAGGGATGTGAGGGTTATTTACAAGTAAATATTTAAGCGAATGGCAATGAATTTAAATAAGATGGTTTACGATATAATTAATATCGCGTATGGGGGCGAAAGTTCAGATGATGCGGATGTTAGTTTTAGACAATGTGCATATTGGGTAATGCAAGAGAGATCTATGTTATTAACTCAAATTATGAGTAGAAAGGTGAGAGTACCATCTAGCTGCGTAGAATATTTAAACTGCGTATATTTAGAGCCGGTAGACGCTTCAGAATGCTGTGAGGTAGATTTAGGTGTACACGTACTTAGGTCTATTAACCCAATTCCAGGAACAGTCCAAAGAAATAATCGAGATAGTATATTAGCCGTAGAATCTTTAGATGGAGCAAGAGCTTTTTCTGAAACTACTGATACTAGACGTAAGTGGAATAAGTATAATAAATATACTAGTTCTAATGCAAGATGGTATTTAAAGAATGGCTACTTATATGTTAGTTGCGATATGTTGATTGAAGCAGTCAAGGTAACAGGAGTATTCGAAGATCCTACTGAAGTATGGAAGATGAATCACTGTACGAGCGCAGAAAATCCGATTCTTTCATCATGTGAATATGATTGGGATTTCCCTTTTCCTATTTCCTTATCTATGTCAGAACAGGTAACAAATATAATTTTACAAAAACGAATTAATATAATATTAGCAACACCAGGAGATGAAACAAATAATGCGAATGGAGACAGATTGCCAGGACCTGCTCAACAACAAGCCCGCAACTAGTTGTACACTAGTTCAAGCGTATAAAGAGTATGATGACTTTTACGATGTTGGGTATAAAAAATATAGGAGTATTTGTGAAGAGTTTAATAAACTCATCATTGATGATATACTCTTAAAAGCTAAAGAGTTTAAAATTCCTTATAGATTAGGAAGTTTAAGAATTCTAAAAAAAGAAATGAATTATTCTGCAGGTAAGAATAAATTAAAAATAGATTGGAAATCAACTAATGAACATAAAAAAGTTATATATCATTTAAATGACCATACAGATGGATTTAATTATAGATGGTTATGGTCTAAGAAAAAAGCAATAATTAAAAATAAAAGTGTATATAGTTTCCAAGCAACGAGGACTAATAAGAGAAGATTAGCTTCGTTATTGAAAAAGAAAAAAGTAGATTATTATGAATAAATAAAGTGAATGATTTATAAATTTATATCAATAAAAGAAATAATAGAAGGTGTTTATAGAGATACTGCTATATATGAAGAATTAGATATTTGGGATGTTGTCGAATGGGGTGGAGAAGCCTTAGAATTAATAGGAGCTGGATTACAATATGAAGAGTTAGTGGCAGAGATATGCGTTAAAGAACATAGAGCACCTCTTCCATGTAATCTTCATATATCTGATTCTGTTTCATATAGAGGTAGTCCATTACATCAATGTACAGGTACATTTGGGGCGATCTCTACATCTCCAACAAGTACAAGTACAAATGTTATTGATGGTAAACAAGTAGATAAAGATAATTTTCCTCAGATGGGAAAAAGTAATGGAACTCAAGGAGACTGTTATTATATGAATGATAATTTTATTATTACTTCTTTTGAGTCGGCATGTTTACTATTAGCCTTTAGAGGAATCAAAGTAGACCATGAAGGCTTCCCGATGATACCTGATAATGTAAGTTATAAAAAAGCTATAAAGTCATATATAACAATGATGCTTGATAGAATTAATTGGAGAAAAGGATCTGCTCCAGAAGCTCATTATAGAGATAGCCAAAGAGATTGGGAATGGTATGTAAAACAAGCTAGAGGAGCAGCTAATATGCCAAACCTAGATATGATGGAAAATATTAAAACTCAATGGGTTAAATTAAAACCTAATATGACATCAGCAAGAACCTTTTATACAGATTTAGGTAATTCAGAAAGAAGATTAATAGGATAATGGCAGAACAAAATAATAGTAATCAACCTCCTATAAGTCTAAATACTTTTGTTAAGGGGATGAATAAGGATACATCAAAGTATGCATTATCTCCTGATCAATATTATGATGGACAAAATGTACGTATTGTAGCTAGCGATGAGAAAGAAGGAGCAGCTTTAGTAAATGTAGAAGGAAATGATTATATGATTACTATCCCATGTAGTCCATCTGTTTTTAGTCTTACTCTTGATCCAGCTGCAATTTTAACAGCTATACCTTGGACTGCTAATGTTACTATTACCGTCCAGATGGGAGTTAATGTTGATGTTTGGACAATTTCTCTTGCTGGTACAGGAGGAAATCCTATAAATACCTTAGCCGAGAAATTAAAAAATCCTGGCACTGCCTGGCTTAGAAATGGTCTAGCGGCTCCTAATCTTCCTTCGAAGGCCCGAAATCAAATGCCGGGATTTTTCTGGTCATTTGATGAATCTTCTAAACGGATTGTAATTTGGGGTAAACCTGATATGACTAGTCCAGAACTTCGTGCCGCTAATGCAGGAAATATTACAGGTAGTCCAATAGTAAATCAAGTTACTGGCATTGTTATGACAGGAGGGTATACTCTACAGGAAACTTTAGCTTTTCCTCAATGCGATCTTGATATTATAGGATATACTACATTAAGAGAAAATATCTATTTATTTACTACAAACTGGGATCCTGGAAAGGGGGAGGTCACAGATGCAGCTCTTACTGCTGATGGTGATAATGGACAAATTTGGAGATTACATGTAGATACTGCTATACAAGATGTGAATGGTTATGAAATATATTTAGAATGTATTTATTCAGCTAAAGCATGTATAAACTTTTCAAAACAACATCCTATTGAAGCTATTGGACGATATGAGAAAAAAGATATTCAGGGAATATATTGGACAGATAATTTTAATCCTCCTAGAAAATTAAATGTAGTTGATCCAGATGCTATGGCTACTCCATGTGCCTTTTTAGATCTAGCTCCAAAAACGGGATTGCAAATACCTACTTTAAATATAATAACTATCGGAGGATCTCTAGAGGCTGGAGTATATCAATTAGCATATCGATATAAGAATTCAGAAGGCCTTGTAACAGACTGGTCTCCATTATCTAATTTAGTACCAATTTATGCTAGTGATGATTCAAATCCTTTTTGTACAATAATAGGATCTCCTGTAGATCCAGTAACAAATGAAGGAGAAGTTACATCAAAAGCTATAACATGGACATTATCTGGATTAGACATAACTTATGAACTTTTAGAATTAGCTGCAGTATATAGAAAAGATAATGTTACAGCTAATGCTGATATATATATATTTAATGAATTAACAAATGGATTAACTAATCTTAATGTAACCCTATCAGGATCAGAGGATAAGATTCCTATTACTATGGAAGATTTTTTAACTGGTATTGGAACCACCTTTGAAAGAGTTAAGACATTAGAATCAAAAGATAATAAATTATTTTTTGGTAATATAACTAATACATCATTTAATGTTGACTATGATTCACGAGTTTACAGGTTTGATGCAAGCCAAGACGCTGTACTTGATTCACTTTCAGATGCTCCCATTCAACTAGATGGAAGTAATTTAGTTAATCCAATAGCTCCATATATTCCTATTATTGAAGTACCAGAAGGACATGATTGTGTTAATTCTTATAATGATGAAAATCCTGCCACTAATCCAAACTGGTTTACAAATGATCAATATATATTTCAAGCAGATGGACAGACTCTAGGAGGAACTGGAGTTAATGTTAGTTATACATTTATAACAGAACGACATCACCAAGATACTCTTCTAGAATATTATGCTTGGATGACTAATTCTACTACAAATTGGTCTATGGATAGTATTGGTAGTTGTACTGGATATAATCCTCAACCACAATCAGGCTGTTTCCTTACAGGAGGAAATATAGTAAATACTGTAGATAATTTAGGTATACCAGTTCAGAATTATCCTATGAATAATACTTGGGATAATTATAAATCTCCTTATAATTGGAGTTTATATGGAGGATATTCGCGAGGCGAAACATATAGATTTGGTATTGTTTTTTATAATAATAAAGGACAAGCAAGTTTTGTAAATTGGATTGGAGATATTAAGTTTCCCTATTCATATAGTGCAGGACTAAGCCAGCCTTTTGGTACATTTAATATACATGACTGGGTTGGAGCTCCTGCCTCTCCGCAATTTAATTATTTAGGGCATATGTATGACTGGGTTGGAGATATGTATACTAATAATATTGGAATTGAATTTTCAGTTAATTTAGATCCTCTAACTTCAGGGATAGATGTTGCTGCATTAGGTATAACAGGATATTCTATTGTACGGTGTGATAGAAAAACTGATGATATGTCTCGTTTTGGTACAGGTTTAATTGGAACTGTAGATAGATTAAGAATGATTTCAGATGAATGGGATGATATTGGAGGAGCAGGATGTTCGAATTATTGGGGAGTTGGTAATAGTGGAGATGTATTAATTCCTTCTGCAGTTCGTTTTAGTGAGATATGTGGAGGAGCATATTTAGCTGCAACAGATGGTATAGATGATTTAATGAACTGTGAACTATATCCGTATTGGGGTACATTTGTAAATAGCGGAACTCAACTATGTACAACTAGAAAAAGGGAAGTATTATTATACGGTCCGCTAGGTTGGCAGAATAGTGATCCTGCAACTCCAATGAATTATTCAGGAGGTCTTGGTGTAGATACGCCTCTTTCTGATGGAGATTATATAAAAACAGAAGGTGTCTTTATGCCTATGTTTAATTCTACAATGGGACTTGGAAGTCTAACAATGGGAGCGGGGGCAGTTTGGAGAAATTATTCAAATCATTATATGAAATGGTATTACCCTACAACATTAGCAGGAGGGATACCAGGAGCAAATGCCGTTGGGGCACCTTATGCTTATGCATCAGGTATAGCCTCTAATGCATTTTCTCAAGACCCAGTAAATGATAGAATGCAAATTAGTTGGGGAACTTGGGTGCCAGATGGAGGTAGAGTAGATGGGACTGCAGTTCCTTCAATGGGAATGGATTTTGTAAATGTTACAAACCCTGGAAATGAAGATGATGTGATTACTTCAGGTAGAATGTGGCCAGCTTGTCGTCCCCATAGTATAGGAAGTGAGGCTTATTTATTAAATTTAAAAGAGGATTGGATGGGATGTAAAGTTCTTATGGGGGCTTCTTTAAGTGGAATTATTCCAAGCAGCGGAGGACTATACTATCAATATATGCATACTCCATTTAGAGCAACTTTTAGTTATGAACGATATGTAACTCCTTATGGGGGAAATACATTCTCAACACGAGCTCGTAGTGAATATATGTCTACAGGACATTTTATGCCTATAGTATCTATAGGAGCAAACGCTACTCCTTTAGGAGTTCCTTTAGTACATCAGGTATGGGGAGGTGATGTAACTACTCAGATGTATGATTTTACTATGCATGAAAAGAATTGGGGACAAACTGATTTTGATAATTATGATAGTTTAGATTCAGCGGGATGGAATAATTTACTTGGTGGTGATGCATCTTATGGTTATCAGAGAAATATGGTATTCCCTGCTGAAGTACATCATAAGAATATTATGTGGAGAATGGGTTATCATTTTGCAAATAAAGGATCAGGAGGTCAATATCCAAATAATGGAACGGGGCTTCATGATGAAATGAAATTAAATGGAGCTTACGCATCAGCAAATGATGTAAGAACTTATTTTCCAAAACCTTTTAATCTTTCTTTAGGAGATGAATTTGATACTAGAGTCTATTATTCCGAAACTAAAATTAATGGAGAACCGGTAGATTCATGGGCAGTCTTCTTAAATAATAATTATAAAGATGTAGAAGGAGTATATGGGCAAATAAATAAGTTATCAAGATTACATGATACAATGTATTATTTCCAAGATGCTGGTTTTGGTTCATTAGCTGTAAATCCTACAGCAGTTGTACAAGCTTCAGATGGTTCAGCTTTACAGTTAGGTACTGTAAGTTCTGGAGCAGGAGCATTTATCCAAGATTATCAATATATATCTACACGTTATGGGGCACGGCAACAATGGGCAGTAACAAATAGTGATTCTAGTTTATACTTTTTTGATATAGACCAAAGAAAAATGTTTCGATATAGCGCAGAAGGGACAGCTCCTTTATCAGATATAACTGGAATGCATTCATATTTTCTTGAAAATCTATCAGGTTCAATTATGACTAGAGACAATCCAATATTAAAAGAAGGTATAGCATGTACATACGATAGTCAAAATAATGAAGTATTATATACATTTCATGATAAAGGTTTTAATAAAGCGAATGAATTATCTATTATAAAATATACTGCTGGAGCTGTAATAACGATAATACTTAGAGAACCTGTAGTTGGATGTAATCCATGTTTACATCAGCCATGTGATGAGTTTGTTATAGGAGGTAGTAGTATATCTGATTATTGGTGGGTTGCAGATAATGTATTTGTAGAAAATTTAGGTCCCTATCGAGCATTAATAATGGGTAGATTTTGTTGTCCGGCTGTCCCTCTTCCGATTCCTAATCCAGATAATTTTCAATGTGGAGATACATTAATGTATATACTACCAAGTGCAAATGATGGTCTTCACGGAAGTGACTGGAATGATCTAGTACCTCTTGTTGATCCTCAGACAGTAACAATGGGCTGTCCTATTAGTGATAATTCATTTACAGTTGGATATAATGAATTAATAGGAGGGTATACAGCATTCTATGATTTTCATCCTACAATTTATGTTAATAGTGGATCCTACTTTATTACAGGTAATACAGAATCTCAATGTATATTAAACGATGAAACGTTTCGTCGAAATGAATTATATTTACATAATGTAGGAAGATATGGAGAATTTTATGATCAATTATTCCAAAGTAAAGTAACTTTAATTTCAAATATGCAATCCCCAATAACTAAAGTATTTGATAATGTATCTTTCCATATGGAAAGTATTTGGTTAAAAGCTCAACAACAAGAATCTGCATCAGCTTGGATAGCAAGTGCTAATACTGGTTCAGGAACTTTTCCCGCTGTTGGGAGAGGTAAACTAGTTACATCTCATCCTATTGATATTCCTCATGATACTTTTGATACAGTAAGATTTTATACTGATTATCAAATGTCAGACTATGTTACCTTAACTCCTGGAGCTAATATAAGAAAGAAAGAGAGAGAATGGCAAATGATGGTTCCAAGAAATATAATGGATGAGAATCTAGTAGATGCAGATATATTTAATGTATATAATTATGATTCTACTAGATTGTTCAAAGATAGAATGAGAGACAAGTATCTCTTTATTGAATTAATTTATAATAATTTTGATTCAGAATTGGGAGATACTAGAAATATAAAATTTATCTTACACTACTTTAAAACATTTTTTAGACATTCCTATAGATAAAATAGGATAAGTCAAATATTTTTAATAGTTTTGTAGGTTTTATAATAAACGCTAATGGCACAGAAAAAAACTAAGAAAGCAAGTAATTCATACTGGATGAAATTCGGAGGATCAAATTCTTCGAATCTTCCTGCGTATAGACGATATGAAACTGGAGGAAATCCAAGTAAAGACGAAACTTCAAAGATAGTTAATGATCCAACATTTAAGACTTGGTTTGCACAAAATGCTAGACGATCAGATGTTATGCAATCTTCAAGTAATCCACAACAACTTAAATCTTTATTTTTAAATGATATTAATTTTCCAGGAAATGAAATGCCTTTATTCTCAGGAGAGATTGATGATTATGGAAACGTTGATAAATCTAAAAGAAATTTAGGACTTAGTCTAGATATGATTAATAGAGAAACTTCAACTGAACCAGCAGAGAAATTAAAATTCTTTGATCTTAAAAAGTTTGGAGGAAGTAACTTACCTAAATATAATAAAGGGG
>TARA_R110002020_G_scaffold41989_5_pt1 | contig 25756 bp, 26 predicted proteins | sample TARA_R110002020 | Tara Oceans TARA_R110002020 (sample SAMEA4396489) | marine metagenome | biome: Westerlies Biome; feature: [MES] marine water layer (ENVO:01000295) within the mesopelagic zone...; material: water (ENVO:00002006), including particulate matter (ENVO:01000060) such...
AAATTCATAGAGAAAAACAATGTGCCTTTTACAACTACATTTTTAGGTATCGATATATTAGGTCACGATCACCCATTATGTTTGGGAACGATAGGCATAAAAGGTAGCCGTGCTGGAAATTTTGCTATTCAAAATTGTGATTGTTTAATAGTCATGGGCTGTTCTCTTAATAGTTCTCACTTAGGCTATGACGAAAAATTATTTTCACCAAAATCATATAAAATTGTTATTGATATTGATCCAGAAGAACATAGCAAAGGAAAAGTCAAAATTGATAAATTCATTCAATCAGATTTAAAAGAATTTTTAAAATGAAAAAACAATGGGTAGATAAGTGCCAGCATTGGAAAAAAATCTGGCCAGTTTTTGATGAGTCTTTTACAGATGATTCTGGAGGTATAAATTTATATAAATTTATTGAAGAATTGAATTCAATAATGACAGAAAAAGAAACTATTGTTTGTGACGCTGGATCTGCTATCTATGTTCCATGTCAAAACTTAAAACTGAAAGAAGGGCAAGATTTTATTTTATCTGGAGCGCAAGCAGATATGGGGTTTGCAGTGCCAGCCTCTGTAGGTGTTTACCTTGCAAACACAAACAAGAATGTTTTAGTTGTGACTGGCGATGGAAGTTTTAATACTAATATACAAGAGTTAGCTACTATAAAAAATTTAAATATACCAATTAAAATATTTGTTTGGAATAATAACGGTTATCTTAGCATAAGAAATACTCAAGATAAGTTTTATGGAGGTAGAGTCTATGGCACAGATAGCAGTAATGGCTTGTGGTTTCCTGAATTAAGTGAAATAGCGTCTACATACAAATTTGAATTTTATAAGCTAGACAATAACAAAACTTTGAATGAAAAATTGCCAGAGATATTATCTTTAGATAAGCCAACAATATGTGAAATACTCTGCAAAGCCGACCAAAGTATTGTACCAACTTTAGCTTTAAAGAAAGACCAGAAAACAGGGCAAAATATACAATGTGGATTAGATGATCTTTATCCATTTTTACCAGAAGAAGAACTACAGAAAGAAAAATTTTAAGATGAAAAAAAATATATTAAACTTTCAGAAAATGAAAGAAAAGAAAGAATCCATAACATGGGTTACAGCTTACAGCTATCCAACCGCTTCAGCTGTAGAACAGGCTGGAGTAGAGATGATATTGGTTGGTGACTCTGGAGGCATGGTAGAATTAGGTTACGAAACCACAAACCCAGTAACTATGGACGAAATGGTTTCTTTTACCAAGGCAGTGAGACGAGGCGCCCCTAATACATTTATTGTAGGAGACATGCCTCAAGGATCTTATGAAGTTTCGAAAGAGGATGCAGTAAGAAGTGCAATGAGACTTGTAAAAGAAGGAGGGGCGGATGCAATTAAATTAGAGGGAGGCTCTAGAATTACTGATAAAATAAAAGCAATAGTAGATGCTGGTATATTAGTGATCGGACATTTAGGGCTTACTCCTCAAAGCACCGCTTCCTTTGGAGGTTATAAAGTTCAAGGTAAATCAGTAGAAAGCTTTGAAGAGATGATAGATGATTGCGATGCAATTGTTAAAGCAGGATGCTGCATGGTATTATTAGAGGCTCTACCAGCGAAATCAGCAGAACAAGTTTCAATGAGGTATAAAATTCCAATTATGGGAATAGGTGCGGGTAACTTGGTTGATGGTCAATTGATGATAATGCACGACATGGTTGGTTTTTATAAAAATTTTAGACCGTGGTTTGCAAAATGTTACATTCCTCAAATAATACAGAGGTATCTAGACGAAGTAAATAGTCAAGAAGATGTTAAAAAATATGGTATAGAAACAAAAATGGACGGCCTAAATGCTCTTGTTCAATACGCTTTAGAAGATTATTATAAAGAAGTAAAATCTGGAAAATTCCCTAGCGAAGAATACATATATCCAATAAAAGATGAAGATTTAAAAATACTAGAGAATTCAAGTTATTGGACCTCTAAGAAATGAAAATATTAATTACTGGTAAATCTGGATATATAGCTTCTGAAATAAGTAAATATTTATGTTCGAAGCATGAGGTTACTACTATTGGCAGAGAAGACTTTTCATTAGAAGATGAAACCGAGACAAATTATTTTTTTGAAAGATCTTTTTACGATGTGGTCATACATTCAGCGATATTAGGTGGCAATAGATTATACCCAGATAGCATTGAATGCTTGAAAACAAATATAAATATTTTTTTAAATATTTTAAATAATAAAAAAAACTTCGGAAAGCTTATAAATTTCGGTTCTGGCGCTCAATTCAGCTTAAAACCAAAATATTATGGCCTTAGTAAGAAACTTATAAACAGCTTTATAAAAGAAACTGAAAATTTCTATGATTTAAGAATTTATGGAGTCTTTAATGAAAATGAACTTGAAAGCAGGTTTATAAAAAGATCCATAGAATTAAATTTATCTAAAGAAAAGATATATATTTTTAACAATAAAATGATGGATTACATTTACATGGAGGATTTATGTTCTTTGGTTGAATATTACATAGAAGAAAGTAATCTGCCTAAAGAAATAGATTGCTGCTACAAAGATAAGGTTACTCTTTTTAATATAGCTCAGTACATAAATTCTATAAGTGATTTTAAGTCAAAAATAAAATTAGAAAGCCATAGTTACGATCACTATATTGGCCCACAAAAAAAACTACCAATAGAAACTTTAGGATTGCAAGAGGGTATAAAAAGAACCTTTGAAAAAATTAAAAATAATGTGGTGTAAAAATTTAAAACAAGATATTATAGGAATCCCATTAAACGAACAAGCTAATAAGTGGGAATGCAGCTCACCTACTCCAGAGAACCAATTAGCTCAATTAAGGTCTATGGGGTTTGTAGGAGAATTTAAAGACTATGAAAAAGATGAAAAGTTGGCGAGCTTGATTGAGGGAAAAAAAATAGCTGTTGTAGGTCCGTCTCCTCACTTAGAAGGTTTAAATTATGGGGAAAAAATAGATTCTTATGACATTGTAATTAGATTAAATCAAAAATTTGCCATACCAGAAAAAAAACATAAGGACTTTGGAAGTAAAACTGACATTATGTTTGGCAGCTTCAACCACTTAAATCAGAGTGAATGTGATAAAAATAAAGACTATATAAAAACTTTAAAACTTTTAGTCTGTCCAATGGTATCTATGTGGGACTTACCCTCACAAAATAGATGGTTTGACTCTACAGGAGTGCCATATCACAATATATGTGATGGACATTTATTTAAAATATTTAAAGAGGTAGGGACAACTTGCAATACTGGCTTTATGTCTCTGATAATTTTGCTTAATTATAACATAGAAGAAATTTTTATTACAGGTATGACTTTTTTTGATATGAATAAATGGGGCAATGTTTATTTCGACGAATACTACGATTCAGTAAAACAAGCCACAGGAAACACTTACGGAGCTTGGAATGAAGAAAGGAAAGTTGACGGGCTTGCTGCTCGCGCCGATCTACATGACCAGCAATGCCAAATAGATTATTTTAAGAAAATTATTGATAAATATTATTTAAATCCTATTGTTTTAGACAATTACCTAAAAGAAAATTTTTTAAAGTGATATGAAAACAGTAGCAATGATACCTGCTAGACTTGGCAGCAAAAGGGTACCAAAAAAAAATTTAAGGATATTAAATGGCAAACCTTTAATATGTCATATCATTGAAGCTGCCATAGAAGCTGATTGCTTTGATGAAATATACATTAATTCTGAATCTGACGTATTTGAAGAGATAGCCAACTCTCATAAAATAAAATTTTACAAGAGGCCAGATGAGCTATCTACAGACAGCTCTACGAATGATGATTTTGTATTAGATTTTATAAATAAAAATAATTTAATCGATTATGAAGATTGCAACATAATACAAATATTACCGACATCTCCCTTCTTAACTTCTAGTGAAATTAAAGAGTTTGTTAATCAATTTAATACTAGTCGAGATACCACTCTAGTATCAGTTACAGAGAATAAAATTGAATGCTTGTTTGAAGGTCAACCAGTGAATTTTGACAGATTAAAACATACTCCACCATCTCAGCTATTAAAACCAATATTGTCATATGCTTGTGCATTAATGGGATGGCAGGTTAAAAATTATGTAAAAAACATGAAGTTGTTTGACTGTGCATATCACGGAGGCAACTGGCGAGACAGTAAAACATATATAGGCACATATATTCTCAAAGGGTTATCATGTATTGATATAGATAATGAATCTGATTTTCAATTAGCAGAAGCAATCATGAGAAGTGGTTATAAAACGAAAGAGTTTAAACCTGAATATTACAATCCTCAAACTAACGAACATACTGAGGATGATGTTCCTAGTATATTAGTTAAGGATGGCGTACCCAATAATGATCTACATGACTGTAACAAAGGTGTTGTAAATATTAAGTCTATTTTTGATAGCAAAAAAGAATTCAAATCATGGAGTAAGAGAGTCATCAATACCGAAAGTAATAGTGCCACATTAATACAACAACAGCCTGGAGAGGGCAATAGAAGACACTATCACCCCGATTGGAATGAATGGTGGTATATAGTTGATGGGCAGTGGGAATGGGAAGTAGAAGGCGAGATTAAAAATGTATCGAAAGGCGATATAGTCTTAATAGAAAAAAATAAAAAACATAAAATTACAGCTACAGGAGATAAACCAGCTATTCGTTTAGCCGTTAGTAGAGAAGATGTTGCGCACATCTATCCACCAAATACAGATTGATTAAGTACTCATGAAAATTGATCTATCTAATAAACATGTCTTAGTGACAGGGGGAACAAAAGGAATAGGTTCGGCTATAGTTAATAAATTTTTAAATGTAGGTGCTAAAGTTACAGCTACAGGCACTAAAAACCAAGAAATCAAAAATTTAAATAAAAGCAATAAAGATACGAATCTGTGCTATTTGAATTTAGATTTTTTGGATGATAACAGCTTACAACAATTTAAAAGCGAATGCGATAAATTAGGAGGTGTTGACATACTTATAAATAATGCTGGCATAAATATAGTTTCTGATTTTCTAGAGACGACTGAAGATCAGTATGAGCGTATTCAAAAAGTAAACATAAGAGGTCCATATAATTTATGTAAATATGTATTGCCTCACATGAAAAACCAAAAATCTGGTAATATTATAAATATAGCTTCAATATGGAGTGTGATCAGTAGAGAAGGTAGGTCAATTTATTCAACAACAAAGAATGCAGTTTTAGGAATGACTAAAACTTTAGCTTTAGAGTTTGCCAGTGATAATATTTTAATTAATGCTATAAGCCCAGGATTTACGCTGACAAAACTAACTGAATCAACAAATACACCTGAAGAACTTCAGAATATTAAAAAAGAAATACCCTTGAAACGAATGGCTAAACCTGAAGAAATTGCTGATTTAGCTGTTTTTTTATCTTCAGAATTAAACCATTACATAACAGGACAAAACATTGTGATTGATGGCGGATACACTATTAAATAGCATAAAAATAAAATCAAAAATCAAAGATTATGAAGTGGTATTTTTTGAAGATATACTTGAAAAATTTCACAATGAATTAAAAGATGATGATGTTGTTATTATAGATAAATCAGTGCAAAATATTTATGGACAACTGCTTTTTAAAAATTTTGATCCAAACAGACTAATTACCATACAAGCAAGCGAGTTCCAAAAAAGCTATCAAGAGATAGAACAAATTATCGATAAACTGATAAATTTAGGATTTAAAAAAAATAATAGATTGATATCAATTGGAGGAGGTATAACTCAAGATTGTGTAGCTTTCATATCGTCAATATTATACAGAGGAGTCGATTGGATTTTTGTACCGACAACATTACTAGCGCAAGGAGATAGCTGCATAGGAAGCAAAACTTCTGTAAATTTTGGTAAATATAAAAATCTTATAGGCGGATTTTATCCACCCAGTAAAATATTAGTTAGCTCAACTTTTCTTAAGTCTCTTCAAAATAAAGAAATAAAGTCAGGACTTGGGGAAATGCTTCACTACTTCATAGTATCTAGCAAAGAAGATTTTAACTTTTTTAAAGACAACTACGAAAAATCTCTAGTAGATCAAAAAACACTTCAAAAAATTATTAGCAAAAGTTTACAAATAAAGAAAAGATATATAGAAATTGATGAGTTTGATAAAAATGAGCGACAAGCCTTTAACTATGGCCACTCATTTGGCCATGCTATAGAGTCACTACAAAATTATGAAATTCCACATGGCATTGCTGTCAGCTTTGGGATGGATATATCTAATTATGTTTCTAGTAAAATGGGCCTTATTGACGATTCTATCAGAATAGAAATTAGAGAAATTTTACAAAAAATATGGTCAGGATATTGTATCAAAAATATTGAGATAGGAGCTTTTATGAACGCCCTATCAAAAGATAAAAAAAATGTTGGAGATAAATTAGGGTTAATACTTAATGAGGGTTATGGATCAATAAAAAAACATTTAATTTATCCAGATGACAAGTTTGTAGATCACATAAAAAATTATTTTAAAGATGAGCTTATTTAATATTAAAATAGATTTTGATAAAAGCAGAGGCAGTTTTATTTACGATAAAACTACAAATGAAAAGTATCTAGACTTCATGGGTATGTATTCATCTCTGCCTATAGGTTACAATCATAAAATATTTAAAGACAGGCAATTCAAAAAAGATACTAGCAGAGTAGCTAAACTTAAAATTGTAAATTGTGAGATTTTGTCGGATGAATTTGAAAAGTTCTACAAATCATTTAAAAATTTTACCTCTCTAAGTAAATATGAAAACTATCATTTTACTTGCACTGGAGCTTTAGCCAATGAAGCCGCTATCAAAACAGCAATGTGGCACAAAGAGCCTCATCCAGAAGCTAAGATTATCTCTATAGCAAATAGCTTTCATGGGATTAATTCAGTTGGTAATTTGTTTACTTCACGCTTTTCTTCAGTAGATGAAAGGTTAGGTAAGATCTTTGCGAGTTACTATAATGATCAAATTCAAGCCTCCTGTGTTAACGACGCTATACAAGCTTTAGATCAATACGATAATATACAAGGAGTTTTAGTTGAGCCAATACAAAGCACTTTTGGTGATTATTATTTAAATAAAAAACAATTACAATCACTTTATTCAAAATGCAAAACTAAAGATATCCCGTTAATTTTTGATGAAATACAAACTGGCTTTTGCAGCACGGGCAAAACTTGGTATTTTCAACATTTAGGCATTGACCCTGATATAGTTGTTTTTGGTAAAAAATCTCAAGTTTCAGGAATAATGGTTAAGCAATCTCATTCAAAAGTTTTTGAAATGAGGAAAAAGCTTTCTGTAACTTTTGATGGGGATCTTATAGACATGGTAAGGTGTCATTATATAATAAAAGCTATAAAAAATGAAGGATTGAAAGAAAATGTAAAGCAAATGGGCAAGCTTTTTAGTACAGGGTTATCTCAAATTAAAAACATTAAAAATGTAAGGTCTAAAGGATTGTTAGTGGCTTTTGATTTCGACGACAAAGAATCTAGAGATCAATTCTGTAAAAATTTGTTTTTAAATAAAATGTTATGCAATCCAACTGGTGATTTTTCTGTCAGAATGAGACCTAACCTAGCTGTAAAAAAATTTGAAATAGAACAAGCTTTGTTTAAAATAAAAAGATCTGTTAATGAAATATGCAAATAAATTCAAAAAAAACAGCTTTTGTAATAGGTACAGGTCCAAGTTTAAATACAATAGATGTAAAAAAACTATCTGACTATGATTGTGTCACTTTTAATAGGGCTTATATAGCTTTTGATGATTGGGGGTTTGTTCCTAGGTATTATTTATCAATAGACGGGAATGATCTTAGAAGTATATATAAAGATATAAATCTACTGGTAAAAAAACATAAAAATACTGATTTTTTTGTAGTAGACGATCCAGCTAATGAATACTTCCCAGAGGATTCTTTTCAAGATTGTGAAAAAAAATATAATCTTTTTGATTATAATCAGCCAAATTTACATAATTTTGAATATTTTTACAGTCGTCCCATACAAGGAAATGCAGGGTATATGGGAGTTAAACTTTTAGAGGCATTAGGGTATAGAAATATTGGCTTTGTAGGCTGTGATTGCCATTATCTTGACGATGATGAATATAATAAAGATATTACCATAAGAGGAAACGAATATATTTCTCATGCAGATACAGACATGAACCATTTTAGAAAAGATTATTTTGGAAAAGGAATGCATTTTGGCTGTCCTAATCCTGATGAGATACTTGCCATATGGGAAGAGGGTCTTAAAAAGGATCGAGCTTGTAATTTAAATGTTTTTTCTTGTACGCCTAATTCTCCTTTAAATAAATTTTGTAACTACATAGATTTTGAATATTTCATTAGAAAAGATAAGCTAACAACTCTATAATATTAATTTATGAGACACATTGATTTTGAAAATATAGAAGAAAAGTTTGATGCAGCCCTTGGCAACCCTGCATGGAAAAAGCTAAGGGACGATTTTAAAGATAGCGATGATATATATCTTATAGCTAACGGTGGCCTTTGGGCGGTTGCTAATCACGCGGCAGACGACTGTACTAGACTTTTTGTTAAAGCTGGTATAAAAAAATCAGTAAGTACCATGGACAGTCAGTGTCTCATAACAAGCGTTGCTAATGACTATGGTTGGAATAATTTATTTTTAAGATGGCTGGAATTGCAAAAAAATAGCGGAAAAATGAGCAAAAAACCTATGATAATAGGTTTATCATGCTCAGGGTCTTCTAAAAATGTAATATCTTGTTGTCAGTGGGCCTTAGAGAACAATTACAAAACAGCAATGATATCTGGCCAATCAAGAGATATTTTGTCTGAAGGGGTAAATGAAGTAGATTTAAATTGTCTATACTTTCATACAGTAGAAGTCTTAAGCTTAATATTATTTTATGATTTAATTCATGATTTAGGAGCAGAGTGTCCAAGCATTAAAGAGGAAATAGTAAGAAAAAATGTAGCGCAACCATTAAAAAGAGATCCTTTAAATGAATAAAATATTAGTTACAGGCGGCTCTAGTATGGTAGGGCAACATTTACAAAAATATATACCAGAGGCTAAATATCTTTCAAGCAAAGACTGTGATTTAAAAGATCCTGAAGCTGTTAAAATTCTTTTTAATGATTTTAAACCAAATTTAATAATACATTTAGCGGCAAAGGTTGGAGGGATAATGGATAACATTAATAATCCTGCAAGTTTTTTTGACGATAATATTTTAATAAATACAAATGTTGTAAAATATGCTTACGAAAGCGGTTGTAAAAACTTAATTTCAATTTTAAGCACTTGCATATACCCAGATCACTGTGAATCATACCCTTTACGAGAAGAGGATTTACACATAGGGCCACCGACAAAAACAAACTTTGCTTATGGGTATGCAAAAAGAGCGATGTCAGTGCAAATTGACGCATACAATAAACAATACAACACTAATTACAGTTGCATCATTCCTTGTAACCTGTACTCAGAGCATGATCATTTTGACGGTGATAAAGCCCACTTTGTTTCAAGTTTGATAAGCAAAATACATGATGCAAAAGTTAACAATAAAAAACAAATTACTCTTTTTGGCAGTGGATCTGTGTTTAGACAGTTTATGTATGCAGACGATTTAGCTAAAGCTATCTCTTCAATTACTTATGGAATATCTCCATTTATTTATAACGTTTGCAATCCCGAAAATAAAACAATAAAAGAAATAGCTGAAATAGCCATAAAATGTTTAGACGCTGATGGTTTAGAAATATGTTGGGATACAAGCAAACCTGATGGTCAAATTCGCAAAGATGCTTGCTCTAACAAATTTATTGAATATAACCCAAGATTCACTTTTACAAGCTTAGAAGAAGGCATTAGAAAAACTTACGAAAAAAAGTATATTAATATAAAAAATTAATATGAAAACAATTATTATTACAGGTGTAACAGGTCAAGATGGTAGCCTTATGGCCGACTATCTACTTAAAAACACGGAATATACGATCATTGGAGGAGTTAGAAGACTTAGTGTTAAAAATCAAATAAATATTGATCATTTAAAAAACAATCCAAGATTTATACTAGTTGACTTAGATGTAACCGATGCCCAAAATATAGATAAAGTAATAGCTGAGTATAAACCACATTATTTTATAAATTTTGCTGCAAATTCTTTTGTTGGCAGTAGTTGGGATATGCCTTTTAATCATATGCAAACAAACTGTTTAGCAGTTTTGCATCAGCTAGAATCCATAAAAAGACACTGTCCATCATGTAGATATTATAACGCTGGAAGCTCTGAGGAGTTTGGAGATATTATAATTGAACCTCAGACAGAGGAACATCCACTTAGACCTAGAAGCCCATACGGAGCTTCAAAATGTTCAGCTAGACATATTGTTAAAGTTTATAGAGAGTCTTACAATTTGTATACTGTTCAAGGTTGGTTATTCAATCATGAAGGTGTTCGTAGAGGAGAGGAATTTGTTACTAGAAAAATAACAAAAAATGTTGCTAGAATAGCGAGTGATTATATTAATAAAAATAAAATTGAACCTTTAAAGTTGGGCAATATAGAGTCAAAAAGAGACTGGAGTGACGCTGAGGATTTTATGGATGGTGTATGGAGAATGTTGAATCAAGAAGAGTATTGGATTAATGTTTGGAGGAAAACTCCTGACGATTATGTGCTTTCATCTAATGAAATGCATACAATAAGAGAATTTGTAGAAGAGGCTTTTAACTGCGCTGGATTTCATAGGTCAATGTGTAGATGGGAGGGAATCCAAGAAGAAGCTAAGTATTATCATGGAGATGACCTTTTAGTAGAAGTTGACCCTAAATTTTACAGACCAGCAGAGGTAGGCTCTCTTTGGGGAGATTCAAGCAGAGCAAAAGACGAGCTAGGTTGGAAACCAAAGTTTTCATTCCCAGCTTTAGTCAAGAAAATGGTAGATGTTGATTTAAAATTAGCAGGATTGCCTAAATGTGCTGAATAAGAAACAAATTATTGAGAGATTAATACACGAGGATATTTTAACTTCAAAAAAAACTCCTAGAACGTTTTTCTCGAAGCAAATGAAAATGCTTAACACTTTATGTGAAAGGTATTCTCAAGAATTTATGTCAGTCGTGACTTTTTATAATAAGTTCGACTCGCTAGAAATTCTTATTAGTCCAGCTTGCAAAAAAATGTTAGATAAAAAATTCAAAGCTTTTAATTTTAAAGTTGACCTTTCTAAATATCCGCAATATAATATTGGGCGAAAGTCGGGCAAAGATGCAAACATAACCAAAAACAAGAAAACTATAAAAGATTTTTTAGATGAGTGAAAGAAAACCAGAAGATATATTAAATAACTTTTTGAAAACAAACAAAAACGATCATTATAATTTTGAAGCAGAACAAAACTACAAAGTTTCTAGCGGATCTTTGCAGTTTGATTTACAGCTAGGTGGAGGCTTTGGACCTGGGTTACATAGATTTACAGGTATGAATGAAGGAGGTAAGACTTCTGAAGCATTACAGGTTATGAAAAACTTTTTAGAAACCATGCCAAATTCAAGAGGTTTTTACGTAAAAGCTGAAGGAAGACTTTCTCCAGAAATGAAAAAAAGATCAGGCGTGGATTTCGTGCATAGCCATGATGATTGGGAAGACGGCAAATGTTTTGTGTTAGAAAGCAATATTTATGAATCAGTGGTAGACATAATGACTCAACTAGTCGATAACAATGAAAAAAAGACAAAGTTTTGTTTTATTTTAGACTCTGTTGATGGACTAATTCTTAAAAATGACATGGCTAAAAGTTATGAGGATTCTACAAAGGTTGCAGGAGGTGCAAATGTAGCTTCAACATTTATGAAGAAAATTTCTATCAAACTAGCAAAAAGAGGTCATATGGCGATATTCATATCTCAAGTAAGGGCCGACATAAAACTAGACCCATACACAAGAGCGCCAGTTAGACAGACGACTGCAACAGGAGGGAATGCTTTATTACACTTTGCAAATTGGATTATTGAGTACGAACCAAGATTTACAGGAGATCAAATCTTACAAGATCCTACCAACAAGAAAGCTGACCCTAAAACTAATCCTATAATCGGGGTTTACGCTAAAGCTACTGTAAAAAAATCACCAAACGAAAAAACTAATACCACCCTTAGTTATCCAATCAGATATGGACGAACAGGTGGAACTTCTATTTGGATAGAGAAAGAAATAGTTGATTTATTAGAGGCTTACTCATTTATCAAAAAGAGTGGGGCTTGGATTAGCATAACTGATGACTTTAAAGAACTTCTCGCGGAGACATCTTTTGAATTCCCAGAAAAAATCCAAGGAATGAATAATCTTTTTAAGCATATTGAAAGTGATCGTGATTTAACAAATTACCTTTTCGAATATTTTAAAAAAGATATTGCAGAGTTAGCTTTAGAATAAGTTCATGAAATTTGTTGATTTATACGGCAAAACAAGAAACTTAAAAAATGCAAAAAAATATTTAATAGATTGGAATAAGCCAAGTAGAAGCAAGTTCCAAACTCAAGTAAAAAAATTTTTGCAATCTTACTGGCAGCATGATGTTGTCTTTGAAGAATTTAGGGTCGTAGGAACAAGGCTGTCTTTAGATTTCTACAATGCTAATAAAAAAGTAGCAATAGAGGTGCAAGGAGCGCAACATACTAAGTATGTTAAATTTTTTCACAAGAACATGTTTAAATACTCTGATCAATTAAAAAGAGACGAAAAAAAACTACAATTTTGTGAGATTAATAAAATAAAACTTGCAGAAGTATATCCAAAGGATAAGATAACAGCGTCGCTATTTGACGATCAAGATATCTATTTATGAACCAAGAAGATGCCGATCAAGAATTTTCAATACCATCTGAGATGGTTGATAAACTTTATGAACTCTCTGGAGGTGTAGATAAATATAAAGGTATAATAATGGCTGTTTCCACAGACGCAGGACGCCCTTTGATTTACCAAAGATTTGATTGTGGAATGACAGAGCTTGCATTAAGCAAAGCTTTAGAGGATTTTCTTTCAAGAGAGGATTCTGAAATAAAAAAAGAAGATGATCAAGAGGGAGAATGATTTATTCTTACGAGCTAGAAAAGCAACTGTTAGCAGGACTGTTAAAAGACCCAGAGTCTTTGACAGAAATTTCTAGTTTTATAAACACTTCAGATTTTTATTCAGAGTCAACTTCTTTAAATTCTACAATATTTAGAATTATAGAACAAGCCATAAACGCTAATGACGAAATAGATGAAGTTATAATCGCGCAAAGAGTAAATGAATTAGGTTTATCGTTTGAAGATAATTTAAATCCAGCAGACTATATAAAATCTTTAGCTTTAAGAAAAGTCCCAAGTGGCAATATACTTAAAACAGCTAAAGAGTTAAAAAAATATTCAATCAGGCGAGAAATACTTTATTCGGCTCAAGATATTTCTAAAAGAATGAAGTCTATTTCTGCCGAGTCTTCATATCAAGATATAATACAAGCAGCTGACTCTATATATAACTCTAGGATAAATTTATATGAGTTAGGTAGTGACATACCTCAAAACATCTATGAAGAGATGGAAGATGTTATTGAGTACAGAGGAGATAATCCTCTTTTAGAATTTGGAATGATGGGTCCACACCCAAAGCTAAATGACATGTATGGATCTCTGTTAAGACCTGGAAATATAACTGTTATAGTTGCTAGATCAGGTGTTGGTAAAACACAATTTTGCATGGATTACTCTACCAAAGTGAGCATGAAATATAATGTTCCTGTATTGCATTTCGATAACGGGGAAATGAGCAAAGAGGAGCTTGTGATGAGACAGTGTGCAGCCTTAAGCGGTGTGCCAATGCATTTATTAGAGAGCGGCAAGTGGAGGAAAGCAGGTAAGGCTGTTGTTGACAAAGTCCGAGCTGTATGGCCTAAAATAAAAGATCTAAAATTTTATTATTACAATGTAGGAGGCACAGACGTTGAATCAATGATAAGCACTTTAAAAAGGTTTTACTATTCAACAGTTGGCAGAGGAAATAAAATGGTTTTTTCTTTTGATTACATTAAAACTAGTTCTGAAAGAATGAACAACAAATCAGAATGGCAAGTTGTTGGTGAAATGGTGGATAAGTTTAAAAAATGCGTTCAAAAAGAAGTATTACATGATGGTGAGCCTATCATACCAATGATAACTTCCGTACAATCAAACAGATATGGCATAACAAATAATAGAAACGCAGACAATATAGTTGACGATGAATCCATAGTATCCCTATCTGATAGGATTACTCAATTTTGTTCTCATATGTTTATTTTAAGAAGTAAAACTGGCGATGAAATAGAGCTAGAGGGAGAAAGATTTGGCACACATAAGTTGATTAATGTTAAATCTAGGCATTTAGGCAACGATATACCTGGGGCTGTTGAACCAGTAAGAATAAATGATGCTCTAAGAAAAAATTCAATAAATTTAGATTTTAATAATTTTAATATTACAGAAAGAGGAGATTTAAGGGACATCGCTAATATGCTTGATGGAAATCATGAATTAGATACAGAGGGTAGTAATGAAAATATAATTCCTAACTTTAGTGACCTCGGGGGATTTTAAAACAATATTAGAATCGATGGGATACAGTTTAATTGACTGTAGAGATCATTGGAGGACACAGGCTTTATATAGAGACGGTGATAATAAAACGGCTTTAAAAATATATAAAGACACTGGGGTTTGGATGGACTTTGTTGTTAATAAAGGGTGCAAGCCTTTTAATGCTTTAGTCAAGGAAACTTTAAAATCAGACGATCCAAATCTTAGCAAAATACTTAATAAAATAAAAAATTCTGATTCTCCTACCATAAAGCACAAAAAAAATACGATAGAAATGGAAAAAATTTACCCAAATGAATATTTAGACAAACTTTTTCCTAATTATAGCTTTTATAAGAAAAAATTTATTTCAGAAGAAACTCAAAAAAAATTTCAAGTAGGATTAGCTGGTGTAGGAAAAATGTATAGAAGGATGGTTTTTCCTATAATGAATGAGCATCAACAAATTATTGGATTTTCTGGCCGAAAAGTTGACGAAGATAATAATTTTCCCAAATGGAAACATATTGGCAGAAGGAACAATTGGGTTTATCCAGCTTACAATGGGCTGACAGGTGTAAAAGAAGAAATAGAAATTAAAAAAGAAGTTATCTTAGTAGAAAGTATAGGCGATGCATTGGCTCTTTATGAACAAAATATTAAAAACGTGTTGGTCATTTTTGGACTACATGTTAATGGTAATATTATCAATTTTCTTAATAGCAGGGACATTAGCAATATCTATATTTGCACTAATAATGACAGTAACAGCTCAGAAAATAGAGGACTTGTTGCGGCAATAAAAAACTATTTAAAATTGTCGTGTTACTTTGATTTAAATATTATTAGTATAAAATTCCCACCAAAGTCGTATAATGATTTTGGTGACGCTCATTTATCAAACTGCAATTTTCAAGATTGGCAAAATCAATCTGTAGATCAAGATAAACAAATATCTTATATTTGTAACTTTGTTAAAAACAACTCCTCAAGCTTCACTAAAAAAGAAATAAAAACTTCGTTAGTGATTAGTAATGAGCAGTGATCCAAAAACACCATTATCAGCCAGCAGAATAAAAACTGCTCAATCTTGCTCTTGGCTGTATTGGTCTAAGTATAAAAAGCATTTACCTGATAAAAGCAATGACGGCGCAAAGAGAGGCTCTATATGTCACTTAGTGTTTGAGCTTTTAGGCGAAAAGCGCAGAAAAAAATACTTTAATAAAATAATAAAAACACAAGATGTTTTTTGCGTTCCTTCAATAAAAAGATTGATTCTAAAACATGCCGTCAAGTACGAGGTTGATGATGAAGAAAATATACAAATGATTAAAGATATGATCTTCAATGGTTTAGCTTACGATTTTTTTGGCGCAGATACAGGTAAACCCACTGAAGAGTATTCTGAAAAAGATTTTGATATAATCAAAAATGACGGCTCTATAAAGTATAAAATTAGAGGCTTTATAGATAAGTTATTTTTATACAAAAAAAGTAAATATGCTTTGATAAGAGACTTTAAAACAAGCAAGTCTGTCTTTAAGGGCAAAGATGCCACCGATAACTTACAAGACTTAATGTACAGTTTAGCGGTAAAAAATTTGTTTCCAGAATATTCAACCAGAGTAAGCGAATTTCTTTTTTTAAAGTTTGATTTAGAGGAAAACTCTTCTAATTCTGGAATCATGAGAATGAAGCCTTTGGATGAAGATGAATTACTTTGTTTCGAAATGCAGTTATCTGAAATACAAAAATACTTAGATAACTTTAACGAAAAACACGCTCGTGCAAACATGGCTGCTTATAAAGATTTTCCAACTGACGGATCATTTAGCGGTAGGCTTTTATGTGGATTTGCTAAACAAAAAGGAGAATTAAAACTAGACGGAAATCCAAAATGGTATTGTCCAATGAAATTTGATTTTTTTTATTACCATATCTTTGATGCGGATAAAAATATTATAGGTTCGTATTTTGAAGAAGAATTTGAAGAATCTTTAGTTCCAGAGGGATGCACATATGAAATAAAATATTATGAAGGTTGCCCAGCACATAGTTCTTGACTAAAACATGAAGCTATGTAAATTATTTACATGCTACCAATTTATAAGTCCACATTTTCAATTGGCAAAAGTATTTTAACAATTGACAAAATAATTGAGTTATCAAAACTAGATTCAGCTAAAAATTTAATTTTAGTTGAGGACTCTCTTACTGGTTTTGTAAAAGCCCATAACTCTTGTAAAGATGAAGGCTTACAATTAATTTTTGGGTTGAGATTAAACTGTTGCAATGATGTGAACGATGAAGATTCTCTACAAGATTCTGGCCATAAGATTATTATTTTTGCCAAAAATGATGAAGGGTGCAAATTACTAAACAAAATTTCATCTTTCTCAAACTTAGAAGGTAAGGGGTTTATTGATTTTAATTATTTAAATAAAGTATGGGATAATTCAAAATTGGATTTAGTTATTCCTTTTTACGATTCTTTTATACACCAAAACCAAATGTACTTAAAAAACTGCATTCCAAACTTTAAACAAATAAAACCTATTTTTTGGATTGAAAAAAACAACCTACCATTTGACGATTTAATAACTAAGGCTATATTAGAATACTTGAAAGATAAGTACGAATCAACTTTAGTAAAAAGCATCTTCTACGAAAATAAAGACGATATTGAAGCTCTACAAACATATAAAATAATTTGTGGTAGAAAGTTTGGTAGGGCCGCTACTTTGAGTATGCCAAACCTAGATCACTTCGGCAGTGATGAATTTTGTTTTGAATCTTACCAAAAAAACAAATGACAGAAAACCTTTTAAGATTTAATAAAAATCAACGTTACGTTGTATTTGATACAGAAACTGAAGGATTAAACCTTGTAAAGTCTAGACCTTGGCAAGTCGCTTGGTTAGTTGCTGAAGGTGATAAAGTAATCTGTAAAGAGGACAGGTTTATACATTGGCCGAATTTAAATGTCTCAGACGGAGCTGCTAAAGTTACAGGATTTTCTAAAAAAGAATATGAAAAGAAAAGCGAATCCCCCAACAAGGTATGGGAGGATTTCTCTTCTGTTTTATTTGATGAAAAAAATCTAATAGTTGGCCAAAATCTTTTGGGTTTTGATGTATACATGGTTGATGTTTGGCGTAAATTAATGGGAAGAAGTTTAAATCAAGATTACGTTTCTAGAGTCATAGATACAAAAGCTTTAGCCACTGCAATCGCAAAAGACATTCCTTTTACTGGAGGAGATTTTATAAATTGGCAGTACAGATTACTTAATTACAGAGAAAGAGGGTTAAAAACCTCTCAAGGTTTTCTATTAAAACAATACAACATAGATCACGACCCTAAAAGGCTTCATGATGCCTTGTATGATATAGAAATGAATTTTAAAGTATTTAAAAAACAATTATTTGATTTAGAGCTATGAATTTTGATACTTATAATTCCTACGAAACGCCATTCCCAGTTGGCGTAAAGCTTCCAGAAATCATAATAGAAAAAAAATATTATGATGAAGTGCTTTGCGACCCAAAAGAAGACAACTTTCAGTTTTTAAGAAAGCTTTGCTTTAAAAAAGTCAAAGAGAGAGGTATAGATCAAAAAGATAACGCGACACTTTACTACGACAGACTAAAAGAAGAGCTTGATATTTTTAATGATTTAGGTTTCGTAGACTATGTTTTGTTAAACTGGGATATAATTAATTTTTGTATAGAAAATGACATTCCTGTTGGTGCGGGCAGAGGTAGTGCTGCTGGCTCATTAGTTTTGTACGTTATAGGCGTTACCAATATAGATCCCATAGAGTATGATTTGTTTTTTGAAAGATTTGTATCAAAAAGCAGAGCTAGAAAGATAGAGCATAATGGAGAGATTTTCCTTGATGGAAGCTTGTTAGCTGATGTTGATAATGATATTTCCTATGACAGACGCTCTGAGGTTATAGAGTATATAGAAAAGAAATATACAGGTAAAACTTCAAAAATTTTAACGCTTAATACATTGAGTGGAAAACTTTGTATGAAAGAGTGTGGCAAAATTGTGCAAGAGCTTTCTGAAATGGAAGTAAATCAAATTAGCGACACAATACCAAAGCATTTTGGGAAAGTAGCAAGCCTTGACGTAGCTTATAAAGAAAGCGAATCTTTTAAAAATTATGCTGATAAACACTCTAAAGTATTTAAAATAGCTAAAAAGATAGAGGGCTTGAATAAAAACACAGGGGTCCATCCCTCTGGTATTTCAATATCATTTTATGAGCTAGATGAAGTTATGCCATTACAGTTTACTAATGATGGTTCATTAGTTTCTGGCTATGACATGAATGATGTTGCCAGCTTGAGCGTTAAGTTTGATATTTTAGGTCTTAGAACACTATCAGTTGTTAACGATGTTTGCAAAGCTCTAAAAATAAATGTTGATGAAATAGATCCGCACCACAAAAGTATTTATGCTGCTTTAGCTTGCCTTGAATGTCCTCAAGGACTGTTTCAAATTGAAGCAGAAACTAACTTTAAAGTTTGCCATCTTATAAGACCACAAAATCTTGAACAACTTTCAGCCGTAGTTGCTATAGCTAGACCTGGAGCTTTAGATTTTAAAGATGATTACGCTGCTTACGCTAGAACTGGAGACTTCCAATCTGTACATGAGTTTTTTGATGATATATTGAGCTATACTGGAGGAATACCTTTATACCAAGAGCAGCTTATGAAAATGGCCGTCAAAGTTGGTTTTAGTTTAGATGAGTCAGAGCAGTTAAGAAGAATAATTGGTAAGAAAAAAGTTGACCAGATGCCAGCTTGGAAAACTAAGATTGAAGATAAAATAAAAGAAAATAAGCTAGACCCAAAAATCAGCGATGTTTTATGGAAAGTCGCAGAAGATTCAGCTAATTACTCTTTCAATAAATCACATTCGATAAGTTATGCTTACTTATCAGCTATAACAATTTATCTTAAATTCAATTATCCCGAACAGTTTTTCTTGAGTTTGTTAAAATATGCAAAATATGAGCCAAATTCTCATGAAGAAATAGCAAAAATAAGTCAAGAGCTACCTCATTTTGATATCAAGTTATTACCGCCTGATTTAAATAAATCAGATATTGATTTTAAGGTTGAAGATAAAAATATTAGGTATGGATTGAACTCTATAAAGGGAGTCTCAGATAAAGTTTTAGTATCTTTGCTTGAGTTTAGGGAAGATTTTTTTAAAAATAAGTATGAAGTTTTCATGTCTGCTAAACAAGCTGGGTTAAACATAGGAGTTTTATCAGCTTTAATACAAGCTGGTTTATTAGATTCTTTTGTTTCTAAAAATAGGTGCAGGTTAGTTTTAGAAGCTCAGACATTTAATATTCTAACAGATAGAGAGAAAAGGAATTTAATAGAGCTGGGGGATGCTTATGATTATGATATATTAAGTGCCATATTTGATGTAGTAAAAAATGATATGGTCGGAGATGATAATAGAAAAATAATGACCCCAAAAAGATTTCAAACATTTAAGAAAAAATATGAACCCTATAGGGTGATATTTGATATGAATAATCGCCACATTAAATATGCAAATTGGTTTTTTGAGGAAAAACTTTTAGGATACAGTTATTCATGCACCATAAGAGATGTTCACGCTCATGAACAAGATTTTCAATCAGCTTTAACTATAAAAAGATCAGAAGAAAGAAAAAATATAAGGTTTGTAGGTTTTGTGACTGATGTACTAAAAAGAACAAGTCGTAATGGAAACAAGTACGCTAGATTTCAAATTCAAGACGAAAGCGGCCTTATTAATGCTTTATTTTTAGACTCAAATTCTAGTGCAAAATTTACTGATTTTTTAAATTCAGGCAAAAAACTCCCAAAAAAAGGGGATATTACTATAATAGAAGGCGTTACTGGAGATGATGTTGTTTTTGTAAACAAAATTAATCTTATAAGTGATAAAATCTATATGAAGTTATCTGAAGTTAAATAGTGTAAATAGTAATGATGGGTTTAGCCGATTATAATTTAACTCCAAAAGCAAAAAAAGGCATTAAGGATGCTCAAAAGTTTGCTGAAGCCAATAATCATCCAATAATAAATAACTGTCATTTAATTTATGGATGTTTGGCAAATATTTCTGACAGCTTTTCCTTAAAGCTTAAAACGCAAAATATAAAACTAGAATTAAAAGCATTTATAAAGTCTTTTAAAAACTTTTCATCACAAAATAAAACTTTATTTGTAAGAGCAAAAGGAAGTGGTATTTGGCATGATGAAGTAAATGAGGCTATATTTTTTGCTAAAGAGTTTTCTGATAACTTTGATAGTTATTTTATAGGTCCAGAGCATATACTTTATGTTGTCTTGGACATGGGTGGTGATTTTATAGAGTTTTTACAATTAAACGGGCTAGATGTCTTTAAACTTAAAGACATAATCGAAACACATGTTTTAGAGAGTAGCATTCCTCAGCAACCTGGAGATCAAGTTAAAAATATTTTCCAAATAGAAACGAAAAAAAGTATTGAGAACGAAGTTAAAAATAAATCTTTAGAACATTTAACTAAATATTGCAAAAATCTTAATCACGAGTTTTTATCCAATCCATCTCATAAAATATCTGGGCGCGAGTTTGAAACATCTCAATTAATAGAAATTTTATCTAAAAAAAATAAGAGCAATGCAATATTAATAGGAGAAGCTGGAGTCGGTAAAACTGCTGTAGTGGAAGGATTGGCTCAAAAAATAGCTCAGCAAGATGTTCCACACCATATGTCATTAATGCAGATTTGCTCTGTTGATTTAAGCGCTATGGTAGCTGGAACAAAATACAGAGGAGAGTTTGAAAAAAGATTTAAGGCTCTGATAAAAGAAGCAGAAGGAGAACCTTATATTGTTTTATTTTTTGACGAAATACACACCTTGATTGGAGCTGGAAACTCTGAGGGTGCAGTGGATGCTTCAAATATGCTTAAGCCAGCATTAGCTAGAGGAAAAATTAAATGCATAGGGGCAACAACATCAGAAGAATATAAAAAATTCTTTGAAAAAGACTCTGCTATAAAAAGGAGGTTCGATAAGATATTTATTAAAGAGCCTTCTTTGGAAGAAACGAAAAAAATAGTTTTAAATACACTTTCTTACTATGAAGATTTTCACAGAGTAAAATTTAAAGAATCAGACATTGATTTAATATTGCAATTTTGTGAAAATTACTTAAGCAATAAAAATTTTCCTGATAAAGCTTTTGATATAATAGACCAAATAGGAGCGAAAACTAAAATAAAGTATAAAAATACTTCTGGCAAAATGGACATCTTAAGAAGCAAGTTTTCTAAAATGATGGTTCAGGCTGAAAATGAAGATTTTGATGAAGAAGAATTCACCAATACTTTAAAAGATTACATACAAAACTTGTCAGATCAGAGCAGCAATAAAAGCAGAAAAGAAAAGATAAGACAGAAAGATATCATACAAGTTATGACAGAAAAAACGGGCTTATCCAAAGGTACTGTTTCAAAATCACATTCTTCTTTTGCTTCTTTCGAAAAGAAAATGAATAGTGAAATTTTTGGCCAAAGCGAAGCTATAGAAAAAATTCATAATCTTTTATCTTGCGCTAAAGTTGGTTTAACAAATGAGCTGCAACCTTTGGCTAACTTCTTATTTATTGGTCCAACAAGCGTTGGTAAGACATTCACTGCTAAAAAAATTGCTAAAAACTTTTTAGGAAATGAAAAACATTTCATACAAATAAACATGGGTGAATATCAAGATAAAACTGGCATAGCTAAACTTATAGGCGCTAATGCTGGTTATGTTGGCTATGAAGAGGGAGGCTTACTAACAGAGTTTGTAAGGAATCAACCAAATTCAATTGTATTATTTGATGAGGTTGAAAAGTGTGACCCAAAAATTCTTGATCTTCTTTTGCATCTTTTAGATGAGGGTTACTGCACAGATAATTTAAACAGAAAAATAGATTTTTCTAATTGTGTAATGATAATGACATCTAATATCGGCTCTACTCAAATAAAAAAGAGAAGTGTTGGCTTTTTAGATGATAAAGATAATGCTGAATCTATTTATGATAAGGAACTGAAAAAATATTTAAGACCTGAACTTTTAGCTAGGATAGAAGAAGTAATACATTTTAAAGAATTGGATAAAAAAGATCTTTTAAAGATAATAAACACAGAATTAAAAATAATTAAAAATAGATTATCCAGCAAAGGTTTTGACATTAAATTTAGTAAAGGCGCAGCGTCTTTTATTTTAGAAAAAGCGATCAGTAAAACTCTACATGCTAGAGATATAAAAAATCTTGTTAAAGAAATAATTCATGTTCCGCTATCAAAATTCTTAATTGTAAACAAAAACACTAAGAATATAACAGTTAAGTCCCTTAAAAAAGAAATAGTTTTTGATTATTAATGAAATTATCATCTCTTTTTAAACATAAAGCTTATGCATTCAATCAACCTAGCGACACTGATCAGGATTGTAAGTTTGCCAAACAACTTTTAAAAAAAGTAAAACCTAATTTAAAAGTTAGTAAAATTACTTTATCCTCTGTTTGTGACGATTATGATATTTTTTATATTACAGACGAAAAAGGAATATTTTTTAAGTTAAAAATATCCTTAAGTGATATAAAAAACATTTTAAGAAAAGAGATCACAGCTTTAAGAAGCTTAGGAAAAGAACAAGTTCCAAAATATGTCTGCCACGGTAAAGTAAAAATTGGAGATGAAGTAGAATATTTGTTAACTAAAGCAGTAGAGTCAGAAAGTATTAGAAATATTGGTCGATCTATTTTAGCAGAAAATATGCAGCAATTTTTTGCTAATTACTTTGAATTTACAAAAACAAGAGCAGTTAGAAATTCCTATAAAGATAATATAACAAAATTTTATGATAGTCTTGATCCTGAAAAAGAGCTTCCAGAGGAGTCTGTAAAGGCGATAAAAAGTTATACAGATTACGATAAATGCAAAGAGTTTTTTATTGTATTAAAAAAAGAGATAGATGAAAGCAAAAATGAACTACAGGGCTTTTTTAAACATAAATGTCATGGTAACTTGGTATTAGACTCTATATTCTACAATAATCATTTCTTTTATTTAGACAATTTAGACCAAACATGTATGGGGCATCCGTATATAGACTTATGTGATGTAATTCTAGATAGTGGGTTTTCTAAGCAAAATGATATTCAAATACTTGATAAATTTTGTTCAGAAGGCTCAATTGATAATAATAGAGAACTTTTTTACAGTTTTTTGCAATTACAGCTTAGAAAAAAGCTAGGCGCGTTACTTTTAACATATATAAGAGAGGTTTACGTTTACGATTCCTATAGATACGATAAAATAATTGAAATTGCAGACACGTTTTCCCATTTGTACGAAAGATTTTGCGAAATACCTATTTTTAATGACAATAAGAATTTCATAATGAAAACTATTTGTGAACCTATTTTTGGTGTAAAAGCTTAAAAAATGTGTAATTATTGTATATGCCATTACCCTCGCCAAATGATAAAGAAAAACGCTCTGACTTTATAAGCAGGTGTGTTACTGATTTATCTGGAAAAGAAGAATTTGAAGGCAACGAGCAAAGAGTTGCCGTCTGCATATCACAATTTGAAAAAACCTCTAAAAAAGCGTCTGTCGCAGTTGGTAATGAGTTTTTAGATGGTAGAGGTCCATGGAACGATCAAGATTTATTTTATTTATACAACACACCAAAAACTAAAATGAGCGAAGCTAGCTATAACGATAAGAAGAAGTCTATGTCCAAGAAAATGGACGAAAAAGAAGTTAAGGTATTTAAATCATATATGAGCCATTGCGTCAGAAACGATGCAGATATGACAGACACTAAGGACATGAACATGGACAACACCATGAAAGCATGTGCTGTTCAGTATGATAAAGATAGACCCATGTTGATGAAAAATTCAAACGGTGAGCTTAATGAAAAACAAAAAAAACTCCCTCCTGCTCTGCAAAAAGCCATCTTAGATAAAATGAAAAAAGAAGGAAAGGCTCATCATTATGGAGATAAAGAAGAGAGTAAAGCTGGTTACGGTGGAGGCGATGAGAAAAAGAAAAAAATGGAAGCCGCTGATGATCCTATGGCACACGCTTATCCTACAAAAGAAGGAGCTATGAAAGAAGCTAAAAAACTAGGTCTTGAAGGTATCCATAGCCATAAAGGCAAAGATGGCAAAACAGTTTACATGCCTGGAAAAAATCATGAACAATTTATGAAAAAACATAATGAGATCATGAAGGAAAAAAAAAAGACAAAATAGAAAGTAGTCTTTGGGAAAATATCAGAAAAAAAAGAGAGCGCATTAAAAGTGGTTCAGGCGAAAAAATGCGTAAAAAAGGAGACAAAGGTTCTCCAACATCTGATCAAATAAAAAAAGCTCAAAAATAATTTTCTACACGATTTGTGTAGAAAAAAGTAACTATTTTAATAGTATTGTACATGATCGTACAGTACTACAAACCTAATTCTAAAAACACAGGATGTGCTTTTAGCTTTGATATTGGGTCTAATCAAAAAAATAACGAGCCTTGTATTTACATAAGGGCGATAAAACAATTTTCTTGGAATAACGAGAGAAGAACAGGTTCTTTTTCGGAAAATTCCAAAAACCCTGAGAAGTCTGTTTCTTTAAAAATTAACGAAATTGAAGCTGGTGGATTCATAAATGCAATAGAGAATTATTGTGATTTTTCTGCCTTTCATTCATTTCAAGACAATAAAACATCAATATCTTTTAAGCCTTATAGTAAAAAAGACGGCACAAAAGCCTTTTCTTTTGGTATAACCAGAAACTCCGCTAATAAATTCGGTATAGGAGTTGAAATGAGTGAAGCTTACGGGTTACTTGAGTTTCTAAAAGTATTCTTGCAAGAACTTTATCTCTATAGATTACAAAAAACGAAAGAGTATAAAGCCTCACAGCAATGAAAAAAAAGACTGTATTAATACATTCTAATTTTTGTAGAGCCTTTACAGGTTTTGGTAAAAACAAGAAAAAT
>TARA_R110002020_G_scaffold44161_7_pt1 | contig 25726 bp, 7 predicted proteins | sample TARA_R110002020 | Tara Oceans TARA_R110002020 (sample SAMEA4396489) | marine metagenome | biome: Westerlies Biome; feature: [MES] marine water layer (ENVO:01000295) within the mesopelagic zone...; material: water (ENVO:00002006), including particulate matter (ENVO:01000060) such...
CAGACCCCACCACCGTTGGGGACTTATTCTCCAAGGTGCAGAAGTGGGATCCTGCGAAAGATGCTCGAAAAAGTAAACTACAGATGTTTGGAAATAACAATTGGCGGTTCCAGCAACCACATATGGAAGATTTAAAGTGGCTCATAGAAGAGCAAGGTGTTACTGATATTATAAAAATGAATGGTTCTACTGGCGGCGACCTATCGTACAGTCATGATAAAAAATATAACGTGTGTGTGTCTCACGCTTTACAACAAGCTTTTGTAGAGAGCTTGACACCGAAAGGATCAACCGGGAAAGCAAGGTTCCATTATGTCTATGCACAGAGTGGCTTCGTTCGAGGCTCGGGTTATGTTAAGTCAATAGAAAAAATAATGCCCTTTTTTGATGCCGGAAACGCTTTGATACATTGCACTCACGGCGCCGACCGTACTGGCTTTATGGTAGCGGAGTGGCTGTCTCGCGGCGCAAATGCCAAACTTATGGTCGAGGCAAAACCAGGAATGAAAACTACCGCGCAAGCAAGCCCATGGCAGACATCGATGCCAGGAACGGAAGCAGAGCTTAAGACAGGCAAGGACCCAAGCTATGAGCGACTTTGGAAATATGCAAAAAGATTCAATAGCTGGGAGACGTATTTATGTAAGCGCAATAATGGAATTCCATTTTATACCCGCAGTTCGAAGAGTGGAAAGATTACCGAAGATTCCAACGACAATATAGGGTACGCCAAATATTTAGATGCCTTTTATCCTTTTAAAGTTTTCTGTAAAAATCATCCGGAGTGTTATGGCGCCGGCGCGTGCTCCAATCCCAAATCTCACAGCAAACTGGGAGTAGCCGCCGGCGCCACCGCATCGAGTCCCTGGGGTGGTGGTAGGTTTGAGACTAAAGCCCTTGCCATTGCCTCTGGCGAAAAGTGCACTCAGTCTAAGTGTAATAATTCTACCGGCTGCCCTGGTAAAGAAGGTAAAGATTGGGGTTGGGTTGAGCGCTCTGGCGCTTGGTATGCCACATGTGGAGACCATAAATCATGGAGACAATTGCAAAAAGAAGGCAAAGTATAGTTTAAAAATATCTCGGCAAGATATTTAAGACAGGAGAATAAACATGTCAGTAAAAAGAAAGTATGATCGCGCCCTGATGACAACACCCCACGGCGCATCCCAATTTAAAAACCATACAATTCGCAAAGCGATTACACCTGACATGTATGGCTCTCGTTCTACTTTTATTGTAAGAGTCTTAACTCGCCCTCTTCCATTGAGCACTAATGACTTTAAAGCAGTCATGGGTTCAATAAAAAAGAAAGATCCACTATGGGAAAGCAGCAATACCGCTCGCATAGTATTTATGGGTCGTATTTTAACAGAAGGAGGGGACTGTCTTTCTCCTCATATGCCAATTCCGGATCCTTGCTTGATCGCCCCCGGCAATGATGAATTGCAAGCCGGTTGTGTGGCAAAACTTGCTTCTTGGCACACCAAATTCTTTTCTAGTGAGAATTTTGATGGAAAAGTTCCTGATATTGGAGACAAAGTTAAGGTTACAATTATGCCCGGAGACTTTAAATACAACCTCCAATATGCATTCTTTGACGCGCTTGAATCAGTGGGAGATGGCGCTCCAGACGATAAAAATTGCCGGTCTCGCCTACGCGCAAAGTTTAATGCTTTTCGGTCTAAGAAACTGGGAGATATGCTTGCCGTAGATTATAGTTCGATGCCGGGCGGCGGCAGCGGAGGCAGTGGCGGTACTTCTGGCTTGCCAAATGCTCGTCCCGGGAGCTTGAGTCTATACAAAAAGCCAGTCGGGCGATATGATGTTGACTTCGCGGCCATTAAAGCCGCCCTACCGTGCGCTCCTGCGCCGGCTGATGCCTCAGCCACAAACATAAAAGCCTATTTTGGTACCGCCGCATTCACAGATTTCAAAAAATCCATTAGCAAAACAGAAGGAGATATTAACTCCAACAATCAAGCAGCATATCTAGGCAAATACCAATTTGGCGTCGAAGCACTTGAAGATACTAGATTTTTACAAAAAGGAGTGTGGAAACATCTTAAACGAGAGTGCAAGGGTCAATGGGAATCGTCGAAGAGTTGTGTTATGCGTATCCTCGAAAATAAGGAACTCGCATTTAAACCAGATTCGAGCGGTAAGCCAACTACAACACGCTATACCAGCAACTGGAGAGGCACCGCCGGTGTCAATCACGTAAATCAATATTTAGGAAACACCTCCGCTCAAGAGCGATCAATGGACGCGTTGGTACAGCGCAAATTCAATTCAATAAAGGGGCATGTAGATTTAAATAACGCTGCGGATGTCGCTGGAATGTTAGGAGCCGCACACCTCGCAGGCGCCGGCGCCGCGAAGTGCCGCGACGGTAAACCATGCGGTGCCATTGGAATGCGCGTCGGCGGTTCTGAAAAGACAGATGGCAACGGCACACTGTCAAGTACTTATTATTGGAAAAAAGGAGCCGCCATGTGCAGCGCCTTAGCCGCGGCAACACCGTGACCCGATAAACATTTACAGGAAAATGTGCACAATTTCATACAAATTAATAATTATTTAAGGTAGAGTTAAAGAAAATCTATGGCAAAAACACCTATATTCGATATATCGAAGCTTACTAAAAGACAGCAAGCCGCTTATAGACTCAAACAGGCACAGATGGGCGTTAAAACTGTCCAAAATCTTGGCATGGAAGTGGGCGCCGGCGCAGCAATGCGTCAAAATGAAGAATTAGCGGCATCCGTCGGGCAAGATACCCCAGGTGTACAAGACCTCATGGCATCGTTTATTCCCCCCAAGGCGGGAATTCTGCAAACGCCGCCGTACACTCGACCCTTAGCTTTTCAAAGAGCGCCAGATTCAGAGATAATTGGTCACGATGATGCATCTATTGTGTTTGGTCGAGATCGCCCGGCTAGTTTAGCCAGCGGATGGGGAGCAAAAGGAGCGAATAAAGCCAACACCATTGATATGGTGGTGGGACGAATGTCCTCTGCTCGCCAAGGTGATGGTCCTCCTGGTGATTCTCCGCAAGTGGGACCCTCGATTTGCGCCGATGCTGCTCGTATTTATATCAGTCAACTTACAGATGTTGATATGAACTTTGGAATTGCTGACGGGCGACATCATATGTCTAATCGTTCATCGGTTGCAATTAAGGCAGATGGTGTGCGCCTCATAGGAAGAGAGGGAATTAAACTTGTAACCGGTCGCTCTTTTGCATTTAAAAGTACCGGCAAGGGCGGCGAACCTAACTCCCTCGGAGGAGAAATCAAAACTCCAGCACCTCCTATTGAACTTCTTGCAGGAAACAGTGACGGCGTTTCAGAATTTGGTCCCACTAAGTGGCTCGGAGCAATGTCAGTTAATAACTTGCAAGGCGTCGCGAAAGGCGAAAATACTAGAGATGCTCTCCGATCACTTTCACGAGTACTGGGGCAATTAATCGGAACAGTATATATGATGTCTATATTACAAAATGCATTTAACTCAGTTATAGGAATTAACTGGTTGCAGCCTCACTATGGGCTTATGTCGGGATTTACCGGCATTCAATATTGCGCCATCATTCAAAACTCTTTGTGGCATACACGAATTAATAAAATTATTTGGGAACTTAATTATGCATACCCCATCGGATATAAATATATTACGAGTAAGAATGTATATTCAACATAAGTAGAAAATTATGGCAGGCGAAAAAACAAATAGATCTGAAATTTTAAAATGGCAGGATAAGAACGGCAATCTTCAACATGACGATTGTCCTGATGATGATATCATTGGAGAAGTAAGAAATTGCCCTGCATGCAAACCTAATCCAAATGCTGTTCTGCCGAATTGGAAGAAGAAAAAAATTCATGAACCATGGTTTAACGAGAAATACTGCACTTATCAAGTAGCGGTTGTTACTCGACACACCACCCTTACAGACGACCGTGCTGTGCCAGAAGCTCCGACATCCGGCGAAGCTGTGTACGGCGATAGTGGAACGGACAGCGTTAGTACTGAAAAACCCGCTACCGAGGAAGAAGTTAGAGATTCAGAAGCCTATGTTAATGGGATCTTTGAAGAATATATGGGCGAAGCGATTGAATCACTGCTAGAAGCTTTTAGTAAGAAAAGTAATGATGCTATCCGAGAAGATTTATCGAACGTTATTCAATTTACAAAATATCATCTCGGACCCCGCAACACAGCAAGGGTAAGGCTTCTTTATACTATCCCTTACGATGATTTTGCTATTATCGAGGCAGCACCAGATGATAGCGCAGAAGAAGAGGAAGAAACAGGTCCTATAGTAGTGGAGTATGTGGCGCACGAAATTGCCCCCAAGCTTAATCGTTTCCGCCGAGCTATGGATTTATATAGTCGTTATTATCGAGTTTTTAATGCAGTCGACGGCGGCGTTTTTGTTTTTGATCAGGCGCCTCTTACTGGAAAAGTGTTTACTAAAAGCGCCTTTGATAAATATGGAGATGGCTTGGGCGATCGCGGAAGTCTTATGTATGCGCTGTTGCAACGACTTGATGATTGGCTAAATCAAAAAGGATTAAATATTTTTGGTGTTGGGGATCTTGTAATCAACTTTGGAATCCGCCGCGTCGAAAGAATAGAATTTACCTTTAGTGAAGAATACGAGCTTGTGAAACTTAGAGTGTGGCCAGTAGGATGTCCGGGCACCCCATTGCTATACAATAAAAGTTTAAATAGCTTAAAAGCTACTGAGGCGTGGAAAGATCCAACAGCATGCGCGTATTTTGCACAGTTAGATAAATTAGATGCTGCCATCCAATCCCGAGTGGAGACTCCATGGACAGAAATTATTGAGACTTATACCTGGCCCCGGGTGGTTTCAAAATTTAATTATCCTCGCGAGGAAGTAGACAGCCCTACTGCTGACGCGATGGGGTGTGTAGGTCAGGCGTTGGGCGACGAAATGAAGCAACTTGGACAAGATATTATGGACGATGTTTTTGGTCTTGGTGACGCTCTTGCTTATGCTTTTAATAAGAATTTGTGTAAGAGGGATTTGAGCGAAGCTATCGACGCCACAAACAGACTCGGAATAACTTGGGATCCTCTTAGCAAAGATAAAGATCGTAAATCAATGATGTTGATGGCTCGCGAGCAAGCATACAAACAGCTTGAGAAAGAAGAACAAGTATTTGCTAAGGTGTGCGCGAGTTTACTGGAATCGACCGTTACCGGTGGAATGAAGGATAAAATAGATCAACAGAAATCTGTCGTCGCCGCGACTGGTGGTGCAGCACTCACTCCACCAGACCCGCGCAAGAAGTTGGATGAAATCTTTGATGGACCCCTTGCTCAAGTAAAACAGTGTGGGTTGCAAGGAATGCTTTTGGATGCAATCAAATGTATGTTCAAGGGGCTCACACTTGAGAAAGCGTTAGCCAGCGTGGCAAAGGCAGCTTTAGAAAATATGAATATTACCACTTATGGTGATTTGTTTATGGGTTTGCCTCCCGAAAAACAAGATAAACTTAATGCCATGGTGCAAGAAAAATTGGATCAGGGAGATTTCTTCAAAGCCGGATCTGGAGGGGAAGACCTTTCTCAAAGAATCGAAGAAGGAGGTACATCTTCGCGAACCGCCCAAGCAGGACCAACAGACGTTAAATTCTTTGGAAAGACAAATTTTGTGATGCCTTGGGACGACGCCGAAGCGATAGAAGCAGAGAAGCGTCAGGATACAGGACCCACGACGAAACAAGAGCGAACCCTAGCGCAGCAATATGAGCAAAATTCGGGATTAGGAGAGTCAAAATCCCCCGCAGACGTGGTACTCCAAGCCTATACTGCGGCTTTGATCGAAGAGTATGGCGATGATTTGTTGGGACTAATAGACCTTCTAAATAAATATCCGGGCGCCCAAATTGTTGCGAGCATCATTGCTTTGCTAGATTGCCCAACAGCGCCGCTCATAAGCCCTAGCTTTTTAGACTTTATTAAAAGCATAGAACTTCCGTTTTGTAAAAATATAAATGATATTACACTTCCCGGGCTGGTTAATCCTTTTGGTTGGATCGCAGATTGGGCAGATTTTGCAAAGATAATATTCGAAGTTTTTAAACTTGTCATAATGCAGACGATTTTAAGTATTATAATAAAACTAATTGTTAAGCTTTGTGAATTGATTGGAGACGCAATGTGTAAAGCACTTGAAGTGACGGGAGATGTTCTCACATCACTTCCATCGCTAGCGACTGGTCGTACACAATTAGCAGATGTTGTACGTGAGTCAATTTGTGGACCTGATGCTGACGATCAAAAGGTTGAAGATACGATTGCTGACATGTTTGAAAAACTTGGCATTGGTGGCGCTGCGCTAGCAGATCGAGATGCCGTGATGAATTTTGCCGGCGACCTTTCTTCAGCGGTCACTGCCGAAGAACTGACAAATGCACTTCTCGGGGCGCCCTCTGATGAATTTTTAGAATTAGGAGATGACTTACTAGAATTTGAATATCCGCAATTTAGAGACGGACTTCCCAACAAGCAAGGATTGGCTGATTTTTTTGGTTCCATGGGTAATTTGTTTCCAGCAGATGTTCGTTCTGCTATGCAAGATATGCTCAACGATATGCCGGAGACTGCGCAGCTTCCAGCGAACCCCTCTTTGTGTGCAAGCGAGGAAGATCTTAACAACTTCAGAGATTTACGTTGCTCGTTGTTAGAAGGTCGCGCAACGCCCACTCAGTGCCGGGCAATGTTTGACGATATGCAACAGGAAATGCTACAGGATTTGGACGACATTGGGAACTGGCTCCAAAAAGGCACACCAGAAGCTCTAGCTGAAGCTCTGCCGCCTTTTATATCATCTCCGGGGTGTGATGACGGACTGATACCCTTTGAATCAGAAGAAGCCGTCAAAGTTACATCGAAAGTATTAGGGGATGCGCTTGAGCAGCTGAAGGTTGATTTCTCTCGCGACATGCTTGGTAATGGTGGACTTTTTGCTAGTGACCAAGATTGGGGATTCATAAATATGATTCTTTCGGACACAACAGGCTTACCACTCACAGCCCATCGAAGATTAACAGGGCGTGATAGAGAACGTGTAGATTTTGTGCAAAAGGCGAGCGATGAAGATGATAAGTGGTGGGAGGTTCTTTTCCCTGATCCGCCCGTCGTCAAAAAACAAATAGGTCAATTTCCTTATCGTGTGGCTGGATGGCTAAAACAAGAAATGGAGGGACTTGAACCTAACTTTGATTCTAACAATGATTGGCAAAAAGCAGCTCCTTTTAAACGAAGTTTTGATGACTTAGGATTCGAAGGTGCCTTCGGCACAGTCAATATAAATTTATTGGCAATGCCTGATTATGGATATAATGTAGACTTCGGAGTAGATTATTCTAACGAGCAAGTTACGATCACTCGCGCTGGACGAAAAGATCACACTGACATTCAATTAAAATTTAAAGATAATAATAAAGGCAAGCGCGCCCAAGGAAAAACTCCATGGGCAGTCGGATTTAACGTTAATTTATATTTGTCAGATCTTGTTGACGGTCCAACACCTCCAGGATTACAATCTCCATCAACATTAATTGTCGGGAAGTCAATGATTCTTCCAGATGGAGCCCCCGCTGAAGAGACTCTTGGAGAGAGAACTTCCGATGATAGCATACACAACGTGTACTCGGACAATGCCCGTGTAAGTATTGTTACTCTTATAAACCAATCAGTTCCTACCACAGCTACGCAAGGTCTCACCGATGATGAAATTGAAGAACTCGAAGATGAGGCGGAAGAAAAAGGTGAAGATAATCCGATAATCCGAGATCGTAAGTATGAGTTTGTTGGAACGGACAACACACTTCATGAATTAGACACCTCCCAATATCCCAATTTTATAGGCACTTTTGGCTCCAAAGGTCCTTACTTGCCTCAAGTGGTGCTGCTACACAATATGCTAAGTAATGCCGGCAACCCAATTGAGATTAGTACTGTGAAATCGTTCCATGACTCCTTCATGTCGAATACTTTTCAAAGTTTCATAGATGCCATCACGAGCGATACAAACCAAGGATGGCTGTATGGCGCCAAATATGATAGTTTGTCAGAGGAGGATATAGAGTACGTTGTAAATAGAGGTCAGAGCGAATCCAATGGTGGAACACTATATGGTGATGCATATGTTCAAGATGCCGAGGGCGAACTGAATAGGATTACAAACAACGATAGCATTCTGGGTGTTAGTCGAATGCAATATCGAGAAGAACACCAAGGCGGTCCAAAAAACCGCGTGTTCTATCTAGACCCTGGAACCTATGGGGGAACATTTAGCAATCCTCCGGTGTATGTGAAACCTATGAAGAACGACGGCTGGCTTGGCATGAGTGAAGTTCTATTTCCCGAATTAAGCCCTTGTAAACCGCAGTTAACCGATTTGATCGATTTTGGAGATATAGAGGCTCAAATAAGTCAAGCTTATTCCACATTACCAGAAGATGATCGGATTAAAAACGATCCTGATTGTGTGAAAGAATTACCGTACAATAGAATACTTATGCGTCCAAGCAAGGCGGGGATCCAAGGTCTCATCATAGCCGCCTGCCGAATTTATGCAAGCACACATTTAATTAAAACCCTCGCGACCTTCAGTACTTTTTATCCCAAGTTCCCGGAAACTTTTAGTTCATTATATGCCAGCTATATTATTGAAGATATGGAGGCATCATTTATGGATGCGCAAGGTGCCGGATGGGAATTTTTCAACACGTTTAAAGACGAAGAGTTCTGGTATTCCTTCTTAGAACAGGCAGTTCAGATGTACTCGCGCCGCTTAGATGCCGAAGAAATAACTGACGCGCCGCAGTCAGTTCTTGATGCACTAGTCAGAATTAATGACATGCAAGAATCTTATGCCTACCCTTATGACAGCGATCTAGAAAGTGCCCGCGATTCAAATGAAGCACAACAATGGCCGTTTGATACACTGAAAACTTTCCGACTAGAGAAAAACTATGAAGCAATTCAAGCTTCTCAAGAAGATGCAAAGCTCGTACTTAAAGAGATTATGAATACCGAATTGAATACAATGGGCAAAAAGTTTATGGATAACCTGAAGGGTGTTGGCTTTGCTCCTCGATACACTGATATGGATTACTACTTTATGCAATATTTTTGCACCGGTGGTGATGACCTAGAACTCCAAGGAGAATTTATTGAAAAAGCGGAAGCACTCCCGCAAGTGCCCTATGCAAAAAACCCGGATGCTGACGGACCTTATTATACTGATGGGGGTGAATTATCAACACAACCCGAAGGAGAAGATTATGTGGGATATTATCATGTAACCGAAGATGAAATGGGAAACACAATTTATATGCAAGGGGAAGAACACCACAACAAACCCCATGGAGAGTTAACTGCGTACGCCAATCAAGTGGTTGTTAAAGTAGAGACTTCCCTTGGAGAGCGCGATCTCGGTGATGTGGCAGAATATAATTCATCATCCTCAACTTCGGATGCTCGACCTTTTATTTTAGAAAAATACATAAACATCAATGGTGAAAAATATAATACTGACGCTGCTTATAATATTATTGTTGATAATGAACCAGACATGACATTGCACAATATTTACCCGGGCACCTTAGAGACTGTAAAAACAGTTGTAGTTAATGATATAACCGGCGAAGAAGAAGAGAGAGTAGTAGGGATTACCGGAAAAATGGGAGTAAGATATGGCTTGCGCCTGCAACTTTCTATAGACGGTTCGCGCACTACCTTAACAACTGTGGAAATAGATGCACTAGATTTGCCCATCAAAGCCTTTAAAAAGTTAACTAGTAATTCTAAATTGCTGCTATGTCTTATCAAATTGTTAAAGGACGACAATATTTTTCGCCTTTTATCACGATATGTGTTCTGTACCAATAAAGTAACTGCGCTTTTGGCCATCTACAATGATATTGGGTTTATGGCTTCTGTTGGAGAACTAACAACTCCACGTGGTGATAATAAAGAGGACAGTATGTCGAAAAAGCCCGGGATGCGGTACACTACCGATCCCATGGATCCGTTTAGGAAGACTTTACAGAAGACCGATGGATGGCAATATGGCGGATCGAGCCCTCGACGAAAGAATATATGGGGGATTCAAGAATGGGACAGTTGGGACCAAATTCTTCTTCGCAATTCTAAATCTCGTATAAAGCGGCTCTTTAAGGCATATTATAACACGCGTGACTTCAACCCGACGGGCGACGGGGACTTTAAGCCGTCACAGATTATGATAAATAATTTAAAATCTGCAATGTTCCCACCAGTAGGAAGGAGTCTGTTTGGGTGGTTTACACCATTTCGAACAAACCCGTTCGATTCGGAGGGACGATTATGCAAGAAGTGAGTATTTATAACATGGAGGGCACCAAATGGCTTCAATAGGAGTTCGATTGCCGATTACTCACAACTCCGCGGATGGTTTTACAATGTTAAAAAGCATCCAAGAGACTTTGAAGCAAAACTTTAAGATGCTTCTTTTAACAGATCCGGGGGAACGAGTAATGGATCCAGATTTTGGAGTGGGGTTAAGAACATATTTGTTTTTAAATTATAGCGAGAATGTACATGAACAAATTCGTAGTAGAATTTTAAAACAAACGTCACTCTATATTCCTGCAATTTCTATTACTGAGTTGGATTTTGGCATGGAGCCCGATTTAAATAAGCTTTCTGTGCGGATTGATTACACAATACCCGCCGCAGGAATAGCAGATTTATTAGAATTTACTATTTAATAATGAGGTTTTTTGATGGCTGATGATCAAAAGAAAATTTTACCGATTAACTATACTCATAGAGAGTTTGAAGGTATTCGTAGCGACTTGCTTGAAATGGCTGAAAGGTTTTACCCTGAAAACTTTCAAGATTTTAGTGAAGCTTCCTTTGGTGCAATGATGCTGGATGCTGTGGCATATGTAGGCGACCAGCTTGCCTTGTATCTTGATTATAATGTTAACGAATCCTTTTTAGACACTGCATACCAATATAGTAATGTGGTTCGACACGGTCGTGTGCTTGGATACAAAAATTTAGGTCGACCATCTACCTTTGGTCCGGTGGCTTTGTATGTTCAAGTACCAGCAACAACAACGGGAATGGGACCAGACCCCGCTTACATTCCCACACTTTCTCGCGGCACATCGTTTAGTTCTCAAAACGGATTAGCGTTTGTGCTTATTGAAAACGTGTCTTTTTCAGATCCCGCCAACCAGACAGTAGTGGCGCAGGTTGATGCAACTAGCGGCGCGCCCACACACTACGCTGTCAAAGCATATGGCAATGTAGTTTCAGGACAATTTTCGCAAGAAACAGTCGATGTAGGCACTTTTGAACGATTTAAAAGAGTTAGAGTAGCTAGTGGCGATCTTTCCGAGATTATCTCAGTATTTGATTCAGAAGGACATCAATATTTTGAGGTTGAGTATTTGGCACAAGATATGATCTTCAAGGAATTATCAAATACAAATTATCAAAATGATAACGTGCCGTCTATTCTGAAGCCTTTTTTGGTTTCTAGAAAATTCATTGTTGAGCGCGAGAGGGGTAGCACATATTTGCAATTTGGTAGCGGCGACGCATCCGAATCGAACGTGGTGGCGAACCCTCAACAAATAGCGATTGATGTGTTCGGAAAAAATTATATTACTGATACTTCGTTTGATCCTACTCGACTTTCTAAAAATAAAAACTTTGGAATTTGCCCTGCCAACACAACCTTAACCGTCACCTATCGTTCCACCAACCCTGCCAACTCCAATGTAGCCGCCGGTGCACTAAACACTGTATCTTCAACTATGCTGAATTTTACGGATAGAACTATTTTAAGCGACTCAAAGGTGCAAGATGTTCTCCAATCTTTAGAGGTATCTAACGAAGAGCCCATTGTAGGAGATGTTTCCACCCCTTCTACGGGTGAAATTAAGAGAAGAATTTTTGATACCTTTCCTACTCAAAATCGAGCAGTTACCCAAGCAGACTATGAAAACTTAGCCTATAGAATGCCGGCAAAATATGGCTCTATTAAACGAGTGTGTATCCAAAAAGACCAAGACTCTCTAAAACGCAATTTGAATATGTATGTAATTTCCGAAGATTCTTTCGGACTTCTAACTAAATCGAACTCCACTATTAAAAATAACTTAAAAACTTGGCTCGAACAGTATAGAATGATTAATGACACTGTCGATATTCTTGATCCATATATTATTAATATAGGAATTGATTTTGTGATTAAACCGGTACCAGGCGCGAATAGATCCGATGTGCTGAACAACGCGATTAATGCGCTTGTTGCAAAATATCAGGAAGGATTTTTTATTGCCGAGGAAATTTCCATTAGTAGCATTTATAGCGAACTGAACAAAGTAGGTGACATTTTAGATGTTATCACAGTTAAACTTAATAATAAGCTGGGAGGTCAGTATTCTTCAGTACCATTTGATGTTCAGAAAAACCTTTCTCCAGACGGCGCATCTTTGCTAGCACCCCGAAACGCTATTTTTGAAATTAAATATCCTGCGGTAGATATCAAAGGAAAGATTAGGTAACACTCCATGATTAGAAAGTATACAGCTTCGGCAGATACGACAATAGTAAATGCTTTTCAACCCAACTTGCAAACCCGCGGTACTGGCGCAAATATGGGTATGGCCGACGTTATGGAGGTGTTCTCCATCTATGGAAGACAAACGCCTAGCAGTTCTGCCGCACAGGGATCTCAAGAATTATCACGTTTGCTTATTAAATTTCCACTGACAGGAATCACAGAAGACCGTACCGCCGGTCTCGTACCAGCTAGCGGCAGCGTCCGCTTCATCTTGCGACTCTATAACGCGCAGATCGCCAAAACGGTTCCGAGAGATTACAAACTTGTAGTTCATGCTGTTTCACAGTCATGGCAAGAGGGAGTTGGTCTAGATCTAGAAGGCTATAAAGACTACACGAAAGGCAACACCGGCGCAAACTGGATCGACAGAATCAGCGATGATGTCCCTGAGATCACCAAGTTTGTGTTTGGTTCTGGTGACCCGACAAAATACGCTGCTGGATCTGGAGAAAACTATGTAAAACTTTATGACACCTCCACTCGCTACAATTTTTGGTTTAAAAATACCGGCGCCGACACACTTCCGAGTGCTGACGGAACAGAGATCCGAGTCGACATCAACGGATTAGGCTCAGCAGCCGCCATTGCGGGTGCCTTCCAAACCACAGCATCTGCGCAAAGTGGTTTCTCAGCCAATATTATAGGAGCTACAGTATATGTTACAGCCAGCAATTCTGGCTCTTCGACTAATACCAGCGCCCAAGGTACTTTGGCGTATCTTACTATGTCAACCCCACAAGCCGGCGGCTTCGCCACTCGCTGGCAGGCAGTCGGCGGAAGCTATTTGACCGGCGGCTCTTATCCGTTCTTTGAACAGTCGTTTGCGACAGGGCTAGAAGATTTGCAAATAGACATCACTTCACTGATCGAAAGCTGGATTTCCGGCGCCTATGAAAACTACGGCGTGGGTGTGCACCTGTCAAGCTCATATGAGGCGTATTTCTCGGGCTCTGACGGCGAGAACAGTGGTAGCGTTCTTAACGTTACAGACGGCGCGACCAAATCTTATTATACAAAGCGCTTCTTTGCGAGAGGATCACAGTATTGGTTTAAACGCCCTCGAATCGAGGCGCGCTGGGATTCAACATTTAGAGATAATCGCGGAGATTTTTATTATAGCTCCTCTGTTGCTCCGGCTGCAGACAATTTAAACACAATTTATCTTTATAACTACGTCCGCGGACGATTGGTTAATATCCCTCGTATTGGAACCGGCACCATTTATGTGAGCCTATATTCGGGCTCCTCAGACAACTCCGCACCATCGGGCTCTGAGCTTATCTTATACAATGGAAGCAAGAATTTAACTGGCGGTTATGTGTCCACTGGAGTATATTCGTGCTCTGTGGGCATTGAGTCCTCCTCTATAACACAACTGTTTGATGTTTGGCACGACGGCACCACCGAATATTTCACCGGGTCCATTATGCCCGTGCTCCAAACTGGTGAAATGACGCGACGAACGCCCATTTATTACTTGAACATTACGAACTTACAAAATGAATATCGCGCTGATGAAACGGCGCGCATGTATTTGTATGTGCGAGACAAGAATTGGAACCCCACCATTTACACACAAGCCAATACCAATGCTCCCGCCACCATGATTCAAAGCGCATCTTATCGCGTCTTTCGCGTCCTAGACGGGTACCCGGCCATCCCACACGGAACCGGCTCTAACTACGAAACAGGTCTCTCTTATGATGTTTCTGGAAACTATTTTGACCTAAACATGAAAATGTTAGAGCCTGGATATGAATACGGGGTAAAATTTGCATTCTATAATAGCGAACTCAGCACGTGGAGTGAGCAAGACGAAACGTTTAAATTCCGAGTAGAAAATTATGAGTATTAAAAAGCTTTTTGATACAGCAACCAACGACTTACAATACAGCGATTATCAGACACAAAAGCAAGCTTTTGAGCCGGTAGAGTCCGCCAGAAATGCGGAAGCGGTCCATTTAAAGCAAAATACCTTTGTTCCGCAAATAGACTACGCAGATCCTAGCAATTTCGCTCGATACGGTTCTGGCTATCTTTATTATAGCGGAGCAATGAATCGCATTATTGATTTTTATCCTTATGATGGCTCGAAGGCAGAAAAGAACGAGTTTTATAATAAGCTATTGGAAGTTGAAAAGTATGTTTTCGACAAGTTGTATCCGAAATCAACGGGCTATGCGATTTTAAGTCCCGACGGCTACACTGGTGATGGTCCACAAACGACTGATGGCTATGGTACTCCCAATTCTTATGAATATATCACATTCAAGGGCGGTCCGGGCACTGGGTCTGCTGGTACCACGCTGGTCTCTAAGGCATCCAATCCGTATTCGGACAAGTTCACATATAGTAACGTTTACGATACATCAATTTATGTAACCGCCGGTCTTCCGAGTGATTATGGAAAAGGAACACGACAGTCAAACCTTAAGGCTGATTTTGACACCGGTGTGACGATTGAGTTTTGGCTCAAAAAGCCCGGGTTTACTACCGGAACATCACAAAAAGAAGTTGTTTTTGATCTTTGGAACAGTGCGAGTTACACAAATCCTGAGTATGGGCGCCTCACGATCACGCTCCAAGGCGCGGATGCCGGCACTACCCCCTTCTTGGTAACAGCGCAATCCGGCACAATATCAGCTTCTTTCGTTACACAATCGATTGGTACGGGGCTCACCCCCTCGTCGCTTCAGTCATGGGGTCACTATGCGTTTGTGCTCCAAAATTCTGGCTCAATGCTCAAGACTAAGCTTTATGTTAACGGCTATCTTAATGACACCACTTCGTCGTTCTCGTCAGGTGGAAGTACATCTGGGAGCCTGGGGGAGATCACGGGAACAGGAGCTACAGGAAGCATGATTGGTCGCATCGGTGCCTTTATTACCAATCCGACCAATATCCGGTGGCAAGCTGTTGTGCCTCCAAGTGCCAGTTCTGCTCGAAACGGTGATGCTAGATTATCCGCATCTCTTGATGAATTTCGATATTGGAAAGTTGCGCGAGACGCCAAGCAAATCGGAGAAAACTGGTTTACGCACGTAGGAGGTGGTACAAATAGTGATATTTCTAATACGACCCTTGGTATCTATTATAAATTTAACGAGGGTATAACGGGAACCGACACCATTGACGACATAGTTTTGGACTATGCAGGTCGTGTTACGAACGGCGCCTGGACTGGCTATGCCCCAACACACCGAAACACTGGTTCGGCCATTGTTTCAGCCTCCGCAGCCACCCGCGAAATCGGCGATCCCATCATGCGCGCATCAAACACGCTGGTTTCCACACTAAAAACCAATTTGCTTGAAAGCGGCTCCTTCCACGATTTAAACAACAACTCTCAATTCCTCAATTATGCGCCGTCATGGGTTATTGAAGATCACGAAAACGAAGGAAACGACAATTTAAAAATTATTTCGCATGTTATGGGTGCATATTTCGATAAGATGTATCTGCTTACAAACCAGCTGCCACAGCTACGTCAGTTAAACTATACAACTGCCTCGCATGCTCCGGTACCGTTTGCATCCCATCTACCTCAATCACTTGGCTTATATTCTCCGGAAATCTTTGTCGATGCAACCATTTTAGAAAGATTTGAGAACCGAACTGATAAGGCGCTCTTTGAAAATCAACTAACTGAAGCAAAAAATCTGATTTATCTTAATCTTTATAACAACTTAACAAGCATTTATAAATCAAAGGGCACCTCTAAGAGCATCCGAAATGTATTAAGGTGTTTTAATCTTGATGATTCTTTAGTCAAGATGAAAGTTTACCAGAAGAATAACACTTATCAACTTAAAAACAACATTGAGCAATATATGCTCGACCGTACGGCGCTAAACTATAATCAATCCGGAAACATCAAGGGAGTTGTTTATCAGCGCGCCGACAGTACAAACACGAATTCACGAGGATATCTTTCAGCTTCTCGCAATACCACAGGGCACTACAACATAGAGGCTCCCTTTGGCGCCACAGTTGAAACCTCTTTTACGTTGCCAAATTTCTTTTCAAGCAACGATAACCTTTTAAGGACATTCCTTACCTCATCGCTGTTTGGCATGTATCAGGCAAAAACTGGTAGCACCGACGAAGAAGATGGTAATATTACCACTACCATGGCATACGACAAGGTGAATTTCCATGTATTGGCGATTCGCGATAGTGAGTATTCAAAGAACATTTATTTTAAGCTTACGTCTTCCACTTCTCCTTATCCCTTTCCTACTTTAACAAGTTCTGTGTTCCTCGGTGCTTACAATGATTCAGATTGGAATGTGTCTGTGAGGCTCAAGCCGAAGATTTACCCACTAACAACGGAAGTTTCGGGAACACTTGGGTATTATGGATATGATGTAATTTTCCGAGGTATTAATACGATCCTCGGCACAATTAGGAATTCGTTCGAGCTTACCGGGGTCATGAGTCATCAAGTCGGCTATCCATCTGGATACGATCGAGCGGTTTCCTATACTAGTGGTTCTAATTTCTTGAACTCTGCCAAGAGGCTTTATGTGGGCGCCCGCAGAACCAACATTACCGGCGCCACAATTAACCCGACAGATGTGAGATTCCATAATGCTAAATATTGGACCAAGTTCATTGGCAACACTTCTCTCGATCAGCACTTGTATGATCCTGAAAACGCCGGCGTATCTGGTTCCTATCGAGATATTTCACCTAAAGACGCTACGTTGTCTCGTGACATCAAACATGATTTAACAAACGCTAACACATTAGCTTTGGAATGGAACTTTGAAAACGTGACTACATCCGATGGAACAGGAAATTTCAAGGTCGTAGACTTTAGCTCAGGGTCTGCTTTAGTGAGAAGTAATTATGGCTGGCTCGGCAACATCGTTGGCTGGCAGCATACTGGCTATGGATATGGATTCCCTGTTTCTAGCAAATCAGTCGTGGAAAAACAACTTACAAATATGTATAAGTTTATCGATCCCGAGCAAGTAGTATCTTCGGACATGATTCAAATTCTAGATAAAGATGATGAAGTATTTGGGGTAGTTGAAACAGTGCCTAATTTCGTTTATACAATTGAAAAGAGTCAATATGCAGCCATCTCAGAGGAAATGTTGAAGTTCTTTGCCGGGGTTGTTGACTTCCATAATATTATTGGAGAGCCAATTAATCGGTACCGTCACCGCTATAAGACCTTAGAGAAATTGCGAGAAACATTCTTCAGAAGAGTGACGACTATCACCGAAGTTGAAAAGTTCGTTGAATACTACAAATGGTTTGACGACGCAATATCAGAAATTATCTCACAATTGGTACCTGCCTCTTCGGATCTCGTCGCAGGTGTTCTGAACACAATTGAACCGACTGTATTAGAAAGACCTAAATATGAAACAAAGTATCCCACGCTGGATGCAAAACACCCCGATCCTGAAGGGGTCGCCGCCGGCGAAGCCGCGGCACGATGGGATGCTACTCTCGATAGAACAACGGTGCCGACGTCTCCACGCGATACTACGCGCCATGTCCCTTTCTGGAAATACCGCGCCATACGCTCGTCAGATGAGATTTCCGCCGCCCGCTTTGTGGGCGCCGCCGCCGCTGCAATTATTGACGCGCAGCGCGAAAAGTTTAGAAAAATCATCGTCTCTGCACCTCACATGAGTCGTTCAGCTCCTACCTTTTTTGATGTAGCGACAACAAGCCTTTATACTGGAAACGAATTTAGAATCAACACCTTGTCCCGTCTTCAAAGGTTTAAGGTTCATCGAGACTACAATACTCATGGAGCCCTGAAAGGCGGCACGAACTTCGATGCTAACAAGAACATTCACTTTACTTATGCTGCACTACACCCAGCAGGTCCAATTGACCAAGCCGGAGGTCGGTTCGTTCCTCAAAACATTTTGCTTGCATTTATGGAAGACCTTGTAAAACTTCCCTACGATAATGATCCAAAGCTTCCGACCGAAAAGATCAAGCGCTATTTGAAAGTTAATCATGGTCGCGACTCCAAGGATGGCGTCGGCTACGAGGACGTCAAATCATCAATAGTTTTCCCGTTCAATCTGATTAGCCAGCCGCCACCAGGCACCTCCGGCGGCGAGATCACTGCCTCTTGGTTTGCAGAAAAGGCTTTCAAAACGGGCTATCAAAAGCAAGTTTACGAAAAACTATCTCAGAGTATTCAAATTACCAACTTACATAACGATGTGTATGGCACCGATATGGAAATACCGCTGCAAGGTCCGTTTACAAATTATGCAGTGGGTGGTCATCAATCGAGGCACGTGCCAGTTAACTATAGTAGCTCTACCCGCCAATTAGACACGTGGAGTACCCGCCCAGAAGCATGGAAGATCTTGTTAGGTCGCTGTGTTGGACCCAGCGGCGCTATCGGCATGGTGGGTCCCGATTACCCAACTCCAGATGGCAACACTTCGTCATCACCCCCTTATCCTTCAGAGATCTCTCAGAAAGCAGTTTATTATCGCGACATGATCGCTAAGAGCCCAGTCAACATTAAAAACATTCGACTTACCACCGGTTCAACTATTTTGGGCAACTATCGGCAAACTCGGGAGTATGTGCAGACTGTGGGCGCTTGGTCTAATCCTCGCCACTTTATTAAACAACAACCGACATTGCCGGCAAATGTGATTCAAGGCATCGCCACGTCTTCGACTTCTACGAACACAATTCTAGATATGCCGCGGCTCTTAAGACCTGGCACCGTACCTGCAGCTATCGAGGATAAACACTTTACATTTGTAGGCAACTATTCAACATCGTATTTAACAGCTGCCCTAGGCTCAGCGGTCATTATTGGTCGCTTCTCAAACCACGGTGGACCAGAAGTACAGAACCGTGGACATCAAGACTTTAAATCCTCTGAATATTCCGTATATAACTCTCTTAACTTTAAAAACCTAACAGTCATTAAGCCATCGCAGGGTCCCAGCGGAACCATTTCAGAAACTGAAGGAATCAGAGTTTCAGATATTCATGGAAAAGATTATGGTTTGCGCTCACAACTGGCACGCCACACTGCTCGCTTTGGTCGCGACTCCTTGTTTGTCACTAGTTCCGTGATAGCATATGGCAATGCTGCACCGGGCGGAACATATAACCAGCTTCCCGGCTTCCACAAGGTTCATCGCAACAATTTACAAAGAATTAAGCCGGTCGAAACGATTACTTATGGCTATTCTACTGTAACCTATAACAACTCATCGGCTCTTGAATATCATCCATCCAACCATGCTCCCACGCTAGCCGACTGGAGCGCCGGCGGCGGCGTTTCAGCTTTGGTCGGCGCCGTAACAGGCTCGACAGGTGTACGCTCTATGGGCTTTACATGGACCGGTTGGCTTAACTTTGCAGCGGTGAATCTTAACGTTGAAGAACCTGTTTTCTCATTGGGGCTGCGTGACGGACCCGTTACAGCTTTCACGATTGCCAAAAGGGTCGTCGGCGATAATTGGATGTTCTTTGCACGCGCAAGAGTTCAAGACACATATAGCACACCCAGCAGTGAAGATTGGCTGATTGCATCTGCAACTTGGGCGCCGTCAGATTTAAATTCTACGCCGTGGACCGGCTCTTGGAACCACTTTGCTGTGACATGGCACGCTCAGCGTGACGGCACCATCGCAAGCACAGAGCCAGCCACCATTTACTTTAATGGAGTCTCTCAATCGGTCACCACTGTTGCTCCACTAGATTATTTTGCAAACACCGCCGCCACTGTAAATCCGGTGAGAGATTTTGCAGGTCTGTCCGCCATTAATAACGATATAGTTTTTCATGGAGGAGATTTCGGTGTGGTTAACGTGTTTACTGGCTCCATGGACGAAGTTACGATATGGAAAGTGGGACTTAATGCCACACAAGTGAAGGAGATTTACAATAGCGGATACCCATGTGATATTACCCAGTCAGCCACCTACGACACGTACAGTGCCTTTCTCTATGAATGGTACCCCATGCAGGGAGGCGTTGGATCCTCAGAGATGGCTATCAATGGCAGCAATCCTGGAGCCTATTCTGCCGGCAGCAACTCAGTGTTGGGGTTCAAGGGGATTAAGACTCTCCCTCTAGCAATAAAAACCCAGACGAACAAGATGGCGCCTTCGACCGGTCCGACTGGGTGTACTCCATCGATCACAGGCGCAACTACCACAACCACCTATAACACGTCAGATTATATATACGACAATTTCTTTGTCAAACATCCCATTCCGCGATCTTCGAAGCAGTATAAATGGATCGCTGATTCAATTGTAAACGATCGAGGGTGGATTGGATTTACACCAGCAGATTTTACGATAAGCTCTTCAACAGAAGGCAATGTAAGCGCATATCTGTTTGTGAGTCAAAGTGATTTTGGAAGTTATAAGTCAGGCACCAAACGGTACTGGGGAAACACTTATGCAGTTAAAAAGAACAGAGGTTTTGTTCCAACCGCCCCGGATTTAAACTTCAACTTATACGAGCCCATAACGACCTCTACCAACACTGTGGGATATCCCACTACTGTGCCGTTAGCTGATGCACTCACTTCAGATCCTCAATATGTAAATAGGGAACAGGTTTCCAGCATGATCAGCCCTGCTAGTGAGTATTCCGCTTATGCATTTAATGCACTGATGACCAAGCGCAATGGGCTCTTCGGTTATCCCTCGTGGCAGCAAATGCGTTACGCAGACAATCCCATTTTACAAGGGCATCGCAAGGCTAATGTTGTTTCGATGATGAGTCACACTCTCCCCCGCGGCGAACTGGCTCGATATAACATGCCTGTTGTATCGATGGAAGGTCGACCCATGGTTATAAACTATACCTTACAAGAGACTGAAGAAACTACTCTTATTTCTACTCATAATAATGAATCGGTATACTTTCCTTCGGTGGATATGGCTAATGAGTTTGATATTAATTTTAATTATTATGAAACACCGTTTGAACAGCTTCTTCAGAGCGTAAGAACTTTAGAGATGGCTTCTCCGACAACTCATATTAATTGGGTTCTATATACTCAAAAGCTTTTTCCTTCGTCACGTAACGAATTTATCACCGGATCCAACACACGTTTAAACTATGATAATAGATTCTGGAGAGACGGTCGTGTTGCGAGAAATAGTAAGGATGTTGTAACGGCGAGCCTTCTGTTGAAAGGCGCCCCAGATGCCAACTGGATTTATGATTATTACAATAATGGAAACTTCGCTTCTGTAAATTCATATAACCAGTGGGTTAAGGAAAGCGCGTGGCCACTGGATGCGCCAGATAATTTTATGGACCGTACAATGCCGCCATACCTCTTGCCCTCCACCGCCTACCCCGGAACCGATCCCGAATTATACCGGATCTTCATTGACTATAAAGGTAACACAGGCTCCGCTGGAGAATTACAGAACACCTACACTAACTTTTTCTCTGGAAACTTCTTTTTTGACAACTCCGGACTGGGCGGTACCAAATCCCCCTCATTCTACCGCGGCCGCTACTCCACATCCGCCCCTCTTTATGCCCGAAAGCACCTTATTTCAAATCCTCGTTCTTTTGTAGCACCCACGGGTATCCAAATACTTCAAACGGGTAGTTGGGGAAACAATCCCGATGGTGGAAGAGTTCCATCTAACGCCGCATGGCTGACGGGCAACTGGTCAACTGCCGCCCAAGTTATGCCCATCGGTGGCGGCGAAGCACTCTGGGAAGCCGGTAGCACTGCTGGGGTTGTAAGAAGAGTGCCTGGCACCAACCAGAACAGCGCTCTTGGTACATATACTAGTGAATTTCAGCTAAGTTCCTCCGAGCCTTGGTTCGACAAGTATGAAGACTTTAGGTATCAACTTAAATTGATGGCTAAAGATTATGCGATAATTCCAGAATATCGAATAAGCGAGCATATTGAAGAGTATACAAAGTATGGAATCCCTCTTACGACAGAATTGACAATCCCCGGCGCCCTCAGAGTTCCGTTAAACCCTACAAGTTCAGTCGCTTCGGTCTCTGGTCAGCCCGATTTTTATAAAGATTATTCAAATTCTGAATTCTTGCAAGACTTTTTACAAATTAAAGAAGAGACGCTTCTCGATGCTAAACAGATTAGATTAGTGTGTTCTGCAGCAATCAGATATAACCCTTACGAGGGGTTTTACCCTGTTCAACGTACCACACAGTTAGTTGACCAATTTAGAAAGTCTTATGAAGGCTCTTTCCATTCGGCTCTTTATACAGGTTACAGTGCTCCCTTATTGCCCTTATACTTTGGCGGCGGTACCGAAAAGGGCGAAATGTTTTATCCGAATCAGATCAGTACCTCCGGCAACTTCGAGGGTCCGCTTTCCATGCGACCCCTCGCTGCAGCCATGTTCTCCCCAGGACTTCTCTACAATTCCATTAAATCAGGAATGGCGGTAGATTATCCAATCGTAGAGGATTCCGCCAAATTTCAAGCAAGCTGGTTCCCTTGTACTGGTTCGAGTGGCAGTTATCCAGGGTATGGGCGCTCAGCAGCCGACACAGGAGGCGCCGGCATCCGCGGTTCTCGATATTATAATACTGTGGGGCTCGTTAAAGGACCCAGAACCGAACAGAATTATGCAATGGGATTTGGTTTTAATATAATTGGAAACCCCGGCAGCAAGACACTCCCCCCGATCCATCCAGAAGGCGCGTCCCCCACTAAGTTCTTTTTTGATAAAAGAATTCCATTTGAAGCACTACTTCGCCCTGCCCAAAGGATAGGACATACGACTTTTTACGATTTTGAACCAAATCCCTCAGCGTCGCTCTTAAGAATGACATGCAGCTTTGTGGCCACAGCCGATGATTCTATCTATACCAAGATGGCAGATAACTTTTTTGGACAAGTGGGACAATTTTTCTTATCCAATAACGATTATACGTCGATTAGTTCTAACGTAATTGAATCCGGGCAGAGATTTGAATCGGGAGCAATATATATGTCGCGTTTAAAGTTGCGCCGCTCGACATCAGGCTCACGCACCTATGAAAACGAAGGGACTCTTAGTGGAATATATCACAACTATAGTGCCTCATATCCTAACACTGCGACTCCTTATGGTATAGGCGGCGGAAAGGCTTATAACCATTTATCCACCACCGGTGCTCCATGTGGGATTCCATGGTCATACGCTTCCGGATCCATCACCAGTGGTTCTACATTCCCGCTTCCGCAAGATCCTGTGTTTGCTGGACTTTCAGAAACGTTTACAATGTATAGTCGGCCGACTGCATTTGGTCCAGAGTTGACCGGTCGCCTAAGCGGCTCTAATGGAGCCAGTGGCGTTACTGCTAGTTTCAACAAGTGGGGATCCCCTCAAGCGCTAGAAAAGTATTATCCTTTAGATTGTTTTAATGGATTTAATTGGGCATATACTCCTCCTTACTATCATGGCGAAGCGTGGTGTGACTTAATCTTTAGACCAAGCCACACAAAGAGCTACGATCTTGAACAGATCATGGCAGAGACTACTCCTGTTTATTGGCGCTGCGATGCAGGACAAATGTCTGGCGCATGCGGCACTACCACTTACCCCCCACCCAGCACTGCGTCTTATGATACTCGCCTCATCCATGGCGATTATTTTATTTACGCATGCGGCGGCGACGCAAAAGACAGTGCTACCATCCTTGGTGCTCAGATCGCCAAAGCTCCCTATCAAGGTAACCAAATTAATCGCACTGCCATGCAAATTAGTGCCGCCATCAATATATTTGGAATCGAGGACGTCCCCTATGAAGAAACGACGGTCTATCCTCCCGCAGTTACTACAACATCTACACCCGCGGGCAAGAGATGGATTATTAAACCCAAGTTTGAAACACCGATGCTCAATTTTAATGATAAGGGTATACACGCTTTGACCAAATCTACTGCCGGCGCCGCAGATCCTTCCACGGGTACCTATATTTCAATACCGAATAACTTATCAGCCTCGGCGCCCCGCGGGATGTGGCATCAATTTGGTGTGATTCCCGATAAACCTTCTGTCGGTGTCTTTTTAGAGATCGCTGACGTCCCGGCAGAGTGGCTGCGAAACCACTATCTAATGCTCAACACCGGAAGCGTATATAACAATTATACCCCTACTCTTACCGAGACGGGGATTAGCGATGTCTACACTAAAGTTAAGTCACTTTCTAGCTTGGTGGGATTCGATCGAGGCACCCCGCAACGTCGCTTGGGAGAATTATCCGAAGAGCGAGTCATCAAAGAGGCAATCGTCGCAATTCCATATATTACAGAAACAATAGAAGATCCCGACGGCACTGGACCAATGGAAGCTTCAACCCGAAAGAGGTTCATCGAAATTCCTGCTGAACGCTATCACGCGGCAACCCATGGCGGTGAAAGTGTTGAAGGGGATTCCCTTTTGGCTGCAGGTGCCTCAATACGAATACAGCTTCAAAAAATGAAAAGATATGTTTTGCCTCCTAATTTAGATTTCCTTGGCGATGTTCGGATCCCTCCCTATGCCATGTACTTATTTGAGTTTGAATATAAGCTGGACAGAGACGATTTATCCTATATCTGGCAAAATATTGCTCCACGAAACTACAAGAAGGTTACTTTCCAAGCATCGTCAGTAGCACACGAGCTTATCAATACGGAGCTAATAGACGAGAGCATTCTCGCTGAGAATGAAAACTTGAGATGGATGGTCTTTAAGGTTAAACAGCGCGCAGAAAAGCAATACTGGGATCTGATCCCGAGTCAAGTCGGCTCCGAAACTGCGGCGGCGCCACTCACCGCGCACTCGCCACACGCCGATGTGCGACTGGTTTCTGAACTCGGGTACAATTGGCCATATGATTATCTATCCTTTGTAGAGATGATTAAAATGGATGCACAAATTCTATATCAACCAGAGCCCACGGAAACTTTAACTGCAGAGGAATTAGCCAAGGATCTTTCAGAAGCCGATTCCTCCGGAGGCGCAACCTAATGGCCAAGTTTATTAATAAAAAAGAAAACGTCTACCACTTTAAGCTAACTCCTTATGGGCATTATTTATTGGCTATTGGAAAGTTTAAGCCTGAATATTA
>TARA_R110002020_G_scaffold327121_9_pt1 | contig 25710 bp, 30 predicted proteins | sample TARA_R110002020 | Tara Oceans TARA_R110002020 (sample SAMEA4396489) | marine metagenome | biome: Westerlies Biome; feature: [MES] marine water layer (ENVO:01000295) within the mesopelagic zone...; material: water (ENVO:00002006), including particulate matter (ENVO:01000060) such...
AGTGTGTTAATGCGCCGATCATAGTGCGGCGCAACAATACTGTCTGAACATTTTTCATCATGCACATGCGCCGGATCTCCGAGTTAGATGCGGCGCATTATTTTTGTTACGTCAGGTTAGTCACGCGAGGGTGTGTCACTTTGCTCGCGAGGGGGGCGGCCGATGACATCGCGTAGATCGTCCAGCTCGATAAAGTTGTCGGCCTGGCGGCGCAGCTCGTCCGATATCATGGGGGGCTGGCTGCGGATGGTCGAGACAACGGAGACCCGGACGCCCTGACGCTGGACGCTTTCCACCAGCGGGCGGAAATCACCGTCACCTGAGAATATGACAATATGGTCGACATGGGGTGCCAGCTCCATCGCGTTGACAGCCAGTTCGATGTCCATGTTGCCCTTCACCTTACGTCGGCCCAGGCTGTCAGTGTATTCCTTGGCAGGCTTGGTCACCATGGTGAAGCCGTTGTAATTCAGCCAGTCCACCAGTGGGCGGATCGGGGAATATTCGTCATTCTCCAGCAGTGCAGTGTAATAAAAGGCGCGCAAAAGCTTGCCTCTGCGCATGAATTCGGACCGCAAAAGTTTGTAGTCGATATCGAACCCGAGCGTTTTTCCCGCTGCGTAAAGGTTCGAGCCGTCTATGAACAACGCGAGTCGCTCGTCTTTGTAAAACATGTATACCTCGAATCAGGAATTTCTGCCGCTGAAATCGAATTTCTTCAATTGGACGCAAAACGGACTAGAATTTTCGGTAGGGTGTAAGGGATTTAACGGATCGTGCAAGGAGATGTCATGGGGACAAACGAAAGACTGCTTGGCAATTCTATCGATATCGCTCTTGTTGCGCTGGGGTCAAATGTTGCGTTTGATGGAAGCGGTCCCGCCGAGAATCTTGAAAAAGCGTTGGATTTAATCGAAAAAAGAGGAATTGAAATCCGGTCTTGCAGCCGATTTTTCCGCACGCCGGCTTATCCTGCGGGCGCTGGTCCCGATTTCGTGAACGCAGCGGTTGCCGTCGAGGCACCCTGCGACGCCGAGCGGTTTCTTGCCCAGTTGCACGCTATAGAGGCGGAAATGGGCCGATCGCGCGTGCAGCGCTGGGGTGCGCGGACGCTGGATCTGGATCTGATTGCGGTTGGCGGGCAGGTTTTGCCTGACGAGGGGACATATCACTACTGGCGTGAGATTCCGTTGGCGCGGCAGCAAGAGTCTGCGCCAGACCAACTGGTTCTGCCGCACCCGCGTCTGGCCGAGCGGGCATTTGTTCTGGTCCCCTTGATGGATGTGGCCCCGGGCTGGCGCCATCCTGTTACGGGGGCTACGGTGCGCCAAATGCATGATGCCCTGTCCGATGCAGAGCGGCGCGAGGTTGTCGCGCTGTAATACCTGCTTGTAAATCGGGGCAAACGCGCCTAGGTAGCCTATTCTGACAGCTATATTACTGGAGCGTTCCATGGCCCGCGTAACCGTCGAAGATTGTGTTGATAAAGTCCCGAACCGGTTTGAACTGGTCATGCTTGCCGCCCACCGCGCGCGCGAGATTTCTGCGGGATCGCCCGTAACTGTTGACCGTGACAACGATAAAAACCCTGTTGTGTCGCTGCGCGAGATCGCGGAAGAGACACAAGCGGCAGACGATCTGCGCGAGCGTCTGATCGAAAGCAACCAGCACCAGATCGAGGTGGACGAGCCTGAAGAGGACGCAATGGCGATTCTCATGGGTGCCGAGCAGGACAAGCCCGAAGAGGACAGCATGTCCGAAGAAATGCTTTTGCGGCAGCTGATGGCGGCCCAAGGCCAGGGGTGACACCGCCGGTCATGACCGTTCCGCACGAGGACCGAGGCAGATAATGACAACGACTGCCGATGACCTTGTTACATTGGTGCGGGGGTTCAACCCCAAGACAAACGAAGCGCTGATCCGCGCGGCTTATGCATATGGCGAGCGCATGCATGAGGGTCAGAAACGACATTCCGGCGAGCCGTACTTTACCCATCCGGTTGCTGTTGCCGCCATTCTGGCCGCCCAGCAGCTGGATGACGCCACCATCATCACCGCTCTGTTGCACGATACGATAGAGGACACACCTGCCTCCTATTCAGAGGTGCAGGAGTTGTTCGGCAAGGAAGTGGCCGAGCTGGTGGATGGTGTGACCAAGCTTACCAACCTGCAACTGACGTCTTCCCAGACCAAACAGGCAGAAAACTTTCGCAAGCTGTTCATGGCGATGTCGAAGGATCTGCGGGTTATTCTGGTCAAGCTGTCGGACCGGTTGCACAATATGCGTACCATCAAGGCGATGCGTTCCGAAAAGCAGGCGCAAAAGGCCCGTGAGACCATGGACATCTTTGCGCCTCTTGCGGGCCGGATGGGCATGCAGTGGATGCGAGAAGAGCTGGAGGATCTGGCCTTCAAGGTGCTCAACCCCGAGGCACGTCAGTCCATCATCCGCAGGTTCATCACGCTGCAGAAAGAAACCGGCGATGTCATCGCGCGGATTACGACGGACATGCGCAAAGAGCTGGCGAAGGCTGGTGTCGAGGCGGAGGTTTTCGGGCGCGCCAAGAAACCCTATTCAGTCTGGCGCAAGATGGAAGAGAAGGAGCAATCTTTTTCGCGCTTGTCGGATATCTACGGGTTCCGTGTGATTACGACCTCCGAGGAAGACTGCTATACTGCGCTGGGCGCAATCCACCGGCGCTGGCGGGCGGTGCCGGGGCGGTTCAAGGATTATATCAGCCAGCCCAAGACCAACGGGTACCGCTCGATCCACACCACTGTGTCGGGGCGGGACGGCAAGCGGGTGGAAGTACAGATCCGCACGCGCCAGATGCATGATGTGGCCGAGACGGGGGTGGCCGCGCATTGGTCCTACCGCGACGGCGTGCGCTCCAAAAACCCGTTTGCGGTGGATCCGGCCAAATGGATCGCGCAGCTGACCGAGCAGTTTGACGGCGAGGATGATCACGAGTCCTTCCTCGAGGCGGTCAAGCTGGAGATGTATACCGACAAGGTGTTCTGCTTTACGCCGAAGGGCGAAGTGATCAAGCTGCCGCGCGGCGCCACACCGATTGATTTCGCCTATGCAATCCACACCCGCATCGGCTCTGCCTGTGTGGGGGCCAAGATTGACGGTTTGCGCGTGCCGCTGTGGACGCGGATCAAGAACGGCCAGTCGGTCGAGATTATCACGGCCGAGGGGCAGACGCCGCAAAACACATGGTTGGACATTGCAACCACCGGCAAGGCCAAGACCGCCATCCGCCGCAGCCTGCGCGAGGTGGACCGCGCGCGGTTTGTCAAACTGGGCCGCGAGCTGGCGCGCGCTGCGTTCGAGCATATGGGCAAGCGCGCCACCGAGAAGGTGCTGGCCACCGCCGCGCGCGCGCTGCGTCTAGGTGGCGTTGATGATGTGCTGGAGCGGTTGGGCAGCGCCGAGATGACCGGCCGTCAGGTGGTCATGGCGGTTTATCCGGAGTTGGGTGCTGTTGCGGGTGAGGAGGTCGACCGCAAGCGCGCGGTGATTGGTCTTGAGGCCGGACAGTCATTTGATCGTGCCTCTTGTTGTGAGCCGCTGCCGGGGGAACGGATCGTTGGCATTACGTTCCGTGGCAAGGGCGTGACCGTACACGCGATTGATTGCGACCGTCTCGGCGACTATGAGGATCAGCCCGAGCGCTGGATTGATTTGCGCTGGCATGAGGGCAACCACCCCGCAGTTTATGATGCTACGATTGATATCACAGTGGCAAACGACCGCGGCGTGTTGGGGCGTATCTGCACCCTGATCGGCGAGGCGGGCGCCAATATTTCTGATCTGAATTTTGTCGAGCGGAAACAGGATTTCTTCCGGGTTCTGGTGCGCGCGGAACTTCGTGATGTAGCGCAATTGCACTCGCTGATGCTGACGCTTGAGGCGGAGAATAACGTGGCCGCGCTCAGCCGGTATCGTGATACATCTGTGCTGGTTGCAGGCCCTGTACCGGGAGGGCAAAGCGCATGATTTTCAAGCGCCGTGATCCCAAATCCTTTGGCCGGTCGGTCGTGGAATTTCTATGGCCTCGGGGCGGATGGACGCGCGCGTTCCATTACGTGAAGCACCGCGTGCGCCGTTTGCCCGACAGCCCCGAGCGTATCGCCCGCGGTATCTGGGCGGGGGTGTTTATCACATTTTCGCCTTTGTTCGGTTTTCATTTCCTGGGTGCTGTCCTGATCGCAAGGATCATGAAAGGAAACATCCTAGCTTCCTTGATGGCGACCTTTGTCGGGAATCCACTGACCTTTGTTTTCATCACGCTGGCTTCGCTGAAATCAGGCCACTGGCTGTTGGGTACGGAACTGGAGGACGGCGAGCTGCGGGCGCTCAGCCGCAAGTTTGCTGATGCGGGCATTGACCTGTGGCACAATGCGCTGTCCCTGTTTACGCCTGAGAAAATGGATTGGTCGGGCCTTGCGATATTCTCACGGGATGTATTTTACCCCTATCTGATAGGTGGCATCGTGTCCGGTATCTTCTTTGCGACAATTGCGTATTATCTGGCAGTACCTGTGCTGCGGGCGTACCAGCATCGCCGCAGAGGCATGATCAAGGCAAAATTCGAAGCGCTGAAGGCCAAATCGGCTGCGAAATCGACCGAGAAAAAGCTGGCGGCGAAAGACAAAAAGGAAAAGGCAAATGGCTGAACGCGGCAAGCTGCGGCTGGGTGTGAACATCGACCACGTTGCGACCGTGCGCAATGCGCGGGGGGGCAACACGCCCGACCCTCTGCGCGCGGCACGCATCGCGCAGGATGCCGGTGCCGATGGTATCACCGCACATCTGCGCGAAGACCGGCGCCACATCTCGGATGCGGACATCGAAGGGTTGATGGACGTGTTGACTGTGCCGTTGAACTTCGAAATGGCCACCACCGATGAGATGCAGAAGATTGCGCTGCGCCACAAGCCGCACGCGGTTTGCATCGTCCCCGAAAAGCGCGAAGAGCGGACCACCGAAGGGGGACTGGAAGTGGCGCGCGAGGAAAACCGACTGGCCCATTTCATCGCGCCCTTGCGCGAGGCGGGAAGCCGCGTGTCCATTTTCATCGCGGCCGAGCAGCGCCAGATCGAGGCCGCGCACCGGATCGGCGCGCAGGTGATCGAGCTGCACTCGGGTGCCTATTGTGATGCCTACCACGAGGGCCGGTACGAGCAGGCGGACGCTGAGCTGGGCAAGCTGCGCGATATGTCCGCCTTTGCGCATGGTCTGGGCCTCGAGGTGCATGTGGGCCATGGGCTGACCTATGACACGGTGTCGCCGGTCGCGGCTTTCCCGGAAGTCATGGAGCTGAACATCGGTCATTTCCTGATTGGTGAGGCGATTTTTCTGGGGCTTGAGCCTGCGATACGCGAAATGCGCCGTCTTATGGACGAAGCGCGCGCCGATTGAGGGCGAAGGGGCTGCAATGATATTGGGCATTGGAACGGATCTGGCCAACATCGAGCGGATCCAGGGGACACTCGACCGCTTTGGCGACCGTTTCCGCAACCGCGTTTTCACCCCGGTAGAGCAGGCCAAGGCCGAGCGGCGCAAGGATGTGGCAGGCACCTATGCCAAGAGGTGGGCCGCCAAGGAGGCCTGTTCGAAGGCGTTGGGGACCGGCCTGCGGATGGGGATCAGCTGGCGCGACATGGCGGTGAGCAACCTGCGCACGGGGCAGCCGGTGATGGAGGTTACCGGCTGGGCGGCGGAGCGGCTGGCGGCGATGACCCCGATGGGTCACGAGGCCATCATCCATGTCACCCTTACGGACGATCATCCTTGGGCGCAGGCGTTCGTTGTGATCGAGGCGCGGCCGCTGGCTGCCCCATAGACCCTGCAGACCTTGACACCGCGCGCGGCCCTGCGCATGTAATCCCAGACCAATTCCATGAGGAGCGCCGTATGGCCAAGACGGAAAAAACGGGCAATGCGATTGTCGAGACGATCAAGACAGTTGTTTATGCCCTGCTGATTGCGGGCGTATTCCGCACGCTGTTTTTCCAGCCCTTCTGGATTCCTTCGGGTTCAATGAAAGAGACTTTGCTGATTGGCGATTTTGTTTTCGTTAACAAAATGGCTTACGGCTACTCCTATGCGTCCTGTCCCAGCGTGATGATCCCGAGCGTGGGGATCAATCTTGATGCCAAGAAATTATGCGGTGTGTTTGATGGTGACAACACGCGCCTGTTCGGGTCGGAGCCGGAGCGTGGCGATGTGGTTGTCTTTCGCCACCCGACGTCGGGATATGACTATATCAAACGTCTGATCGGTCTGCCGGGTGACCGGATCCAGGTGATCAACGGGATTGTCCAGATCAACGGTGAAGAGGCTCCGCAGGTGCCGGATGGCGAGTTTACGGAGCTGATGGAGCTGCAAGGCCCACAAGGCCTGCGCCCGCGCTGTGCCAATGGCGCGGTGGGGCAGGGTGGCGTCTGTGTAAAGGATCGCGCGATCGAGACACTGCCGAACGGTGTCAGCCATACGGTGCTGGACATCGGGCCACAGGCATCAGACCGGACCGGCGTCTATACTGTGCCGGAGGGCGAGTATTTTTTCATGGGTGACAACCGTGACAACTCTGCTGACAGCCGGTTGGCGCAGGCAGCAGGCGGCGTCGGGTTCGTGCCTTATGAGAACCTGATCGGGCGCGCGGACCGTGTGATGTTCAGTTCGGCCGGACGCTCCATGCTGTTTTTCTGGACGTGGCGCAGCGACCGTTTCTTCAAAGCGATCAAGTGAAGCTCTCGGCGGAACTCAAAGCGTTCGAAGAGCGGCTCGGCTATCATTTCAAATCGCCCAGACTGCTGAGCGAAGCCGTGACACACGCGTCCATGTCTACACCCAACCGTGACGACAACCAGCGGCTGGAGTTCCTGGGCGACCGTGTGCTGGGTCTGGTCATGGCGGAGGCGCTGTTGCAGCTGGATACGGCGGCCTCCGAAGGGCAGCTTGCGCCGCGGTTCAACGCGCTGGTGCGCAAGGAAGCCTGTGCCGATGTCGCGCGCGAGATTGATATTGGTGCAGTGCTGCGGCTGGGCCGGTCCGAGATGTTGTCGGGCGGACGGCGCAAGCAGGCGCTGCTGGGCGACGCGATGGAAGCGGTGATTGCTGCGGTGTATCTGGACGGCGGTTTTGACGCGGCGCGGGCGATGATCCTGCGCCTATGGGGCGCGCGGACGACTTCGGTGAAGGAAGACGCACGCGATGCAAAGACATCCCTACAGGAATGGGCGCAGGCACGCGGGCTAGAGCCGCCCCAATATGTGCTGACCAAGCGCAGCGGGCCGGACCACGCGCCGGTCTTCACGATTGCCGCGCGCCTGTCTACAGGGCAGACTGCAAGTGCGACAGCGGGCTCGAAACGCGCCGCAGAACAGGACGCCGCAGCCTTGCTGCTGGCGCAATTGGAGCAAGATACATGACCACAGCATCCACGCGCGCGGGCTTTGTTGCCCTGATCGGAGAGCCGAATGCAGGCAAGTCCACGCTGCTCAACCGGATGGTGGGGGCGAAGGTTTCGATCGTGACACATAAGGTCCAGACCACGCGCGCGCGCATCCGGGGCGTGGCGATGGCGGGCGACAGCCAGATCGTGTTTGTCGATACGCCAGGCCTTTTCCAGCCAAAGCGCCGTCTGGACCGCGCGATGGTCGCCGCCGCCTGGGGCGGGGCGGCGGATGCAGATCTGGTGGTGCTGCTGGTCGAGGCGCAGCGTGGCGTGACCGAAGGGGTAGAGCGTATCCTGACGCGGTTGAACGAGATCGGCGACGGCGCGCGCGTGGCGCTGGCCATCAACAAAATCGACCGTGTTGAAGCTCCCGTGCTACTAGGGTTGAGCCAGAAGCTGAACGAGGCCTATCCGTTTGTAGAGACATTTATGATTTCCGCCGAGAAGGGGCATGGTGTCGAGGCGCTGCGCAACTGGCTGGCGGGAGAGCTGCCGGAGGGACCGTGGCTCTATCCCGATGACCAGATCGCCGATCTGCCGATGCGGATGATCGCAGCGGAGATGACGCGCGAGAAGCTAACGCTGCGTCTGCATCAGGAGCTGCCCTATCAGCTGACCGTGGAGACGGAGAATTGGGAAGAGCGCAAGGACGGCTCGGCCCGGATAGACCAGCTGATTTATGTGATGCGGGACGGGCACAAGGGGATCATCCTCGGGTCCAAGGGCGAGACGATCAAGGCGGTAAGCCGGGCTGCGCGCGAGGAGATGGAAGAGTTTCTGGGGCGCAAGGTGCATCTGTTTTTGCAGGTCAAGGTCCGGCCCAACTGGCTGGAGGAGGCTGAGCGGTATTCGGAGATGGGACTGGAGTTCAAGGACGGCAACCAGTGATCTGTCGTGACGCCCATGGCAGGGACGGAATTGAGTTTATTGGCAAAATGAAAGTGGGGGCGGTGTGCCCCGTCTGACCGCGCGGTTCTGGGTGGACGCTTATCTGGCGCGGCTGCGGATGTTTGATATTCCGGCGTTTGTTGTGGCGCATGGGGATGACACCGGCGGCGCGGTTCTGGTGAAACTGGCCACACTGGATGGCAAGGCGGTGGTGTTCCAGCGGTCCTTTGATCTGACCAGCGGCGAGCGGGTCTGGGTCGAGCTTGCCTCGGGCGCCGAGCGCGATGTGGATGAGGCGGTGACGCGTCAGCGCGGGTTCGATCCGGATCTCTGGGTGATCGAGGTGGAGGATCGTGCCGGGCGGCATTTGCTGGACCAGGAAGGGCTGGGGTGATGGAGTGGCGTGATCAGGGTATCCTGCTGAGCACGCGCCGCCATGGCGAGACCTCCGCCATCATCGAGGTTTTCACGCCGTCCCGAGGGCGCCATGCAGGTATTGTGCGGGGTGGCACCAGCCGGAAGATTGCGCCGGTCTTGCAGCCGGGGGCGCAATTGGATCTGACATGGCGTGCACGTCTGGAAGACCACATCGGGGCGTTCACTGTGGAGCCTGTGCGCAGCCGTGCGGCAGTCGCAATGGGCGGCCGGCTGGCGCTTGCCGGTTTGAACGCGGTGACGGGACTGGTCGCGTTTTGTCTGCCCGAGCGCGAGGCGCATCTGCCGCTCTATCGCCGGACTGAGGCTTTGCTGGATTTGTTGGGACAGGACGAGATCTGGCCGTTGGCCTATCTGCGCTGGGAGTTGGCGCTGCTGGAAGAGCTTGGATACGGGCTTGATCTGAGTAGCTGTGCGGTCACCGGTGCGGCTGAAGATCTGATCTATGTCTCGCCCAAATCAGGGCGAGCGGTGTCGCGTGCTGGAGCAGGAGAATGGGCGGAGCGGTTGCTGCCGCTGCCCGATGTGCTGCGCGGTGTTGGAGACGCAGCAGATGGCGAGATTGTCGAGGGTTTGAAAACCACAGGCTACTTTTTGACCCACCATCTCGCAGTCGGGCTGGGAAGCAGGCCACTACCACAGGCGCGAGCACGCTTTGTAGAGGCCTTTACTCGGTCGCTGTGAATACCATTTCGAGGCCGTCAGGACCGGACAAGGTTAGCGTATTGTTCGATGCGTTGGCTTGGGTGGCGAGATCAAGGGCTGCGAAAAAGGCCGTTTCGACAGCCATGTCCGGGCAAGCCATTCGCGTGCTGCCGATCGGTCCTACCGAGAATTGCGGATAGGAGGCGTTCATGGCGCCGAAATAGCGGTTGCAGGGACCTGCGCCTGCAATCTCGTCCGTTGTGGGAAAAGTGAGCGTGGCGCCGGCCGCGAAGGGGGCGCCATTCAGCTGCTTCAGCGTCCATACACGGTCCGGACCGAAGGCGCGGGTGACGTCATCTGCACGGCAGCCGGTCAAGGATAGGGCGATCAAGGCCAAGGTGACGACCCCTTTCATGCCAGCGCCAGAATAGTATCCACCAGCGCGTCAAACGCGGCGTGGGGGTCTGTGGATGCCTGAACCTGAGGCAGGCCAGTCAGCGTGGCCAGAAGCGCATGCGCGAAAGCAGGGTTGCGCAGGCCGAAATGGTTGAGTTGGAGTTGCAGGTAGGCCAACCGCTCGGCGTCGACTTCGGCCATGCTGGCGGCGACTGTCGCGTCGGTTTGTGCCCAGACGCGCAGGGCGGCTTCGGTCGGGGCGTCGAGAATCCCGTGCCCGAACGCGCGCAAACGGGTGTCGGAAGCTGCATCTGTTTGAAGGTGCGCCACAACACCGGCCAAGGCCTGCGCATGCCACTGCCGCACCAATGCCGCGTGATAGGCGGGCACGTCTTTGAAATGCCAGTAGAATGAACCCTTGGTCGTGCCAAGTCGGCGCGCCATGGGTTCTGCTGCGAGGCAGGCAGGACCTTCGGCACACAGGGCAGCAAAGCCAGCGTCGATCCATTTTTCCGGTGAGAGGCGCGTTGTATTCATACGCCAGTTGGTATGAGAAGGCGGGGCGCGCCGCAAGACGCGCCCCGCAAGGGTCGGCAAAGATTGGCCCAGACCTTAGCCGAGAACGCGGCGGGCGATCACCTGTGCCTGAATTTCAGCCGCTCCTTCGAAAATGTTGAGGATTCGGGCATCGCAGAGAACGCGGCTGATCTTGTACTCCAGCGCGAAACCGTTGCCGCCGTGGATCTGCAAGCCATTGTCGGCAGCCGCCCATGCCACGCGGGCGCCCAGCAGTTTGGCCATACCGGCTTCCACGTCGCAGCGGCGGCCCTCGTCTTTCTCGAATGCGGAGAAGTAGGTGAGCTGGCGTGCAACCATGATTTCGACCGCCATCATAGCCAGTTTGCTGGAGACGCGGGGGAAGTTGATCAGGGATTTGCCGAACTGTTTGCGGTCGATCGCGTATTGCATCGAGATATCGAGCGCGGATTGTGCGACGCCGATGGCGCGGGCGGCAGTCTGGATCCGCGCGCTCTCGAAGGTTTCCATCAGCTGTTTGAAGCCTTTGCCTTCTTCACCACCCAGCAGGTTTTCCGCCTTCACCTCGAAGCCGTCAAACGCCAGTTCGTACTCCTTCATGCCACGGTAGCCGAGCACTTCGATCTCGCCGCCGGTCATGCCGTCCGTGGGGAAGGGGTTTTCCTCAGTTCCCGGGGTCTTTTCGGCCAGGAACATCGACAGACCTTTGTAGTCGGTCGTGTTAGGGTCTGTGCGGGCCAGCAGGGTCATGACCTGCGTACGGGTCGCATGGGTGATCCATGTCTTGTTGCCGGTGATCTTGTAGGTCTCGCCGTCTTTCACGGCGCGGGTGCGCAGGCTGCCCAGATCGGAACCAGTGTTCGGCTCGGTGAAAACGGCGGTCGGCAGGGTTTCGGCACTGGCGAGTTTGGGGAGCCATTTTTGCTTCTGCTCCTCGGTGCCGCCTGCGATGATCAACTCTGCCGCGATCTCAGAGCGGGTTCCGAGCGAGCCGACGCCGATGTATCCGCGCGAAAGTTCTTCGGAGACGACGCACATCGAGGCTTTGGACAGGCCCAAGCCGCCGTATTCCTCGGGGATGGTCAGGCCGAAGACGCCCATTTCGGCCAGCTCGTTGATGACTTCCATCGGGATCAGCTCATCCTTGAGGTGCCATTCATGTGCGAAGGGCTCTACCTTTTCCAGCGCGTAACGGCGGAATTGCTCGCGGATCATTTCCAGTTCTTCATCAAGGCCTGTCGCACCGACGGTAACGTTGGCGGAGTGCTCCTGCATCAACTCGACCAGACGTGTGCGCGCCGCCTGGGTGTTGCCGCCTTGCATGAGTTTCTGGACGGCAGGTTCCATCAGGCCGCGCTGGTCTTCCTGGCCCAGCCCGAGATCCTGAAGGCGGACGATTTCGCCTTGGTTCATCTGGATGCCACCGGATATTTGCCAAAGGTACTCGCCGAAGGCAATCTGGTGAATCAGCGCCTCTGTCTCGCCAAATTTGCCGTCGGCTTGCATCCGTTCGGCCCAAGCCTGCATCTGGCGCAGGGATTGGGCGTAGGTGGCCAGCCACGCTAGCCCGTGGGCGGCTGTCTGGTTCTCTTCAACGAGTGTATTGGAGACGCGACCACCGTCGGTCACTATCGCGCGCACAGTTTCGGTGGCGCGGGTTAGAATTGCCTCGACAGGGGCGACCGCCGCCGCAGTCAGTGCCAGTAGATCATCCAGCAAGACCGGAGCCTCGAGGTTCAGCTGTCCATCATGTGCCATCTATCAACATCCTTTTTTGCTTAGCGCAGGGCATAATCACTTTGCAGGTGCAGCGCAACAAAGATACGTTTGGTTGCGGCAATTTGGACGAAAGTTACGCTGTTGTTTTCGTGCGTACATCCTACCACAATTGGCGTGCGCCTGCTTGCAGTTTTGCTATGTAGAGCCATGGACACGCTTTTCCCGCTTTTATCACCCACTGCGCTGTTGCTCGCGATCATGATTGCCGTGCTGGCGGGATTCGTGAAAGGCGTTGTGGGGTTTGCGATGCCTTTGGTTCTTATATCGGGGCTGACCACGTTCATGCCGCCGGATCTGGCGCTTGCCGGCCTGATTCTGCCCACGCTGGTGACCAATGCACACCAGGCGTTGCGACAGGGGCTGCCTGCGGCGGTGCGTTCAACTGTCGATTTCAGAATCTTCCTCGGGGTTGGCGGTATCGCTCTGCTTTTGTCGGCGCAGTTGGTGCGGGTATTCCCGGATCAGGTCATGATGGCGGTGATCGGTGTACCGGTAACATTCTTCGCGTTTTTACAACTGGCGGGGGTCCAGATCCGTCTGCCCGGACGCAGCCTCCGCGTGGAGGCGATTGCAGGGGGGATTGCGGGCGGATTAGGTGGTGTTTCGGGAATCTGGGGGCCGCCGACTGTAGCTTATCTGACGGCGCTCAACACCCCCAAGCTGGACCAGATCCGCGTGCAGGGGGTCATTTATGGGCTGGGCGCCGTGGCGCTGTTGTTTGCGCATATTGGTTCAGGCGTGTTGCGCGCCGAGACGATAGCGTTCTCGGTCGCGCTGGTCCCGACTGCATTTATCGGAATGCGTCTTGGGATGGCGGTCATGGACCGGATTGACCAGACCGCCTTCCGCCGCATTACACTTTTCGTGCTGCTGATTGCCGGATTTAATTTGCTGAGGCGGGCGTGGTTGGGGTAACTACCCCTGCCGTGCTACCGTCATGCCAGAGACATCTTCGATAAACGTCACGATTCGCGATTTGACCGCTTCGTCCTCTATCGCGGCCAGCGCATTGGCAATTTCCCTGCCTGTATCGTGTGGGGCAGCGTTATAATTTGCGCCCTCGTGAAGGCCCTCGAAGAAATATGCGGGTGACAGATCAAAGATCTGGGCCAATTCGAAAAGGCGGCTTGCGGCAATCCGGTTCGATCCAATCTCGTACTTTTGAATTTGTTGAAAGGACAACCCGAGTCGTTGGGCGACGTCAGTTTGCGAGTATTTGCGTAATGTCCTTATTTTCTTGAGCTTTTGACCAACATGTACGTCGACTGGGTGTGCCATTAATCTTTAACCTCTAGTTGTGTGTATAAAGTTTTGCGAAAATTGTTGTGCTCGATCAATTGAGTAGTTTTTTTTGATTTTCGGTCAGAAATTGCACCTATATGTGTTATGGATTTACTATTGATGTATGATTCCTGTTGCATTGATGGGTGATAGCTGCTTCCGGTGGTTTTGTGAACAACTTGTCAGACTCGAATCCCTCACCCACAGAGGCACGCGGCGCACCCGCGTTGCTCTTTGAAATGATGCGCTCTTTCGTAATGCTCGCAAAAACACTTAACCTCAGTCAGGCGGTTGAGGAATTGGGCAGTACGCGACAGACCGTGCGGCGCCACGTCTCGCAGTTGGAAGAGGCTATGGGCTGCAAGCTGTTTGACGTCAAAGACCGGCGCTATTCTCTGACCGCCAAGGGCGCAGATGCGGTTGGACCGGCGCAATTGCTGCTGGATCAGGGCAATGTCTGGTATCAGGGGCAGGTAACCTATCAGGGCGGCATGCCCCAGTATAAAATAGACTTTCCCGGAGGCGGAAATTTCTATCAGCAACAAAAGCCGTTGGGATTGATCTGGACAGACGACCGGCCGCTTCTGTCTGCTGTGCTTAGGGCTTGGACCTTGTCCAAGGGCGCGCTGGAAGATCCCCATTTCGATGTCGTGCGGCGCTATGTGATGGTTTTCAGGAATTCACCGAATGGCTGGGTCTGTACAGAGCTGGGCGATGACTCATCCTATGTCACCTGGTTCGGGCTGGCGAATGCGCGCAGCAGCATCGGGCGGGTTTTGGGGGAGTTGCCCGGTGGTCCCGAATTCGGTCGGCTTTTGAGCGAGCCTTTTAAAGAAGTCGAAGCAGACGGTGGCCTTCGGCTCGATCACATTTCTACGCAGATCCCTCGCACTGCGGGAGGGTTTCCCGAGCAGATCTGCTACGCACGGCTGTTGCTGGGCGCGCGCTTTCCCGACGGCTCTTTCGCGCTGGTGTCTGTTGTGGACAGACACAACAATATCCAGATCACAGGTGCGCCCGACATGCCTATGGCACCCGAGTTGGTGATGGCGCTGGATGCTGAACTATTAAATCAGAAGTATTAGTCCCGAATTTATCTTATGATCGGTGCATGGCACATGATTATCGGAGATTCACATGACTATTTACTCTGCTAGCGACGATACGCATTTCATGGCGGCGAGCCTGGACATTCTCAACAGGAACTCTGTCCAGTTGACGCTGGGGACGAATTTTGAGGAATATCGAGACTTGCTGGCCGAGGGGAGGCCGGGCCACACGATCGGTGCGCCATTTGATCCCGAACGGCATGCGCTTAACGAGGCCAACAGCGTCTGGATTGTCGGGCGTGATGCCGAAGGCCGGATCATGCACACGCAGGCGCTACGCCTGCTTGATCTGCGCCAAAGTTCGCTGGGCGAGTATTTGCGGCATTGCTTCAAGGAATTCCCACCCTCGGGTCTGGACATTGATTATGAGCGGTCACGCTACCGTGCGGGGCCGGGCGCGCACAGGATTGCAGGGCGCGTCATCTATCATGGCGAGGTATGGATGGGGGGCGCACCGGGCCAGTACCGCGGCACCGGGTTGTCATGCGTTCTTGGGCGCTACGCGTTTCTGGTGGCGATGCAGCGCTGGTCACCGGATCATGTGATCGGCTTCATGCCAAAGCCGGTCGCCTTCAAGGGGTTTGCCGAACGTCAGGGCTATATGCACGCCGAACCGGGCTGTCTGCGGTGGTTCATCAGGGGTGAGGATAGCCCGCTGGAGGGCTTCATGGTCTACATGAGCAATGAGGATATCCGCTTTATGCTGGACATGCCCCTGCGCGAGCTGGTGGCCCAGCAGGCGGCCTGAGGAAAAGAAAAAGGGCCGCAGATTTCTCTGCGGCCTTTTTGCGACGTGGTGTCGGCAAGAGCTAGCCAATTGCGGCTGCTCTGACCTCGTCGTCGATGTGTGGCAGGTACTGTTCGAAGTTCTCCGCGAACATAGCGACCAATTTTGTAACCTGACGGTCGTATGACTCCGGGTCGTCCCAGGTCCGGCGCGGATCCAGCAGGATATCAGCCACACCGGGAACGGCGACGGGCACTTCAAATCCGAAGTTTTCATCTACCCGGAACTTACCGGCTGTCAGCGATCCATCGAGTGCAGCGGTCAGCAAAGCGCGTGTGGCGCGGATGGGCATCCGTGAGCCGGTGCCATAGGCGCCACCTGTCCAGCCTGTGTTCACCAGCCAGCACGTCGCGCCGTGCTGGGCAATCTTTTCACGCAGCAGGTTGCCGTAGACCTCGGGGCGACGTGGCATGAAAGGAGCGCCAAAACAGGTGGAGAAGGTGGGCTCCGGCTCGGTCACGCCACGCTCTGTTCCGGCAACCTTGGAGGTGAAGCCGGAAAGGAAGTGGTACATGGCCTGCGCAGGTGTCAGCCGTGCGATGGGCGGCAGGGTGCCAAACGCATCACATGTCAGCATGATGATGTTTTTCGGGTGGCCACCGGTGGCTTTCTTCGATGCATTCGAAATGTAATGCAGCGGATAGGCACAGCGCATGTTGGCCGTGAGTGAATCGTCGTCAAAGTCCAGATCTTTGGTCTCTTCGTCGTAGATCATGTTTTCGATAACGGTACCGAACTTCTCGGTCGTGGCGTAGATTTCCGGCTCGGCCTCGGCGCTGAGGTTGATGGTCTTGGCATAGCAGCCACCCTCGAAGTTGAAGGTGCCGGTGTCTGACCACCCGTGTTCGTCATCGCCGATCAGCGTGCGCTCGGGGTCAGCAGACAGCGTTGTTTTGCCGGTGCCTGACAGGCCAAAGAAGATCGCCGTATCGACAGGATTGCCGACCGCGTGGTTCGCCGAGCAGTGCATCGGCATCACGCCTTTTTCGGGCAGCAGGTAGTTGAGCAGCGAGAAGACGGATTTCTTGTTCTCGCCCGCATATTCGGTGCCGCCGATCAGGATCATCTTGCGGTCGAAGTTCATGGCGATAACGGTTTCTGTCCGGCAATCATGCTTTGACGGATCAGCTGCAAAGCTGGGGCAGTTGATGACCGTGAAATCGGCAATGAAATCATCCAGCTGATCGCGGTCGGGGCGGCGCATCATGTGCCGGATGAACAGCCCGTGCCATGCAAGCTCTGTCACGAAACGTACGTTGATCGCCAGCTTTGGATCGGCACCGCCGACCAGGTCCTGAACGAAGTAATCGCGGCCCTTCATGTGTGCGAGCATGTCGGTGTAGAGCGCGTCAAAGCCTTGCTCGGACATCTCAGCATTGTTTTCCCACCAAATCGTGTCTTTGACACTTTCGGTTTTCACTACATGCTTGTCCTTGGGTGATCGGCCAGTGAACTTGCCTGTTGTGACAAGGAACGCGCCGCCTTTTCCAAGCGTACCCTCGTTGCGCTTCAGCGCGGCTTCGATCAGGGCAGGTTCGATCTGGTTGTAATAGACATTGCCAAGCTCTGTGATCCCTTGATCGTCGAGGCTGAACTTCGGGTTGACCCGTCCGGTTTGCATGCAATGTCTCCTTTGGAAACTGCGCGACAGGCGCAGCGGTATGGGATGCCCGAGACGGATTGCGCACGGGCACATCTGGAATAAATGCCTCTTAACACGATGATTTACGCCTTGAACAGGCGCGTTTGCACAGTTAGCGCCATCACGGCGACGATTGCGACAAAAGGCGCGAACATCACTGTGATGGCGTTCTCAACAGATCCGCACCAACCTTGTTTATGGCGTCAAGTGAGGCAATTTAGCCATTCCTAAACAAATTGTGGCTGAAATGTGTCGGTAACAACTCCCGATTCGCAGTTAGGGATTGATTCGACAGCAAAAGGAGTGATCAATGCTTGAAAAACAAAAATACGTTGAGCAGCACAAGGAAACAGGCAATGTCAAAAATTGCATTGGTAGATGACGACAGGAACATCCTGACGTCCGTCTCAATGACTCTCGAAGCCGAAGGTTTCGAGGTGGAAACATATAATGACGGTCAAGCCGCGCTGGACGCTTTCAACAAGCGGATGCCGGATATGGCGGTTCTGGATATCAAGATGCCCCGCATGGACGGGATGGATCTTCTCCAGCGGTTGCGCCAGAAATCCGCAATGCCGGTGATCTTCCTGACCTCCAAGGATGACGAGATCGACGAGGTGCTGGGCCTGCGGATGGGCGCGGACGATTATGTGAAAAAGCCGTTCTCCCAGCGTCTGCTGGTCGAGCGCATTCGCGCACTGTTGCGCCGTCAGGATGCGGTAGCGACCGACGAGGTGGGCGATACCGAAGAGACCAAAGTGATGGAACGCGGTTTGCTGAGGATGGACCCGCTGCGCCATGCGGTCAGCTGGAAGGGCAAGGACGTGTCCCTTACGGTGACAGAATTCCTGCTTTTGCAGGCGCTGGCGCAACGCCCGGGATTTGTCAAATCGCGCGACCAGCTGATGGACGTTGCCTATGACGATCAGGTCTACGTCGATGACCGCACCATCGACAGCCATATCAAGCGCTTGCGCAAGAAAATGCGTTCTGCGGATGACGAATTCTCCGCGATTGAGACGCTTTACGGGATCGGCTACAGATATAACGAAGAGTAATCGTTTACTATAGCGATTGTTGAGAGGAACTTCGTGCGCGACCTGACCCCAGCAAGACGTGACGGTGATGTTGTTCTGGGCGATGATTGGGTTGCCCCGGACAGTGCTGCTCCGAACGAGATGAGAGCGCGCCGTGAAAAGCGGGGCCTCTTTTCTTTGCGCGCGTCGCCTCTCACCCGAAAAATCATCACGTTCAACCTTATTGCCCTGAACATCCTGGTCGCGGGCATATTGTACCTGAACTCGTCGCGCGAGAGCCTAGCGGTACAGCGTGTGGCTTCTCTGGCTGCGGAAGCAGAGCTAATCGCGGATGTGATCGAGGCGCAATTGCCTGAAGGACAGCCCGTTTCTCTGTCCTCGGGCGAGGGTGTTGATGTTCAAAAAACCCTTGCGGGGCTGGATTTGCGTAGCGGCGTCCAGGTGTTTGTATTTGACCCCGACGGGGCGCTCCTGTCGCGGTTCGAAGGCACTAGTGACACCGGCAACTCAGGGCCGTCGAACACTTCCGTCGATAGAACAGTTTTGACAGACGGTCTGTCGTGGTTGTGGAACACACTGTCTTCGCCGTTCCAGAGCAATGTCGAGGTTTTGCCGATAGAGGAACGGTTGCAGGCAGTCATTGCCGAGACACTCCTGAACGGTGCGCAGGTCAGGGAAGAACGTGACGAGACAGGGTCTACCCTGCTGGCCGTCGCCACGCCAATCGAGCTTGGTGGCACTGCGGTGGGTGCCGTCGCTATCGCCAGCGCCAGTGGTGAGATTGACAGGCTTGTGCGCGGTGAACGCGAGCGGGTTCTGCAGATGTTCATCATCGCAACACTTGTGTCTATCGGTCTCAGCCTTGTTTTGGCGTCAACAATTGCCAATCCACTGGCCGATTTGGCAGCCGCAGCCGAGCTGGGGCGCGATAAGGATGCGCGCAAGATGAACCCGGGGCGCATTCGCATCCCTGATCTGACAGCGCGCCCGGATGAGATCGGCCGCCTGTCTGGCGCGCTGCGCGGGATGGTGTCCGCACTTTACAACCGGATCGAGGGCAACGAGCAGTTCGCAGCGGATGTGGCCCATGAGATCAAGAACCCGCTGGCGTCTTTACGCTCGGCCGTGGGCACGTTGCGGATGATCAAACGCGAGGACCAGCGCGAAAAGTTGTTGGATGTGATTGATCATGACGTCCGAAGGCTTGACCGTCTGGTCAGCGACATCTCCAACGCCTCGAGGCTGGATAGTGAGCTGGTCAAAGAAGAGGAAGAGCCGTTCAATCTAATGCATATGCTCGGAAATCTCGGCCAGTATCTGGGAGAGGACGCCAAGAGCAAGGGTATCGATTTCATCATTGACCTGCCACCCGATCCGATTGTCGTACAGGGTCTGGAAGCGCGGCTGGCGCAGGTGTTTGTGAACCTGATCACCAACGCGATCTCCTTTTGCGAAGACGGCGATGCGATCCGTGTCTGGGCGCGCAAGCGCGAAAACCGCGTGCTGGTGGTTGTTGAGGATACCGGTCCGGGTATTCCGGATCAGGCGCTGAACAAGGTTTTCAAGAGGTTCTACTCCGAGCGGCCTGTGGAACATTTCGGCAATAATTCGGGGCTTGGCCTGGCGATTTCCAAGCAGATCGTCGAAGCGCATGGTGGTGTGATCTGGGCCGAGAACATTCGCCCCACCGACGCGGACATCACTTCGGATCCACTCGGCGCACGTTTTGTCGTGGGCTTGCCGATCTAGGTTATGGTGATTTCCAGCCAGACTGTTCACGCCACCTGTGTTGCGCTGGCAGGGCAGGGGATTCTGATTACAGGGCCGTCTGGTAGCGGTAAATCCGGTTTGGCGCTGCAACTGATGGCGATGGGCGCTATGCTGGTTGCCGACGACCGGACGGTTTTGACTGTGCGGGACGGGATCTTGATCGCAAGCGCGCCGCAGGCCATCGAAGGGCTGATTGAGGCGCGCGGAGTTGGCATTCTGACCGTGCCGTTCTTATCCGAGGTGGCCGTGGGCCTGTGTGTGGAGATGTCACTCGCCGAGACAGAACGTATGCCGCAGCGAAAGACGGTCACTTTGCTGGACATATCGCTGCCATCTCTGCACAAGATTGACGCACCCTATTTCGCCGCCGCGATCCATGCCTATATCACAGGAAACACCAGCGAGACATCATGACTGACTCCGCCGTTCCCCGTCGCCGCATTGTCTTTGTGACCGGTCCATCCGGTGCAGGCAGATCCTCTGCGCTTAACGTGCTGGAGGATGCGGGCTTTGAGGTGATCGACAACCTGCCGATGCGTTTGTTGCCAATGTTGTTCGATGAACCTGACCAGACGCGACCATTGGCGCTGGGGATCGACGCACGCAACCGTGATTTTTCGACAAACATGGTAATCAACCTGCTTGGGACGCTCGCCACGCGGCCCGGTGTTGTCGCTGAACTATTATTTCTGGATTGCAGTACTGATGTCTTGCTGCGCCGGTTTTCAGAGACGCGCCGCCGTCACCCGATGGCCCCCAAAGACCGTCCTGCCGAGGGTGTTCAGGCGGAGCAGGAATTACTGTTGCCCTTGCGCGCGCGGGCGGATGTGCTGATCGACACTTCTGATCTGAACGTACACGAACTGCGTGCCGAGGTTGAGCACTGGTTTGCGCCTGACGGGAAACGAAGGCTGACCGTTACAGTGCAGTCGTTCTCGTACAAACGCGGACTTCCTCGATCCGTTGACATGGTCTATGACTGCCGGTTTCTCAAAAACCCCTATTGGTCACCAGATCTTCGCGCACTGAACGGGACTGACGAACGCGTTGCGGCCTATGTGGCGACGGACGCCCGCTATGAGGCATTCTCGCGTCAGGTGCTTGACCTGAGCCTTCTGATCCTGCCCGCCTGTCAGGAAGAAGGCAAAAGTCACTTTTCCATCGCCTTCGGCTGTACCGGCGGGCAACACAGATCGGTGACACTGGCGGAAAGCCACGCTTTGCGCCTTGCAGAGGCGGGGTGGCAAGTGTCAATTAGGCACAGAGAAATAGGTGCGCGGATACGGACAGGGGCCCAAGAGACGTGATCGGAATTGTGATTGTAGCACATGGTGGACTGGCGCGAGAATATCTCGCCGCCATAGAGCATGTTGTGGGATCGCAGAACGGTGTGCGGGCAATCGAGATTTACGCGGACCATGACCGCGCCAAAAAACAGGCCGAGATTTGCGAAGCGGCGGATGCGGTAGACACGGGGCAGGGCGTGGTTGTGGTTACCGATCTTTTCGGTGGTTCGCCGTCCAACCTCAGCCTGCTGGCCTGCCAGCCTGCGGGACGCCGGATTATTTATGGCGCCAATCTTCCGATGCTGATCAAACTGGCGAAAAGTCGCGGTAAGACAGTGCCGGAAGCTGTACGTGCAGCATTGGAAGCGGGTAAGAAGTACATCGACGCCCAGAACGTCAGCAAAGAATAACAAGGCCCGCAGATGACCCAAATCACCCTTGAGATCGTGAATGAAAAAGGCCTGCATGCACGCGCGTCAGCCAAGCTGGTGGAGGTGGTCGAGGGGTTTGATGCCAGTGCCGAGGTCAGCAAGGACGGGATGAATGCTTCGGGCGACAGTATAATGGGGCTTTTGATGTTGGCAGCCGGCAAGGGAAGCTTTATCGACGTCGAGACGTCCGGCCCCGATGCGGATGCGCTTGCACAGGCGCTGAAGGCTTTGGTCGCTGACAAATTTGGCGAGGGTATGTAGCATACCCGACGCGCCCGGAGTTCTAGCGAGGTCGCCCCGAGTGACAGAGAAAACCCAGCCCGTTCTGAGCGATTCTGCTTCTGCCGACGTGCCTGAAACGGTTAGCTTCCAGCATTATGACCGGAGCAGCCTGTCCTATGCCTCCACCTTCGACGATCCGTGGAAATCCCGTGCGATTTCGATGATCGAGTTGATGACGGGGAAGTTGCAGATTCTGCGGATGATCCGCAAATTCGAGAAGCGCGGCACACCCAGCGGGCAGGCCTTTTGGCGCGCTGCACTCGACACGATGGGTATTGATTTGACGACGCCGCAAGCGCAGTTGGATCTGATCCCCAAAGAGGGGCCGGTGATCGTGGTCGCCAACCATCCGCATGGCATGGTCGACGGGATGATCTTTGCCGATCTGATTGGCCGTGTCCGGCCTGATTACCGTATTCTGACCCGCTCTTTACTGACCTCGATCGACGAAGTCGCGGGCAGTTACATGATCCCGGTGCCCTTCCCCCATGACCCCGATGCGCAGCGCAAAGGGGTCGAGATGCGCGCCAAGGCGATGGCGCACCTCAAGGCGGGGGGCGTTGTAGCACTGTTTCCATCAGGGGTGGTGGCCACATCCGAGACGTGGTGGGGACCGGCCATTGAGGCGGAATGGAACGTCTTCACCGCCAAGATGATCCGTCGGTCCGGTGCGCAGGTCGTGCCGATGAAATTTCCCGGACAGAATAGCCGCGCCTATCAAATCGCCAACAAACTGTCGCCGATGCTACGTCAGGGGCTGTTGCTGCATGAGATCGTGCACAGCTGCAACAAGCCGCAGGCGCCGATTGTTGGCAAGCCCATCCCGCAAGAGGACATAGATGCGCGCGCCGATGATCCGCGTGGGTTCATGGAATGGTTGCGCGCGCATACTCTGGCGCTTGACGCCTGATCCTCAGCGGGTGGGGACAGGCACGTCACCGCGATAATCGTAGAAACCGCGCTGGGTCTTGCGGCCCAGCCAGCCTGCTTCGACGTATTTCGTCAGCAGGGGACAGGGGCGGTATTTGGTATCTGCCAGACCGTCATGCAGCACGTTCATAATTGCGAGACAAGTGTCCAGCCCGATGAAATCCGCCAGCTCCAGCGGCCCCATGGGATGGTTCGCACCAAGCTTCATTGAGCTGTCGATGGACTGTACGTTGCCGACTCCTTCATAGAGCGTATAGACCGCTTCGTTGATCATAGGCATGAGAATGCGGTTGACGATAAAAGCGGGGAAATCTTCGGCTGAGGCCGCGGTTTTATCCAGCCGGTCGACCACGGCCTTACATGCAGAAAAAGTTTCCTCGTTCGTGGCGATCCCGCGGATCAACTCAACCAGTTGCATCACAGGCACGGGGTTCATGAAATGAAAGCCCATGAACTTTTCGGGCCGGTCCGTACGGCTGGCCAGCCGTGTGATGGAGATGGAAGAGGTGTTGGACGTCAGGATAGTGTGCGGTTTGAGATGTGGCAGCAGGTCTTCGAAAATGGCCTGTTTGACTGTCTCGCGCTCGGTCGCGGCTTCGATGATGAGGTCGGAGGGACCAAGGTCTGTCAGTGTCGTGGTGGTGGTGATCCGCCCCAGCGCCGCGTCCATGTCGGCTTCGGAAATTTTTCCGCGCCCGGCCTGACGGGCCATATTGCCCTTCATGATCTCCATCGCCTTGTCCAGCGCGTCCTGACTGATGTCGGTGAGCATCACGTCATAGCCGGCCAGCGACATCACATGCGCGATTCCGTTGCCCATCTGGCCTGCGCCGACGATGCCGATTGTCTGGATTTCCATGCTGCTTTCCTTTGATCCGTTGTCCCTAGCTTACGGCGGAGTGTCTGGCCGCCGCAAGTGCCGGGCTTAAGTAAAAAATGCCTCAAACCCCACCCTTAAACGAATCGTAAGAAGCGATTTTGCATAGTCGAAGCGGGTGAAGAAAAAGGGGGTGGGTTAGATGACCTATAATGTACTGGAGCCAGGTGCTCTGGACTATTTTCCGTGCCGGTATGGCACGTCTAAATTGGTGTTCCGCGGACCAATGCGAAGTTTGGGGACGCCTTATGTTGCCTTCATCGGGGGCACCCAGACCTATGGAAAGTTTATCCAGCAGCCGTTTCCGCTCAAGGTTGAGCATTTGACGGGCGTGAAGTCGCTGAATCTCGGGCAGGTGAATGCAGGACTGGATGTCTTCCTCAAGGAAGATTTCGTGCTGGAGATCGCGCGGGGCGCGCGTGTCACGGTGCTGGAGGTCCTTGGTGCAGCGAACCTCAGTAGCCGCCTCTATGCTGTACACAGGCGCCGAAATGACAGGTTTTTGCACCCCTCGGCAGAATTGCAGAAGCTATATCCCGAGATGGATTTTACACAGTTCAACTTCACGGGACACATGCTTTCCTCTCTCTATGCGCTTGATCCGCAGCGGTTTGGGGTTGTACGCGATATTCTGCAAAGGGTGTGGAAGCGGCGCATGCGCAAGCTGTTGGCGAGTATCGGTTCCAAGGTGATTTTGGTGCGGTTCGCTACGGAAGACGCCGATCCGAACAGCCCGCTAGGCGGACACTGCGGGCCGTCAATGGTCACAGATGCGATGTTGGGTTCGTTGCGCGGGTCTGTGTGCGCTGTTGTCGACTTGGTGGTGCCAGCCAACAAAGATGATACCGCACGGACGGGTATGGTCTTCAGCCCGTTCGAGGAAGAGGCGGCGCGCGCGGTTGCACCGCCCGAGCTACACACGCAGGCGGCAGCTGCCCTGCGCCCTTTGCTGGACCGGTTGATGTAGAAATGCAAAAGGCCCGCTGCGCTAACAGCGGGCCTTCATACAGATTTCTACCGGCTCAGAGTTTGCCGATCAATTCGGGTACAGCCTCGAACAAGTCGGCAACCAGACCGTAGTCAGCCACCTGAAAAATCGGCGCTTCTTCGTCTTTGTTGATGGCCACGATGATCTTGCTGTCCTTCATACCGGCAAGGTGCTGGATCGCACCGGAAATGCCGACGGCGACATAGAGGTTCGGTGCCACAACCTTGCCCGTCTGGCCAACCTGCCAGTCGTTGGGCGCATAGCCCGAATCGACAGCAGCACGGGACGCACCGACGGCGGCGCCCAGCTTGTCCGCCAGATCCTCGATCATCTTGAACTGCTCTTCAGAGCCCAGACCACGGCCACCGGAGACGACCACACCTGCCGAAGTGAGCTCGGGGCGGTCGCTTTCGGCCACTTTGTCTTCGACCCACTCGGACAGGCCGGGGTTGTCGGCTGCGGAAATCGTCTCGACCGAAGCGGAGCCGCCTTCGCCAGCCGCATCGAATGTTGATGTACGGAAGGTGATGACCTTCTTGGCGTCCGATGATTTGACCGTCTGCATCGCGTTGCCCGCATAGATTGGACGCTCGAACGTGTCGGCATCAATCACGGCGGTGGCGTCTGAAATGATCATGACGTCCAGCAGCCCTGCAACCCGCGCCATCACGTTTTTGGCGTCTGTGGTGGAGGGCGCAACGATGTGGTCATAGTCACCGGCCAGCGACACGATCAGCGCGGCAGTGGATTCCGCAAGGCGGTGGCCCAGCGATGCATCTTCGGCAACCAGCACTTTTGAAACGCCGTCAATCTTGGATGCGGCTTCGCCCGCTGCGGCAGCAGAGCCACCTGCGGCCAGAACAACCACATCACCCAGCTGCTTGGCGGCAGTCACGGCCTTTGCCGTGGCGTCCATTGCCAGTTCGCCATTGTTAACTTCTGCAAGGAGTAGAACAGCCATTACACAGCCCCCGCTTCTTTGAGTTTCGCGACCAGCTCATCAACCGAGCCGACCTTGATGCCCGCCGCGCGTGCAGCAGGCTCGACTGTCTTGACGATTTCCAGACGGTTTGTAACGTCCACGCCGTAGTCGGCGGGTGTCTTTTCATCCAAAGGCTTTTTCTTTGCCTTCATGATGTTG
>TARA_R110002020_G_scaffold255088_2_pt1 | contig 25574 bp, 39 predicted proteins | sample TARA_R110002020 | Tara Oceans TARA_R110002020 (sample SAMEA4396489) | marine metagenome | biome: Westerlies Biome; feature: [MES] marine water layer (ENVO:01000295) within the mesopelagic zone...; material: water (ENVO:00002006), including particulate matter (ENVO:01000060) such...
CAGTGAAACTAATTCCATAAACATTGATTTCCTTCACACGGACAATGCACACTCCATAAAAAGGAGGTCCATACAACTCCTCAACACGTTTCAACATAATATTTGCAACCTGCTCTGAGGCACATTCCATCAATCCATATCCTTTATTCTCCACTTCCTTCTTCAAATCGGTCAATGATGATACTCCCATCTATTCCTTTCCAATATCCTCTGATCCAACACTCTGCCTGTAAACGATCCTGAAACTCAAAATCAATCAACTGGAACTCATTTCCATTCTTAACCCACAACTCCAACCAAAAGGGTCTCAAATGTGCTCCAAAAACAGACTTCTTCTTGTGGATCTTTCTTAACTTGTAAATGCCTGTTTCATCAAACCAGACACTCTGATGAAAACCCTGTTTCCAATTAAATATCATCAAGCTTCTTCACACCTTCCAGAAACCCTGGTTCACGATGGATATCAATATCATCCTTTGCCAATACTCCAAAACGGACCTGTCTTCCTTTACGCTCAATTACTGTAAATCTTGCGATCTCTTCACCATTCTGAACTAGAGTGATGTGCTCACCCGACTTTCTTGTCAATATCAACATTCCTATTCCTCCATAGAATTAATTGCTTTTCTGCTTCTTCTCTCAACATATAAATCATATCAGGATCAATACCTCCCCAATTTTTCCTCAAATGCATACTCTTCAAATAACCCTTCAAACACTTTTCAGGATCCAAACGATAATCATCACAAAGACTGTTCAACAGTTGCTCTCCACTCTTTCCAAATGAACGATATGGATTTGCTAATGCCTTTATAAAATTCAACTCATCAAATAATCCATACCTGCTTTTGTTGTATCTCAATAATCTTTCGTCCTTCATACTCCCCAGGTTATCTGAAGTGCTTCTTCTCTTGTTACAAACCTCTTCTTTCCATCAACATAAACTGCAACTTTTCCCTTATTAGATGCCTTTCTTCCAACCTTAGATGTGTTTCCAGGATTGCGGTTCAATCCCTTCCCATTCAACTTCCGAATATTTTCCTTCCTCAGACATCCACATGAAAACACACTGTTGCTATGTCTAGATTTTACTGATGGACGAGATGCAACTTTATAATTCCCACATTCACACCGGTACAAATCATATGGTTTGTTCACAACCTGACCGTGCTTCTTCTTATAAAGCTTCTTCACATAAACATTCTTAATAAACGTCAACCTAGAAGAAGTCATGAGTGCCTTCCTGATTACTCAAGCGTTATTGCTTGCTTAAAACCAAGACCCATGACTCCTTCACTTTCACTTCTCCATCCATGAAGATTCTGCATTCTTCTCCAAAATGGCATTCCTCTCCTTCATCTCATCTCGGATCCCATACAAGGCATCCCCAATATAAAACAATGCATCCGCAACATTCCCAGGTCTTCCATAATCATGAGTCTGATGATCCGGACTCTGCTGGAAAACATTCTCTAAATCTTCTCGGTCAATCATGCTGCTTCCTCGCTTAATTCCATGACCGAATTCATGTCCTCCGGATTATCCTCGTTTACCCTAAACTTCTTTAAAGACTTCCCACTCACCCAACGGTTCCACGTAATCAATAACACCTGGAAACGATAACCCTTCCCCATACTCTGCCACTCCCTTAATCCAACCCACTCCGAAACACGATTCCTGCACACCAATATCGGATCATTCTCTAATAAACCTGCTCCTGTACTTAACTTCTCCAAAAAATCTTCTGCTAGACCACGGGTCTGATGACCTAATATGTCTGCCTGTATTAAAAATGCTCCAAGAAACGTAGAACTAAACGGACGAAATCCTCTATGAAAATCCCTTGCTAATCCTGCAAGATGATCCACGTTCGGTCTCTCCTTCGCAAAATTCAAAACCTCATTGATCCAGGATGCCTTGCTTGACCTACGGAAACGATTATTCGTCACTCCCTTTGTTCCTGCATTCTCATATCGGGTCTGATCCCTCTTCATATCAAAACCCTCAATTCCATCCCTCCAAACCATCCAAAACTTGATCATTGATGCTGCACTCGGACTGTTCTTAAAATTTATAATCGATAATGCATCTGATGCCGATCTTGCCCTTCCTACATCCAAAACCCTAAAACACTCGTTATCAATTCCCTCCGTAATCGTCAGTATCTGAGAAGTGTTCGATTCCACTATTGCCATCAAACGGTGCTGACCATTCAATAATTTTCCTGTATTCGATACCTGGACCTGACTCGCAGAATCCTTCCATAATCCCTCATTCATATCCTTAATGTACATGTTCAACGTGACCTTACTCTGCTTCCGGTTGCTTTCATTCCTCTCCAAAAGCATTATTGCATCAACCGGACTAACCCTTGCCACATACGAAACAATCCCCTTTGGAGCTATTGGCTCAAAAATCGTGTCTTCTGGGACATATACTTTTTTCTTGTTTCCTAACATTTTGACCTTTTATTTGGTGTTTGTTTTTTTAAAAATTTTCCTACCGAAACTCTTACAACTTACTTCTTCATGTGTTCCTCCTTTGGTGTTTGTTTTGGACAATATACCTCTACATAACAATTACATTTTGGACACGACAGGTTGCTGACAAAAAAGTAGTCTTCACTCTCTTCCTGCAGATCATGGTCTCCTCCCTAAATCAATTCAGTGCTGCAATGCCAACAATTCATTTATTTTTTTTCATTTTTTTTTTGAGGAGGTTTGTGGGGTTAGTTCAGTGCCTCCCCCCTCCCCCGTCGCCTGGGGGGTCTCCGTCCCGAGGTTCATAGCCTCCAGGATCTCGGGATCCAAGTACCCCTCTTTTTCAGGCTCATCCCCCTGGTGACGTTCTTCTCGAGGTTCCCCGAGTAGTTTGTCACCCACTGGATTGATAACCTTTGCCTTACCTTTGGCATAGTCCCTCACTTCATTGAGATGGATCTGAGTAAGGTTAGTAACCTGAACGTCTGCCTGGATCTTGTCACCAAACATCTTTGGATAGAACTTGGATGCAGCCCATTTATATTGGTCTGCTGCTACTCTTCCAGCCTGTGGATCCATGACACCATTAACAACGTCATCAGCGATCTTGAGCACCTTGTGAGACAGACCATCGACTCGGGCAGATTTCGCCCGTGCGTATCTATCTGAGAGGTCACTTCTCACATCGATCGCAACCCAAACGCTTGTATACGGAACATTCTTTCCTGGCAATCCACACCACTTCAGATCTTTACAGAGTTCACTTAAGGATTTTCCTTCGCCCATTTCTTCAAACATTTGTTCCCAGAATGAATCATCCTTGATTAGTTTATGCAGCAACTGTCGTCGTTCTTTCTTGATGAGTGATCCAGGCATTACAGGACTCTTCCAGGTTTAATCTGAATAGGATCATTAAAGAACTTGTAACCTCCTTCAGGCTGGACACATCTGAATGCGATCTGGTTTTGTCCTGCAATAAGGTATTGGTGTTCAAAGACAGGTAATTTGTTAGATGATTTACAATACTGATCAGCATGAAGATGAATGTTTTGGAGATCAGGATTATAGGCACTGGTTTTGTATTCGATGAATGATTTTGTCTGCATATGGATATAGAAGTATTTCTTTTGAGCACATCCCAGAAGTATTAGACATACGAGTAAAGGCCAGTATTTCATATCAGAACGGTCTTTCATTATTATATGGGTGTAACGGGATCATTTAAATCAACTTCATTCGATACAGACAGATCTGAGCACGATTCAATAGTTATAATTGCTTTTGCAGGTTTATTTATCTCGATGTCATGCATCCTAATATCCTTGAGGTGCTTGACTTGCCTATCATTTGGGATAGGCATATGTGGACCAGAGAGTGCATCAAGCAGGACTTTGAGACAGTTATCGGTGTCATGGACGTTTCTTCTAGCAGGATAGAGATCCAAACTCACTTGAAGTCTTTGAGTTGAGTTGAACGGTTTGAATCGGTTCAATAGTTTCTGTTCCATCCATGAGTATCCAACGTCACGTTTATAATCCTTTGCATCTTTTGATATAAGCACCTTACAGATGCTTTTGAATCGTATTCATCTCCAATACTGGTTTGCAGATATTGGAAATGGGAGTGTAAGTTTGATCATGTGAACAGCTTCAGTTGTCGTGGATCATTGTTATAGTTTTCTTCCCTGGTGATGTGTGCTTTCTTGGCACGTTCACTCCGGATGGATTTATCTTGGAATTGTTTGCATCCGGTTTCAGTAGGTTTGCCATCTTCCCAGACTTCGTACCATGATCTGGTATCGTTGAAGAACCATGCTTTAGTGAGAAGACTTTTGTTGCAGTCGTAATCATTGAGATCATGGTTAAGCACATAGAAGGCACAATTATGACAGTGTTGTCCTTCAAAGATATTTCCATCAGTCCCATTAGCTGGAGTGTATTCCTGTATTTCTTTAGCCATCATTTATCCAGGAATTGAATGTATTCATATTGAATCTTTGACCTGAGATCTGTTCTCAGGATAGTGTTGATTGGTCTTCCATCGACGTAACTTTTTGTTACAGAATCAGGTCTTTTCCTTTCTTTAAATTCTTTCTTTGGATTCTCAGCAAAGTCTCTCACAAGTTTGTTGAAAGTTTCTATTGAACGCTTTGCAACTTTCTTTTTGTTATCCACATCATCAAAACGTTGATCAGATTCAAGACTTATTTCTGCTCTACGACGTTTCTTATGCAGTTCTTTTGAATGTTTATTTGAAAGTGCTCGGATATCTGCGATTGTTGGAAATCGATCACCAAGCAGGATGTGTTCATTAAAAGCTAATTTGAGTGACTCATCCGGAAAGTGTCCGAGTTTACTTTTCCACTGTTCGACGAATGTATCGGTTATTGGGTTAAACCTAACGTGTTGTGGATAAGCGGTTTCCAGTTCAACCAGTGATTCTTCTATGATTGTTGAAGTCTTCATTTTCCTCCATTGACGACTTTAAGTTTCCATGTTTGATTGGCAGCCAGTTCTGATTGATCAGACTTAACCACCGGTTTTGAACGTAGATAGGATTTTTTGAATCCTTTCCATGCACTGAGTCCGGAAGCATCTCCGGTTGCATCAGTCAGTGCTCTGACGACATCAAGATCAGAACTATCCCAATTCAGGAATGCAGAAAGAGTTCTTTCAACTTGGTAAATATCTTTCCACCTGTATCGAGATTGAGTCTCTGCAGCTTTAGTTTTAAGCCATGCATTCCAGGCATCCTGAAATCCTTTCAAAGCTTTCAATTGATCCGGTATTTCGACTGTAGTCATTTGGATCAAAGTGAGAGGTTTTTTTGCTTTTTCTTTTTTATCTATTTTTTCTTTTATTATATTAGAAGTTACTTTAGTAACTTCGTTACTATTGTTTAAATAGGGTGTGACCTGGGTGCGACTTGGGTGTGATGGTACCTCTAGCCCAGTATTGCCAACGGATTGGTTGGGTGCATCTTGGGTGTAGTTTGGGTGTGATTTTAGTGTTATTAGAGGGTGAAGATTGTTAACAATTAGATACCTAGAACGGTTGTCTTCAGTCTCATATTTCACCTCTAAAATACCGATTTTTATGCATCGATTTATAGACCATCTAACTTTCTCTCTCGATGTATCGCAGATCTCTGCAATGTTTCTTTCAGTTTGCTTGAATACTCCTGTTTCTTTATCTGCTGAGAGCAGTATATGAAGCAGTGGATTGTGATAGACCAAGAACCTATAATCAGGGTCTGACCAATGCAATCTGTTCAATTTTATGTATCCTCTATTCATTTCATCCTTCAATGGATTATGTTTGCCTCTCCAGTGACTCAGTGCCTATGAACAAACACATTGAGTTACCCTGAAACCAAAACCCTTGCGAATCATTCAAAGCAAGGTAGAGGAGCACCAGGGTCTGCACTGATTTGTTGATTCAAACCAAAGTTCTCAATCGATGTGGAGACGGGAGCGAACCACCCGATACTTAGCATCAAAATTCCCTCCGGAGAGTAATTCATGTATTTCTGATCAATTAGAACGGTCCTTATTTGTTATTACATCCCTCCTATTGTCAATTAGTTCCTGTAAAAGTTTGACACTTTTATCTTCCATATCGACTGATACATCTATTCTCTTTTCCAGTAAATCAAGAGTCTCAATACCTGATGCCTTATTAATAACGTCCATTGCCTTATCTATAAATTCTGCTGGAATAGGCACGATCTCAGGAACTTCTTTCTCGGGTTCAGGTTCATCCTCTTTTACATTGAAAACTTCCTTCACATTTTCAATAACATCATCAGCTTTATCCTCAGAAGACTTTTCATCATATCTCATCTCAGGCCAGTTTCCATCTTCAACCTTTGGATGTTCTATAGTTTGAAATTCTTCCTCCTTCTTAGGTTCTTCCTTCTTCTTTCTGGCACGTTTCTTTTTTGGTTTCTCAGATTCAGTCCCAAGAGGAGTAGCTAATGCAGATGCCAAATCTTTAGATCCTGATGCCTGATCTGCATCTTCCTTACTCTCATGATCTGAGTCTGGTAGCATCCACCCTAATCCAACCATTGATAGAGTGACTCGTCGCTTTCCTTTCGTAATTGCTTTTCCTACAGCATTTCCAAGAACATCACCTTTGAGATTTGTAATTGCTGCCCATCCATAATCTTCATCTATGCGGTCTTTTGTCGTCGCCTTAATGTGAGTCCAAAATACTCCATTTGTTTCATCACGTTCTGCTTTTACGATCTCAATGCTGATACCATGCTTCTCTCTAAGTTGCTCGGCTGCACCTTTAGATGCATATAACTTCAACTCACCATTGAACTTTGTATATATGAATGGCTTTGTGCTGACTTCAAGACCAACCTTGTCGCAAATATGCTTCACAAAGCTAATCCTTTCATCAGGTTTCAATGCGGATAAATCATTCTCTAAAAGTGCCTTCTCCCATGCCTGGGAAAGCTGGACTTTATCCTCAATCTTTGTCGCTAATTCCGTCGTCATCTCTTATCCATTTGTTTCTTTCGTAATAACCCATCCATGGTAAAAACCATACGAGGGGTCTTTTATTTAGCCAATCCGGATTAATAAATGAAGGAGTCATGCAGAATAAATAGATAATCCATCCTGCAAAGAATCCTCTAATCATCATTAATGGGTGACTAAAAAGGGATATCATCTTTTACATGCCCTGGTTGTTTTTCCATTTTCTCTACAGCCCAACATTCTATGCTGTTGAAATATCTCGGAGGATTTCCATCATTCTTATCAACTCTTCTTCCTCTCAGGTTGCATCTCACTTTCACTTTGTCTCCAGAAGTAATTCCTTCAAACAATGAATCACACTTGTCACCAAGTGCCTCTACAGTCAGGCATTGTTCGTATTGAGGATTATCGGATGCAATAATATGCAACTCCTGTTTCCGGAATTTCTCACTGATTACATTTGTTTCATCAAGTGATTCAACATCACCAATTATATCAAAACTTAACTGTCTTTCTTCAATAGGCATATTCTCTCACACTCCATTTTGGTTTATCTGCATAGTGGATCCCTTTTGGATGTTGGTTCCACCTATTCTCTTCAGGTTGAGCTTTCCAATGGATCAGTTGGTCCATGGTCTGATTAGCCTGATTCCTCCCTGATTGAACCCAAGTCTGTTCCATCTCGACGACGGTGCAGTTGTAAGGAGGTTTGTTTTGCACCCATATGAAGATTGTTGCAGTCACAATAATCCCATTTTGGTGCAATCCTTCCTGGTACCATCCTGCCTGGAAGTCCCAGAAACTCTGATCTGCCTGACGTTCAAAATCTGAAATAGGCCAGACATCTTTTGCTGTTGTTTTCAGTTCTACATGACAATGACCCTGCCCTGGCAATGGTCTCAACCAATCGATTCTTCCTTTGCAGGGATGTCCTTTATGATCCCAAAAAACTGACACTTCAGGATCACCGGCATTTAATAAATTAAAAGCATCTTTATTTTCCAGGACGGATTCTCTCATCTTTTCCATAGGCACCCAATCAGGTTCCTTTAAGATTATCTTTCCTGGATTATCTTGTTCTATCTGTTTGAATTGTTTTGAATCCTTCCGAGGGGATCCGGTTATACATATATATACTTCATCGAATTTATCTGGTTCTAAAACCTTAAAATGTGCAGCCGATCCATTAACCAGAATGGGAGTTGTCGAATGATTTCTTCTTTCGTAATTAAATTTTCCTGGAGAATGATAAAAGTTTTTTAGGTCAGTGCTTCCAACACCTGGAGCAAGCCGATATTCCTGATCAGCTAGATTCTTGATTATTTGAGGCATCCAGATTTCTGATTGATTTGATCCATTGAGATTTTTGGTCTTCACGACGACGGATCATACGGTCCAGTAGGGACTCGTCATGAAGCAATGACTTTATTTCTCGGAGTTCTTCCAAGATATATTGCAGTTTGTCGTCAGGCTGAGACAACGATTCCCAACTCTCTGTCGAGGTAATCATGGAATTTTTTGCTATTCCGGTGCCCATTGATGAACATGGATACTGCACTTTCATGAACTCCAAGCTGTTCTGCTAAGTCTCTTTGGGTCCATCCTTTCATTGCAAGTGCAGTTCTGACCTGCTTTGCACGAACTGAAGATTTCAGTTCGTTAAGAAATTCACTTTTATTGTCAATTGTTGGCATTTGTTGTGCTTTATCGTTGATTGTTAACGTGCATTCTGTTAAGTTTTTTAACAATCCAGAACCAGGATTCATTAAAAATGAACAATATCACAAAAAAATTCATAAAACAAGAATTTATTGTGAAACAGATTAACTATTTATAGAAGAAGGGTTTGACATGCGACAAAAAGAAAACAGAAAAGTCCGAGGTATTACAGGTAAAAATACTAAAAAATACTGGATGCAAAACTGCTACGTAGGGTGGGGTCTAAGTAAAAAAGGCAGGAAACAAATCCTCTCGGGTGCACCAGTATTTCCAACGGATTACAGAGTTTTTTTAGGATTTTTAAAAACTTTTTAGGACCGTGACAAACCGTGACAAAATCGTTCTAGCTTTGTCATTTACCGTGACAAAACCGTGACAAATTTTTTGCGTATTTTTTTGCGAAACTCACGCAAGACATAGAAAAGGGGAGGTTCAAGGCACCACCCTTGAGGGTCAAGAGGTCAGGCATAGACCACACCCTCCCCTAATAGTTCAATAAACCGTAATCTTGAAGTGCGGATGGAGCACTTACTGAAGCTGCTCTTGCACCTGATAAAATTGGAGGGATCCCCATCAATCGTTTTTGACGGAGATTTGATTGAAATTCACGAAGTCTTTGCAACTCTTTAAGTGATTGTTTTGTATCCAAATCAAACATAGATGGTGCTATTTCATCTCTGACACCTTCTGATAATCTTCTTGAGCGATCCATTCTATCAGGCACCATATTGTCAGCGATTCTTCCTGCAGATTTAACAGGACTTGTTAAAATTTCGGCTGCATTTGGAAGGGTTTGATCAATAAACTCAGATTCCATTTCCATTGGAGTAGTTTGTGCTTGAGTTGTTACTCCACGGACTTTCTGATCAGTAAATGCCATTCTTTGTTCAATCCTCATCCTGTTAATATATTCCAGGTATGCATCTGCTGATGGGAAGATTGCCCTTAGTTTTTGAGACAGTTCTGAATCATCACGTTTAGAATAAACTTTCTTTGTAAGATCTGCAGAATCGGCAGATCTATTCATTTTAAGAAGTAGTTCATCGGCTGCAGCTTTCCGGTACATCCGTTGTTCCAGGATATCATTATATATAGGTGGTCTTCCTCCAAATCCTGAAATATCTGCTCTGATCTCAGATGCTGTTTTTGTGAAGAATTTTGATCCTGCATCAAATGCATCCATTAAATCAGAGTCACCCTTATAAAGGGTACGTGCTGTTGCATAATTTTCTGAATTTTCATCCATGATTTGAAGGATCCGGTTCCTGATATCCTTTAGTATCCTTCCTCTTTGAACCGTTTCAGGATTCTGAAAAAGTGCATCAATATTACTCTTCAAACTTTTTTGTGTTTGATGCAATGAATTCATTGTGAATTCGGGTTTTTCAGGAAGGAATGCCATATCAAAGGCATCCTGGGCAGCCTTCTGAGACTGTGGATCTGTTGCATTAGAAAACATTCTTGCCAAACTTGATGATGCCTGAGTATTCGCATTTTCCCGTGCCGTTGCATACGCTTTTCTTAACTCGGGAATGGTATCAAATAATATTTCCAGTTCCTCAGATTCAAAATTAGGTTCCTCAAATGCTGCATTATACCACTCTTCGGCCCGTGTTTTTCTATCCTGAACAAGATCATCCTTTGCTAAATATGGTTCTTTCCGAAGGAGTTTTGACATCTCCTCATCACCTTCTGAGATTGCTTCATTCAAGTGCCCAGTGACTCTTCCTGGTTGACCTTCAGTCCTTGTCTCAACAGCTTCTTGACCCAATTCATCACCCAACCCTGGCTTTGCAACAATCCCTCTTGAAGTCCTTAATGCAGTCGTAGATGTATCAGGAATACCCATCTCACTGATACCTAGTTTTTGTGCTTCCTTTAGTTTGGATTCTGCAGCATCAATTCCACCTCCTTTATCTATGACCTCAAGCAGTTTTGAATCTGCCATAAATTTGCGGTATTTATCACCTCTACCAATTGATGTTAAAAACTTTTCCCAGAAAAAAGGTCCACCAAATATTTCAAATGCAACCTTTCCACCGGTTGCTGCCACTGGAACTGCCTGTCCGGCTATTGCACCAATTGAAGCTGATTTAGGAACATTTTTTATTCTTTCTGTAACATCACCTTCTGATCCTAAAAATCCTGCAAGACCTCCCCATCCTGCACCTACTCCACCTGCTGACATAGGTCCAAGATATTTTCTTAATGCTTGACTACCCCTCCAAACCGCTGAACCTGCTCGTGCTGGCATAGCTAATGGAGAAAATGCACCTGCTACCTCAGAACCCATAGAAGTCTTTTTGTTTTGACGTTCAAATTCATCAAGACTTAACCGTTCTGCAGCAACATATTGGTCATATGCCTCGTCAAAATCTGCTCCTTCAGTGATCACATCAAATGATGCTCTCATTCCTCCAATGATCTCGTCTATTCCTCCTGCTGTAAGACCATGAAGTGCAGGTTTGAATATTCCGTATTCTGCTTCTTTGTCTCCAGACAGTTTCAACAACTCTAATGCTCTTCCAAGTTGCTTACGTTCATATCCTTCTAATGCAGTATATTCCAACATATCTTTTGCATTTCCTCCTTGGTCTACCATCTTCTGGAGGTTCCGCTTAATACGTTGAAGGTTTTTACGGTACTCAGCCATTATTCTTTTGGTTCAAGATTGTATTTTTTAATTAAATCTTTTGTTCCGGATTTAGTAAATGGGTCACTAGTTTCGTATGTTTTAATTTTTTCATTTATTTTAGGTAATGCACCTCCTTCTTGAAGGAACCCTCCAAGTACTCCTATTCTTTTTTTACGAAAATGTCGTTCCAGTTCATCTGAATTATTTAATCCTCTTGATCTAATTATTGGGAACATAATATCTAATTCATCTCTAAGTTCAGATCCTTTTAAAGCAGCACCAGAAAGAGACCGGATACTTCTTGTGCCCATTGTCAGAACTAAACTAGCAAATTGTTTATCGTCTTCAGATAATTGTGTTCCTGGTAAAATTTCATGTACAAATATTGTATCAGTTATATCTCTATTTTCTTCAATACGAGATAAAATGTTGTTCCATATTTTAAAATCTGGCCTATACCCTTTTTTGTATAATTCATCTAATCCTCCCAATGCAGCAGAAAATTGACGGGCATAAGAATTAACCTTCCCCTGTCTTTCACTTAATTTCTCTTTTTTTACAATTGGTTCTGGTTTTTCCTGGGGTTGTACAACCGATTCCGGAGGTCCAGTAAAGATTTCCTGCCCTAATGGGAGATTTGTTGAAGGAAAATCTGGATTCCATTCTGCTAGTTGATCTGCAAAAGCAACAACCTCACCTTGAGATGTCCCTGGTGGAAGTAATCTTTTTGCTAGTGCATTGTATCCAACATCACTTTCTTCTACATTTGTTTTTGGTCTGGATGTGACAGAAGATGTGTCATCAGGAACTTCCCCTTTGTCCATTTTAAGACTTTCTTCCATAAGTCTTTCTAGTTCAGGGCCTAATTCTCTAGGTATAGAAGTTAATATGTTATTTCCTGTAGGGTTACCGGAACCATCCAACTCTGGGACATACTGAGCTTTGGGTTTTGTTAAATCAAATCTAGCAGCAGCACGAACACGAGGATCTTTACTAAACAGTCCTTGAAATGCTGGATTTATTTTTTCCAAATCAGACTTTTCACTGGATTTGCTAGTCCCAAGAGTTTGTAAATATTTACCATCCTGAGTTAAATAAACTCCTCCTGGGATCTCGTGAGTTTTAATTTCTCCTGGTTCTTCTTCTCCATAAAGTGTTCTTTTTCCAGTATTAGGATCAACTTGAATTATAGACCCTTGTTTAAATCCTGCTGCTACATCTTGTGTAGTTGCAGTTTCGTAAAGATACTTTCCTCCGGATGCCTGAGAAGCTAAATTTGAAACAATTTGTGCAGCTTGTTCAGGAGCACTTTTTACTAAAGATTTTATAACTTCAAAACGTGCATCAGGGATTCCGGAAACCTTACCTTTTAAATTATCAATTACTCCTGGAAGGGATTCTTTTAAACCTTGTTCACGTTCCCTGACATCCAAGACATCCTGCATCTTTGCTTTGTATAAATCACGGTCCTGAAGTGCCTTTACTCCGGTCATATAGGAATTGATTGCTCCAGGCATTGCTCTTCCGAATGCTTGACCTGGAGAGACATCATCATCCTGCCATCCTGATTGGGATAACATTCCTGCACCCAACTGGAGAAGACCCATATTCATTGGCATGGATCCTAATCCTGGCATTCCTTTATCTTGTTGTGGAGTTGATGTAAGAGGTTTAGGATTGGACTGATTGAATGTTGAACTTCGGACAAAAGAATCATCTATCCTATCCTGAGTTCTATCAAAACCTGCCACTTCTGGAGTCATCGGCCCATCATATATAGGAGGAGTAATTAAGTGCCCTGACGGAAGAATTCTTTCAGATTGTGGATCTCTTGCAGGGATCCTGTATCCAGAAAATTGTTCATTTAATCTACGTTGAAGTCTATCCCATTGCTCTGGAGTCATTTTATCTGCCATGTTCCTCCTAGCTCATTGCCCCAAGTAATGCACCTCCACCAATCAATCCCCAACCTACTGGTGTTAATCCAGCAACTGCACCTGCACCTCCTATTTGTCCTGCCATCCCTGCTGCACCTAATCCACCTAATCCACCTCCAAGGATTGCGGTTAAAGGGTTTTTAGTCTGTTGCTTTGTTGCAGTTGTCTGTTGATTGTATGGTAATCCACCTAAAATGCTTTGACGGAGTGCAAGCATCCTAGCAGGATTCTGCTGTTCAGCTTGATGCTGTGCAAAGTTAAAATCTTCCTGACGTTGTCCTTGTGCCTGTTGCAAAAGTCCTATTTGTTGAAGTGCTTGTGCATCTCCATAGGCAGCCCGTCTTGCAGTGTCCTGAAGTGCTGCTTGCTGACCGGCACCGGCAAGATTTAACTGACCTGTTCCAAGACCTAAGTTACCTGATGCAATTTTAGATTGAAGTCCACGGTTCAAATCTCCTGACATACGATCTGCAGCCTGATTAAATCCTGCTTGCCTTAATCCTGCGACTGTACCCAGGTAATTTTGTGTGTTTGCTTCATCACTTAATGCTTCCTGCACTCCATGTCTGGAACCTCCAAATGCCCTGGATGCATGAGCCTGGGATCCCACATTCCTCAAACCTAATTCCTTCGCTTTTGCGAAATCCTGACCAACCTTATCAATGACACCCTGGTCATATTGATTCATGTACTGACTAAGTTGGGGAGTTCCTGGACCTCCTCCTGTGATTAGATTTCCACCTTGGATTGGTCCAAAAGACCTATTTGCAACATTTCCTGCGGTGCTTAGTGCTTGATTGTATGTTCCTTGTGGACCTTGACCCATACCAACAGCATTCCTGGTGAGATTTAAAGCACCTCCAACACGTTGACCAGTTACAGGATCAACTGTGCCCATGATATCTGTGCCAAATGGTGTAAATCTTGTTCCTTGGTAACTTTGCCAGGGTGTTGATGATACTGTGTCCATCATGTCAAGAGTCTGATTCCTCTCTTGCATGTACCGAGGGTCATTAATTGATTGTGTCGTCGTAGACGAAACATTCCTTTTCTTAGGACTTAAAAAATCTAGCATGAGCACCTCATGATGAATAATATGGGTTTGATGTCTGACTTGGTAAGTTATTTGACATTGTTACAACGGTAGTTGTTAAATTTCCTGATGTATCAACTCCAATTTTGTAAAACACTCCATTTGAATCTCTGATGCAGATTGATCCATCTACCAAAAAATTATCCTTCCCGACTTTTAAATTCAACTCATCGGTAGCACTTATTTCTGATTGAACAGAAACTGCATGTCTTTGCGAATATTCTTGCGGAGGGTTCGCAAGTGTCTTCATCGTCTTCCTCCTTGCTTCAGATCTATCTTAATTTTTCCCAAATCAAAATCTTGGTCAAAGGGACTTTCTACGTGATACTGCAACGAACGTCCGGAAAATCGAACATCTGTATATCCACTCGACTGAGGGTTAACCGTTGATGTTGTTGAACTGGATCCATCAGGAGTGCTTCTTGTCGTGAACGCAAACCGGACACCATTAGATCCTGCAGAATGATCAGTAACCATTTGAGTTCCATGCACGATTCTATCACCTTTGCCGATTTCAATATTTCCTGTGGAAGCATACTGAAGACCTACATCAGTACTGGAGGTTAATCCTCTACTTAAAACACGGTTCTGCAAACCTACTGTATCCGTTCCTGATGGAGAAGAAACAGAATCAGACCTTGCAGAGGTTCCGGATCTTTCAATCTCATGTTCATACATAAACTTGTCAGACCCTATGCCAACCGGTCTTTTAAAAGGGTCAGAATCCATCATGATAGTGCGGTCTAACTGTCCAATACTCCACCATCCTTCTTTCTGAGAAAAAATGACATATCGGTCAATCTCTGTTGCATCACTGCTACAATAAAACCACCAAATTTCACCAAACTTTTTGTTAGTTACGGAATAAATTTTTGATTCTTGTGTTACATTTATGTCTCTGAAAATGTAATCGTTAACATCACATTCCAATCTTCTTGTGTATCCATCCCACATAAAGAATCCAGAGTGTCCCATCCAATATGCGTGGCCTTCCATCACTGACATAGATTGAGGTGATATTACACCACACTGGTCACCACTTTTGACTCTATTATATATATATGGAGGTCCAATCCATGAAATCACATGGCAATCTTGATTGGTCCAAACAAGGATTTTATCCTGAACTTTTAAACCTGCTACTATTTCGCCATTTGTATCTAATTCAAAATCTCCTGCTTCATTTGTTGCTGTGACTGTCCAATCATCATAATCCTCGATATCACTCCATTGAACCTTTTTTGGGTTTCCTCCTGCACCCAATGCAAAGAGATGTCTTTGGAAGGAAACAACCACTGCCTTGTTTGATGATGGAGCATTAGGAACTCTTGCAGCCTTTACAGTTGTTTGATTTGTTGCTCCTGGATCCCAATAAAGGAGGTATCCATCAGACTTGCTTAAACTAATTAAGATTTGTCCAAAAACATCAAAACCCCAGGTTGTTGCATCTACAACAATACTGGTTTGTGTACGTGCATCTCCCCAATTTCCTTCTCCATAATCTGCTGCTCCATACCCTAAACCTGCTGATCCAGATTCGTTTCCCACAACAAGAGCAGGTGATGTTGGTGTAATATCTGACGGAGTTCCAGAGGTTCCAGAAAAAACATAAAGTTTTTCATGGGTTCCTACTGCAATCCATTTCAATCCACTTGTATCTTTCCAGGCAATAATTGATCTAGCTGTTCCGGTTAATGCTCCAGAGTTGGTTTTTTCCCATCCTCCGATAGGTCTTAACCGTCCATTGAACCATCTCACAAGATTGGCATCAAACCAACGTCGTCCTGCTTCTGATGCAGTCCCGTTCTTCCAGACTCCAGGTTGAATTGCTAGATCGTAATAACTCATTTACATTTACATTTATATTTTCCGCATTTTTTACATTTTTTCATAACAAATCCCATGGCTCATAGTGAACTTTCTTGTTCTTCCGGATTGCTTTTCTTATCTGCTTTTTGTTTGCACCATTACGGTTAAAACTTAAATGGATCCATCCTGAATCTGCTCTAAAAATAGGATCTTTAATTTTTTCATCATAAAATTCCAGGATTAGATCTGACCACTCAGGTAATATCTTTGTTATCTCTTGTGCCAGTTCCTTGTTATCATATCCCAGGATTTCAAAATCCATTGCCGCAAACCCATTTTGAGCAAGATGGGAACTTTTATCTCCGCTACCTACAGCACGATTGGTCTGAAGATTGCGGAACCCCGAATTGCATCGTATTGGTCTATCAAAGGCATCTCTAATCGGTTGAATGCATTGATGGATCAGTGCAGTGATTGAACAGATTTCATCTAATCCTGGAGTATTATCCCAACCTCCTCTGGATGCTGCATCCGACTTACAAACCTCACCAAGACTGAAATTCCTGCTGATTTTCACTTAATAAGATCCATTAAGCTTTTATGTCCGTGCGAACTATCTTCATCCACTGCCTTGTCCAGTGCATCCTTTAGTTCCTTGGGTGCTTTGTCCATAGCTTTTTCGATGTGTTCTTTGGCAAGATTTTGAAGAGGGTCTTTAACCAAATCTAATAAAAAATTTGCTGCATAACTCATTACGAATGGAGGTATCATTTTTTTTCCTTCCCGAATTTAATTCCTGCCCATATGGCGATTGACTCGTACAGTTTTTTAATCACTCTATGCTTTTTGTTCAGGCAAGGCTTTTTCCTGTTCTTCTTCATTTCCATTAGCACCAGGATGAGAATCATCAGGATCCAGCCAAAATTTTGAAATCGCTAAAACAATGGGCAAAAATGCTCCTAACATCAGTAGCAGAACGTCCTTGCTACTCGAGGTCATTTCTTCCTTCATTGTAAGCATTGCACTGGCTAAATACCCAAAAAGGCCCATTGCCAGTACTGTAATAATGAGCCGTGACCAAAACATAAGAAACTTCAGCTTCATTGCTGGGTCAGTTCTTTGTTTTGGAGGATCCGTTACTGTTTCTACCGTGGTTTTTGTTTCTTTAGCCATTACGTTTTAACTCCAACTCTTCCTGACAGGACATAATCTTTTAGGGTTTCAACCTCTCTCTCGACGTTCATCATTTGTGTGTTGATTGATGCAATGCTCGTTTTCACTTCAATCAAATCTGACTTGTCAAAACTCTCTCTGATTAGCTCTTCAAATTTGTCATTCATTTTATTTCTATCCTGACGGGCTAGATTTTCAGTCTTATAGAACCAAAAACACATTAACAATAACATTGCCCCAACAGGGCCGTTGGACAGGAACATCTCAACTATTTGGTCTGGTGCATCATTAAAAGTGGATTGAGATTGACGGTGATCCGGATGGAACTGTTGCGGAGTACGTTGGTATTCTTGGGCACTTAGATCGTCAGCAGAAACATTGAATGAAACTAATAAAAATAATGCTGTAATTAATATTTTTTTCATCGGTAGAAAATATGATTATCTATCTGCATAGTTTTCTTTTTAAATCCACTCCACCAAGGAGTAATATTATTAGCATGGTAAAATAAAGACCCTTCTGATAGATCAGGCAGCCACTTATGTGAAATCAATATAAATTCTGCAATCTCAGAAGCACGTTCCAAAGCTTGACGATCCCGAGGAATATCAGACCTTGAATCGCAATACCAACTAAACTGGCAACGGTCACGAATTGGAAATCCATCCTTATGAATTCCCTGGTAAACAACTTCACAGACAGATCCAGGAAATTCTTGATGATCAACCCTATTGAGGGTGACCAAGGCAACAGCAAACTGTCCGAGTCTACTTTCACCCTTTGACTCCCAATATATGTTGAGACTTAAACATTCAACCTCTTTCTGGTCCACTAATACTGCTGAATTGGTCCCCCAAAAAAACAAGAGACATATTGGAACTATTATTAATGTTTTGAAAAAATTTCCGATAAGCAAAAATCATGATGGTTTAGGATATTTTGCTTTTACTGCCTTACGTCTTTCTTGTAATGCTTCCAAATCATCGTCTAGGATTGCATGAATGCATTCTTGAATGTCGGGATATTCCAGTTTTCTTTTTCTAGCATATTCCTGCTTCTGATATGCTTGTTCTAGTTCAGTTAATTTGGTTTCTAATTCTTTAAGGGTTGGCTTTGGAGAATCGTCATTCCACTTCAATGTGGAATAATCGTTATCTTTTATATAAAAACTTTTTTCTGTTTTAAACAGTACGTCAGTAATAGTCATGTTAATAATTTGTAAGTTACCTGCATACCTAATGCTCGAAATTCTGAATTACCTTCATAGTCTACAATAAAACTAAAAACATCATTTGCAGCTAGTGCATTTTCAAATGGATTACTTCCATAACCCATAAGATCAAAGGATACTATAGTATTTGCAGATTTTGTAAAACCCTGATTGGCTGTTGCATGAGTAGTTAGCCCCTGCGAATGTGCTCCAGATTTACCCTCTCCATTTGCAGATATAATATAACCAAAACGTATATTTCGGGAAGTGGTGCTACTTGTTATCGCTTGAATTGCTATTCCCCAATATCTAATTAATGTGACTGACTCATAATTATATGGAGCAACTCCATTACAATGCACATCAGCACCTCCTTCTATATTTACAGAAACTTGCCAATTATCCTGAGTATCTTGTGGACCTGCTGTAGAATGTTTCCCTATGTAATAAAAGTGTGTCTCGTAGTTATCTCCACCAGCAACAGCTTCAAAAGCAGGAGGTGATCCTGCACCAGTAGATGTTAAAACCTGACCATTGGTTCCTGGACCTACAGCACTAGGATTTCCTGAAGCATCATAAGTAATAATCTTCCCATCAATACCAGATGCCATTTTATCTAATGTAACCGCATCATCTGCTATTATTCTATCGGCTACATCTCTTGATCTACTCATGTCGGTTTTGGTATTACCCTTTAATATTTAATGCAGAATTTCACTCCTGCGTTGAATGGTCTGGTTTCATCGCCTTCTCTTGGTGTTCCGTCATCTAATGCAGTTGGGGCATCAACAGACACACTATTAGTGGTATCCGCAGCAGACGTTGTCCCTAACTGGTTAGATGCATTATCGTGAGATGGTAAGACAGTGCTTGCCGTAAAACCACTGTTCCCTGTAGAAGCAGCTTTGAACCGGAAACCGTGCCGGTGACCTTGGATTTGATCGTTTTCAAAGCTACCAACTGATGGCCCAGCAAAGTCGTTTCCATCTGCCATATTGTGGGTTGCATTTGCCCCAGTACCCCTTAAAAAAGCACCTTCCAAATCAGGAAGATTAAAAGTACTGGAACCATCACCAACTCCCCATGTTGTACTGATTGCCGTAAATAGGGCTGAGTAGGTTGATCTTGAAACTGCAGAACCATCACAAGCCAACCAACCAGTTGGAACAGAAGTCATCGCAAAAGGTGCAATCATTCCAACCAAATTGGCAGCAGAAATAGAACTTGTGATAGTAACAGTTGGAACCTCTAGTTCACCTGTCATAGTATCACCAGAAACTTTAACTGCATCAGCTACAGAAAAACTTTGATAAACATGCACATCAACGATATCAGAAACAGTAGCACCACTTCCTAAAGTAACTGTTGAAGTTGTATACGTATAATCAGTCGTTTCTTTTAAAAGAACACCGTTTAAAAAAACCTGCAATTCATCACCAGAACCATTAGGAACTGAAAAAGCAGTTTGTGATGCAGTTGCAGTAAAACTGTACTTTTTTATTTTACTATTTGCAGTTGCTTGATTCCCGATAAATGGCATTTTATACGTCCTGTTCCATGTATGATAAAACTACATCCAGATTTGCGTTATCTGCATAGACTTTAAGTACATCTGTTGTATTTAAAATATATTTTTGTCCACTCATAATTTCTAAACTATTTTCTTTATCTATATTCACATCCTTTACTATATAAACATCTGCATTAGCACTAGCACCAGACTGAGTAGTATCTGAACTTATTATTACTGTAGCCTTGATACTATCAGTGTGTTTATTAGATAAAAGAAGGCTTAGTATTACTTCGGTTTTAGCACTAGGTACAGTCAGTAAAGTGGTTTGACTTCCTACTAAACCTACTCCTGCTTTTGTTATTACCTTGAAGATATTTGCCATATCAACCTAATGCAATTGCAAGTGCTATAACATCCCCTTCTGAAACACCGGCACTTATCGATGCAGTGGATGCAGATGTGATTCTTCCTTTAGCATCAATTGCTAAAACAGGGACTGCAGATGCAGAACCATAAGATGCTGCACTTACTCCAGAATTTGCCAGTGTGGCACTGATCGATGTGGTTCCTGACCCAGTAACATCACCGGAAATTGATATTGATTGGTTCGCAGTCAAATATGTTGCTGTATCAACATCATAGGTTTCAGATCCAGTCCGTTTCAAAAATCCAGTGTCGGAATCTGGGACATCAGTGTGCATCAATGCACCGGCTGCATTCACATTCGTTGCATCGGTTACATCAGCAGATGCTTCAACAGCATTTAATTTTGAAAGTAGTGCATCCGTAAATGCATTAGTATCTGACTCTGCTTCATATGCAGTTTTTATCTGGGCACCGGTCTGATCTGCAGTGGCACTTGCTTCTATTGCATCCAGTTTTGATTTATCACTGGATGACATCCTGCCAGTAGCAGAAGATGATGCATCTGCAAGTGCAGCATCAATTGCAGTGATTGCAGTGTTTAAAGTTGTACCCCAAGTACCCCGTGAAGATTCCGAACCAGGATCTGGAAGAGTCAGTGATAGGTTTGATGTGGTTGGCATTATACGTTGTCCATCCGTATATAATGTGTCCAAATTATAGTTGTGGTTCCAGGACTTCCTGGTGGCAAAACTTGTGTCCATGTCGTTGAAGTCCCCGACACATATGCGGTTGGACTTCCATACCCATAGTTGTGTCGTACTGCATTTGGGGTCGTGTCGTAAGCTTCTTCAATACCATATGCAATAAAGGTTTTCCCTGCACCCGGTCCAGATGAAAGACTAGGAAGTGATGAACTATTTATCCCTGCTACGAATTTCACTAATCCTCCTACAGTGGTGTTGATTGTTACGTTTCCAGATCCATCGATATCGGTTGCTGGTGAAGTTGCATCACCTGTTAGTGTAATGGTTCTGGTAATTCTCCACTGATCTGCATGGACCGTATTTGTGGGCGAATTGATTGTGGATGAATTAATTGTTTTGTTTGTTAGAGTATCTGTAGTCGCTTTTCCAACTAAAGTATCTGTTGCATCTGGTAAAGTGACTGTTCTGTCGGCTGTGGGATCCGTTACTGTTAAAGTTGTTTCAAAATCGTTTGCAGTGGCACCCTCAAATGAAAGTGTGACATCCTCACCGAGTGAAACATTACCTGCTAAAGCGGATGTACTAGTTGCTTCCAGTGTTGTGAATTTGCCGGTTGATGCTGCATTTGCTCCAATAGGTGTAGTGTCAATTCCTGGAGAAGAATCAATCTTCATCTTGGTAACAACTCCCCAAGTCATCGTCTGAGCACCATCATCAACAAAAGTTGTTCCGGAGCAATCTACATATAACCAGTTTGTGGTATCAATTGCAGTTACGGTGTGGATCCCATTGTTTGATCCACCATCTGCATCTGATCCTGAAATAAAAATACGGTCTCCAACACCAACATTCTGGAATCCTTTTGTTGTTGCAGTTGTGACCCTGGAATTCGTATTTGCAATAGTTATTGTCTGAGAAACAGCATCAACCAGTGCTTTGTCTAATTTTCTAAGTAACTGAGAATCAATATCATTTAGATTGGTGTTTATCAGAGATCCCCATGAATCTGTGGCTGCACCAACTTCAGGTTTTACAAGGGCATATCGGTCAGTTGTTGTGTTTGCCATGTCTTATTATTGTTCTACCCAATTTATAGTAATGGACGATAGATCTGAGTACTTTGTTACAGCATAAATATCATTCCCATAAATCCCATCACCGTATAAAGTGTTCCCTGATGAATACTTTTCTTCCCAGGTTGCTGATCCAACAGTCTGAGATGTCCATGATGCTGATTCTACTGTTTGCTCGGAAAATATTGATGAATCTGTTGTTTGTATTGTCCAACTCATACATAAAAATGCCGAGGTCTCATTTTAACTGTTGATCCTGAATATTTTGTATTCTCGTCCTGAATCATTAATTCACCCATGATCTTAGATGCCTTTGAGGACCAAACTGGTAACCTTTCATCTTCCATTAAATATGGACTTGAGTGAGTCAAAGTTTGATAAAGGTATAAATCGGGCCATTCATCTAGGATGAAATTAGAAGTATTACTTGCAGTCAATGCATCCACCTTCTTGAAGTATCCTATTTGCAATGTATATGTGGTATCAGGAGTCTTATACAACTCAACAGTACTTCCCTGGATCGTGTAATAAAAAGGTTTTCCTGTTGGATTATTATTGTCGTATCTGATGTCATCCATCCTTTCTGGAGTTAAATACTCCAATGCATGAGGAGGAGATGAGTCAATTTGGATGTTTCTCATTTCCAGGAAATCTGTTGGAAGAGAAACGAATTGAGTTGAGGCAGATGATGTTGCACGAGCGTACATCTGCCTGATCCTCAGAACTCTATTGAATTCTGCTTCTGCCATCTCAACCCAATCCGGAACCACTGAAGACAGATCTGATCTGTTCAGTGTGTCCTGAACCAGTGAGATTAAGTTATCTCGTGTGTCAAGTGCCATTTGCGATCTTGGCTATTTTTGCCGTGAGTCGCATTTGTCCATGAGGATGGTTATCCGAGATGAAACGATTGATGACACCATCATCATAACCCTCGACTCTTTCACCTGGAGGAGTATTGATAATAGATTTTATCATCGCATCAACAGGATCCGTCTTTTTGGTTTTTTTTGCTTCTGCCATGTTTATTTCAACTTTCCAGGCCAGATTCTCCAAACACGATTGTCTGAATCATCTAACCACTTTTTCATTCTTGGAATATCTCTGTCCATTCCGACTCGCATCAGCTTATCGAAAATCACCCGAGGGATAGATGCCACAAGACGATAATCAGTTTTTAAACTGACATCTTCCTGCAGCATTTTGTTTCGCTCAATCGCAGGAGCAACATTCTCAACACTTTTGACATAGAATGAATCCAACGGATCAGATTCATCCCTGCCAATCACGGTTGTGACGTTGCCCGTGTGATCATAAAGATATTTGCTCATTAATTGAGGTCAAAAATGGCAGCATGAGCCTTTTCATTTTTCATTTCCAAACCATACTCAATCAAAATCATTCTGGTGTCCGAGTCACCAATTCGGCCCAATTCCTGAGTCTGGAAAGGTCTCAACATTGCGACTGATACATAATTTGGATCTATGATCCAGCAATCTTCCGCTTGATTATGCCGAGATGGGATTGCTGTCAATGTTCCAAAGTCTGAAACATAAACATCAACATTGGCATCAATGGTTGACTTTGTTTGCATATACCTATCATTGGAACGTCCAGAGAGAGAAGAAAACGTCTGTTTTGCTCCTGATGTCATATACATTTTTGATGGTTCTGCACCATTGTCATAACTGAGTTTCATTACTGCATTGATCAAGGTTGCAGATATGTCACGGTTAGCACTGGCATTAGTACGTATCGTGTTACCATTCAATGCGGTTCCTGCTGCAGTTGGAGATCCAGACCCAGTGTTAACACTTGAATTAGTTGTCACCCAAGCACCCATGGTTCCTGTTTTCCTTGCTGTTGTGGCATTACCTGCATTCTCGGCAACATTAGAAAGAAGGGTATATTCAACGTCCCTTTTTAATGCTTTTGCTGCTTTTGCCATCTGGTATGCAAGCTCATCCCGTCGTCCTGCAGTATTTACTTTTCTGGATGTTCCCGTGACGGTTGCATCCTTAAAACTGATCTGACAAGTATTAGAGTGACGAGTTGTTGCTGTACTTGCAGCACGACTCAATTCTTCACCCTCAAGTTGTGCGTTTGCTGCTGCTGCAGGTAACGCATCTACCTGCCAATCGAATCCAACATTAGAAACATTTCTTCGCCCAATACCGTTCAAAAATGGTGTATCTGTTGGGCTTATATCGAAAATCTGGTTACTTAAATCTTCACGAATTCCGACACTTGTGTAGGTATCGAAAGCGTTTGTTACCTTATCACCGGCTGCCATAATAACTCCTTAAATGTTTATAATATTTCCTTAAAAAAATCGGTTGCTGCTTCCATGCTACCGTCTTGTTTTAGTTTTCTTGTTGCCTTTGCAATCCTGGTTGATTTTCTGGGTTGTTTTTTGGTTGGTGCATTCCCAGGTGCAATCACCTTTTGTTTATCTTGCTTAACCTGTTTTGCTTTCCCTTGCATCTGATTATACTTCCATGCACTCCGGAGAAGCATCACGGCACGATGATCTGTGACGTTTTGCATTTCGACTTCTGAGAATCCAATGTCTTGCCCAAATTTCATGAGTTCTGCCATTTCCTTTGATGCAATACCTTTGTCTTCCCACTCTGGAATTTTACTGTTTAACAGTTCTTTTTGTTCAGAGAAGTAGTTTTTGAATTCATTTCTTTGTCTTGCTTCATCTGCTTTTTTTAAGGCATCCCGTTCTGCTTTTTGAGTATCACGGACCTTTTCTTTTTGTTGCCATAAAAACTGTTGCCTGGATGCCTCTAAAGGATCCTCATTCCAAAGCTTTGCCCAATCCGGTTCAGGTTCTTCATCAACCTTCTCGTATTGCTTTTGACGTTCAAACATTTCCATGAGTTGCTGACGTTCTTGTGCAATCTCAGCCCTTTCAGCTTCAATTGTCCGTCGATCATCTGCGACATCCATGGTTTTTTTTGTGTAATCCTGTTGACGGAGATGACCATCGAGAAGCTGTTGAAGGGTAACCTGCTCATCGGATCCATCTTTGTGTTCGATGGTATAAAGTTCAGGTTCTTCAGTTTCATCTTCTTCTTCTGGTTCTTCTTCTTCAGAATCTTCTTCTTCTAGTTCAGTTTCTTCACTTGCTTGTGCCTCAATTTCTTCCTCTTCCTCCTGATCTTGTCCGATTTCGGATTCCAGTTCTTGAGAAAAAACTTTGGCAATTTGATCCAATTCGGTCACTTCCGGATTATCGGATTGGACTTCTTGCAATTCACTCATAATGCTGACCTTTTACGTCTTAGGTGTTTATCAAATGCCTTCTGATTAATGGCACCATCGTTCGCAATAGACTGCAATTGAGTCTCTATTGATTCAATAGCAC
>TARA_R110002020_G_scaffold68611_4_pt1 | contig 25564 bp, 29 predicted proteins | sample TARA_R110002020 | Tara Oceans TARA_R110002020 (sample SAMEA4396489) | marine metagenome | biome: Westerlies Biome; feature: [MES] marine water layer (ENVO:01000295) within the mesopelagic zone...; material: water (ENVO:00002006), including particulate matter (ENVO:01000060) such...
TTAATAAAATTTGTACAAAAAATAAAATAATATGATAGACGGATTAATGGGTAAAATAAAAAACTTACAAAATTTAGCAAGTGTAAACCCTAAAGATATGATGAAAGAAGTTATGGATATCCAAAAAGACGCAAATCTTTTAAAAGATTTAAATCAATTACAAATGGAAGACATGACTCCAGAACCACAAAAAATACCAGTTAAATTTATAAATAAAAGCAACCACCCAGACCCTATGTTTCAACATAAAGACGATAGTGGGTTTGACTTGAGAGCTAACATACCTGAAGATACTTTAACATTAAAACCTATGGGTAGATTAGCAGTACCAACCGGACTTTATTTTGAATTACCAGAACATTATGAATTACAAGTAAGACCTAGAAGTGGTTTAGCTTATAATCACGGTATAACTGTACTTAATACTCCAGGTACTGTTGATAGGGGATATAGAGGAGAAATTAAAGTAATTTTAATTAACCTCGGAGAAGAAGATTTTATTATCCAAGATGGAGATAGAATCGCACAAGGAGTAATAAACGGCATATTATCAAACTACTGGTCAGATTTCATTAGAGTTAATGAAGTTTCTGATTCTGAACGTTCTGATAATGGTTTTGGAAGTACAGGAAAGAAATAATGAAAAATATATTAATAACTGGTGGATTAGGATTTATTGGGTCCGCCTTAACAAAAAGATTACATAGTAAGTACCCAGACTACAGTTTGGTGGTGGTAGACAATAATAAAAACCAAGATAGATTAGATGAAATAAAAGATGAAATTAAAATTTATTCATATGATATATGTGAACAGAGAATGATGGATAAATTGTTTGAGTTGTATGATTTTGAGGGTGTCTTTCACTTAGCTTCTAGAAAACCAATTCTAAATGAAGAATATAAAGAAACTGAATTTATTAAAACTAATATTTTAGGAACAACAATTATATTAAATAATTGTGTGAAACAAAAAAGTAGGTTACTCTACACTTCTAATACAGAAGTATACGGTAGTTTAGACATGGATAAGCGTACACATTTATACGAAACTAATTGTTATAACCCATCAACCCCATACGCAGCTTCAAAAGCCGCTGCGGACCATATTATTACCGCTTATCACGAAAAATACGGTTTAGACACATTAATAGCTAATATTTCTAACACTTATGGTCCTGAACAAGATAAAGAAGATTTTGTCTACGTTATAATTGACTGTCTACTAAATAAAAAACCAATTCCTGTTTACGGGACAGGTGAAAATGTACGAGACTGGGTATACATAGATGATGTTGTAGATATGTTAGATTTAGCCTATCATAAAGGTATTTCGGGAGAAAATTACAATGTAGGTGGTGGTACCCTCAATGAATTTAATAATGTAGAATTAATAAATCAAATTAGTAGGAGTGTAACAAATATTTTAAATGGTGAAGATGCTACACATAGACTTATTAACCATTTATCTGATATTGGAGGACACGATTTAAGACATTCGGTTAACTACGATAAAAGTACCCTTAGGTTACGTTGGAAACCTAAGACCCACATAGAGATGGGTATAAAAGAAACTATAGACTGGCACATAAATAAAAATGGGATTAACAATAGCATTTAGTACAAAAGAAATAGACGATAAATTTATATCTCATTTAAAAGAAACTTGTGGGGTAAAAAATGTTGAGGTTTTACCTTATGAAAATAAAGGTACAATGTCCCTAACTCAAGTATATAATAAGGCTCTTCGTGAGTCTAAACATGATATTGTCGTTTTTACACACGACGATGTTATATTAGGTAAAAATAATTGGGGTAAAAAGTTATTAAAACAATACGATGGTTCCGATTTTGGTATTCTAGGTGTCGCAGGTACAACACATATGGCATCTACTGGTAGATGGTGGGAGGACAATTCTAAAATGATTGGAAGGGTTAGTCATTCACATGAAGGTAAAACTTGGACAAACAGTTATAGTAATACTTTTCCTGGTAAAATTTTAGAGGTAGCTTGTTTAGATGGTGTCTTTTTTTCCTGTCATAAAAAAAGAATCAACAATACTTTTGATGAAAAAGTAACTGGATTTCATTTTTATGATGTTGATTTTAGTTTTGGTAATCATTTATCTGGTGTTAAATGTGGTATCATTTTCGATATTAAATTAACTCATAAATCGATAGGAATGACAAATGACGAGTGGGAAAGTAACAGAGTAGAATTCGTAAAAAAGTACAGTTTTCTACCCAATACTAAAGAACCGTGTTTACCGTACAGTATTAACCCGACAATCATCTATAGGGACAAACCAATAAAAATAAAAAATGCACCAAAAGTAAGTGTAATAATACCTACCATTGATAATGTTGAGATGTTATTTAGATGTGTAGACTCATTATTAGAAAAAAGTAATTATAAAAATTTAGAAATTTTAATAGCGGACACTGGAAGTAGTGAAGAAAACCTAGAAAAAATAAAAAATAAATACACTCAAGAATTTATTAAACTGATTGAGTATGATTATTACCATTTCGCAGAAATTAATAATGACGTAGTTAATAACCATGTAAGTTCAGATAGTGAACTTTTATTATTTTCTAATAACGATATTGAATTGGTAAATGACGCTATAAGTGAAATGGTAAGTTTATGGAGTAAAAATAAAAAACGGTGTGGTACTGTAGGTGCTAGACTTCACTTTGAAGATAACACACTACAACACGCTGGTATATTTTTATTTGGAAGAAGGGAAGGTGAAAATGTGAATTTGGGATTAACTCATCATGGACATAGGTCACCTTACACATACCCTTTTGAAAATGTCACTGGCACTATAGGAAATACTGCCGCTTTTGTCCTTATAAGTAAGTCTCTTTTTAAGGATGTGGGAATGTTTAATGAAAAATATATGGAATGTTTGGAGGATGTTGAATTAAATTTAGCTTGTGTACTTAAAGGAAAAATTAATTGTCTCGCTGGAAACGCGGTTGGTTATCACTATGAAAGTATTACTAGAAAAACTGATGGACAACTGAATCCTCAAGATTGGCAACTATTGGTTGGTTATATTAGAAATAACCCCAAAATAAATAACTTAATACAAATATTAAATTAATATGAAAGTAGGAATATCTTATAATCTATTCGATGGTGAAGAACTGTTAGAAAGCTCTATTAAAAGTATTAGAGATAATGTGGATTACATTAGTGTAGTATACCAAACGGTGTCGAATTTTGGTAATCCTTGTAGTGAAGATTTAATTACTCTTTTAGAGAGTTTAAAGGAAGAAGGATTAATTGATGAATTATATCTTTATAAACCTAATTTAAAAGCTGGTGGTCATTTTAATGAAATAACAAAAAGAAATATAGGGTTATTTTTATCTGAACGTCATGACTGTACTCACCATATGGCAATGGATTCAGATGAATTCTACACTTCAATACAGTTTATTAATATGAAAAATATTTTGAAGGAGGGTAATTATGACTCTAGTGCTTGTCAAATGACAACATATTATAAAGAACCGATATATAGATTAGAACCAAAAGAAGAATATTATGTATCCCTACTTTTTAAAATTAAACCTGGTAGAAGATACGAACTAAATTGTCCTTTTCCAGTTTTAGTAGACCCTACAAGGAGAATGGAGTTTGGTAAATGTAAGGTTTTTAAACGAGAAGATATCGAAATGCATCACATGAGTTATGTTAGAAAGGATATAAAAACTAAATTAACTAATTCATCAGCATCCCCTAATTTTCAGAATATTGATAGATTAGTTAATTATTATAATTCCTGGGAATACCCTAAACAAGCATTAATGGGTGGAGCACCAGATAAATTTTACGATATTGTAAAAGAAGAAAAACTATTTAATTCATGGGAGTAATTGATGATTATTTTGATAAAATATATTGTGTAAATCTTGATGAAAGAAAAGATAGATGGGAACAGGCTAAAAAAGAATTTAGTAAACTAGGAATAGAAAACGTTACTAGATTTTCAGCGGTTAAACATGAAAATGGTGCTATTGGTTGTAGGGATAGTCATTTAGGAATTATTAGAGAAGCAAAAGAACTAGGACTAGATAATGTTTTAATATTTGAGGATGATTTATTAGTTTTGGACGAACATGTTGATAAGATAAACTTAGCTTTAAAAGATTTAGACACTGTAGATTGGGATTTGTTTTATTTTGGTGCTACTGTCGACCCTAATGTGGGGAGATTACAAAGAGCTACCGATAATTTAGTTCTTACAAACTGGGCTTACACTACCCACGCTTACGCTGTACCATCTAGACTATTTGATTTTATTTTGAATGAAGCACCAAAACACGGAATAATAGATGTTTTTCTATGTAGAGCTGTTGTTCCTAGAGGAAAATCTTTTATTATGAATCCTTTGTTGTGCATTCAACAAGAAAGTTATAGTGACATAGAAAAACACCACGCTGACTACTGGTGGATGGTAAAGTTTTTTAATAACGTATTAGATAAAGAAAATAAATAATGGCATACAATCACGATAAAGGTACCTGTTGGTACAATGAAAACACCTGTTGTTATATTGGTGTACCTAAAACTGCTTCTACTACTATGAGAAGAGTTTTTAGTTTAGATAATGTAGATAATTACCTACAACCAGAGAATGGAGACATAAAAAATTTAGACTTAATTACTATTTTTAGAAATCCCTTAGATAGATTAATTTCAGCTTACAATGAAGTTGTAAAACGAGGAGGACATCCGGAAGAAGGAGAAGGAATAAGAAAAGCCTCTTTTTGGGAAATGCCTGAAAGTAAGGAAAGGTTTGTAACTTTTTTAGACGATGTTGAAAAAGAATTTTTTGATTCACATGTAGAAGAACAAATGTTTTATATGACAAATGAGAAGGAAGAATTGTTACCTTTTACACATATTTTAGATTTTGACAATCTGGATGACCAATTTATTAATATCTTAGGTTTACGTACCACAGAAAATCCCGATTATTTTTTAAAACATGATGGTATGGTACAAATAAGAGTCCATCAAAAAAGTAGTGAAGAAGATAAAAAAAGAACTGCAAATTATTTAGATGAGGAAATAATAGAAAGAATTAAGAAGATATATGTTAGAGATTTTGATTTTTTTAACTTATTAAACACTCCAAAATCAACACCTAAACTTTTTAACACTAATCTAAAATGGTAACATCTAACCTAATAGGTGGTTTAGGAAATTACCTATTTCAAATAGCAACAGCTTATTCCTTAGCTCGTGACAATAAAGACACCATAATGTATGACCCAGAAAAAAGTGTTATTGTACATAACCACATTAGTACTTACATGGACAACATACTTTCTAAAGTACCTTTTGGTGAAGTTGAGATAAATAATGAGTATCAGGAACCTTACTTTCATTACTCGCCGATTCCACATAAAAATAATTTAAAAATAAATGGATACTACCAGAGCGAAAAATATTTTACACATAATAGAGATAAAATATTAGACTTATTTTCATTTAAGTCTGATTTAATTGATAAAAAGTATGGTGAGTTATTAAAGAATAAAACTTGTGCAATACACGTAAGAAGAGGAAACTACTTAACTTTACCAAACCACCATCCTGTTTGTACTTTTGAGTATTATAAACAGGCAATTTCTTTAATGCCTAAAGACTGTGATTTCGTGGTTTTTTCTGATGACTTAGAATGGTGTAAAAATAATTTTAATAAAATAGATAGAAAATTTCATTTTATAGAAAACAATACTGACTATATTGATTTATTGTTAATGTCTAAATGTGATAATAATATAATTGCAAATTCTAGTTTTTCATGGTGGGGAGCTTGGTTAAATATTAGTGAAACTAAATTAGTTGTCGCACCTAATAGATGGTTTGGTAGTGCTATTAATCATAATACAGAAAATTTAATACCAGAAACATGGATAAAACTATAAGAGCAAAAACATATGGATGTTTAGAACCAGAATTATATTTCCATAAAAGTGTAAGTATTTCATCAGACACTACGGAACATGATGCTACGGCAGACTTTAAAGTTTTATTACAATTAGAACCACCAAGTATTGTAGATTTAACAGTTCCTATTATAGAAAACCAAAATAATTTTGATTTAATCCTCGCATGGAAACAAGAAGTGTTGGACTCTTGTAAAAATAGTGTGTTTTTACCCTTTGGTTCTTGTTGGATTGAAGATGTGGACCATGGTGTCCACGATAAAAGTAAACTAGTCTCAATTATTGCATCCAATAAAAATATAACTATAGGTCATAAATTACGTCACGCTATTATAGCTACAGATAAAACATTAGACTTGTTTGGTAGGGGGTATAAACCTATCGATAATAAAATTACAGCTTTAAAAGATTACATGTTTTCTGTTATAATAGAGAATTCAACAACTAAAAATTATTTTAGTGAAAAAATAGTAGATTGTTTAATTACTGGTACCATTCCTGTTTTTTGGGGTTGTGAGAATATTGCAGACTTTTTTGATGAAAGAGGATTTATATTTTTTAACAGTGTTAAAGAATACAAACAAATAAGAAACACTCTCACCAAGGAAAAATATTTAGAAATGTTACCATTTATTCAAAAAAATTATGAACTCTCTTTAAATTACATTAAATTTGCTAAGAGAGTAGAAAAAGAAATTAATAAAAGAATATAATATGAAAGAAAAAGTATTGGTGATTATGGGTCAACACAGAAGCGGTACATCCGTTCTTTCTGGTTGTTTAAAAATATTAGGAAGTTATCTAGGTGCTGACTATCAGGAAGAAAAAGACCAATATAATGAAAAAGGGTATTTTGAAGGTAAGTGGACGGACCACGTTAACAATACTATATTAAATAAGATTGGTATGGAGTGGAACCACGCAATAGATTTACCTAATAATTGGTATGGACACCCCAAACTCGAGGAATTGTATGGTGTAGTTAGAGCTCACATACTTAAAGATTTAGAAAATAAACCCGAAGGAAGTTTTTATACCATTAAAGACCCACGTATCTCATTAATTTTACCTTTTTATATTAGAGTATTCCAACAATTAAATTTAGAACCTAAATTTATATTTTCTGATAGAGAAAATAGTGAAATGATAGAGTCTTTAGTTAAACGAGATAATTTAAATCCCGATTCTCTTGAAGTTTTGTTAAATTATCACAGACTTTATTGTAAAAAATATATTGGTGAAAATGACATAATTTGGACACACACATTTAAAAATATACTGTATAAACCCATAAATTTTTTAACTTACATTATAAAAAGATTTGAATTACCTAATAACATTAATGATAAAACAAAAAAAGAAATACTAGAATTTATTGATGTAAAATTAAAACATCACCACACCAAAACTAATGTTAAAGTTATTTGTACCTATTTTGGCCAAAGAAGAACTAATGTTGTTTATGGTCATAGTGATACCCATAGTGGTCACATTCCAAAACATTCAGGAGTAGAAAATACTATTAATTTTATAGAGAATCTACTGGAGTTTGAGAGAGTAGTGGATTCTGGTGTGTTTATGGATACTATCTTAATTAATCATGACGTAAGTGATGTAACTAAAGATGAAACAGCTAAGAAATTTTTAGAAGGTGTTGATGGAACACCAACTAGAAACGGAGTTATAAAAGTAATAAATAGACCTTTTAATAATGGTGTAGGTGGTGGTTTCGGTTCATTTAACCATGTTTATCAAAAACATAAAGAAGATTATGAATATTGGTATTTTACTGAAGATAATGTAGTACAAACTAAAGATTTTTATTTTATTCAATCTATAGTACAGTTGAATGACGATGAAAGAGTTGGTTACATTTGTGGTTATAGACATACGACTTTAAGAGATAATGAACATTCAAAAATGCATTGTCATGGAGGTTGTGGTGCTACCCACATATCTCATTTAAATAAGGTAAATGAATCTCACGGTTCACTATCATATTATCGTGAACCATTTAATGAGGCTATGTTAGAAAATATAAACGATATGGAGGCTTTTGGGAGTCATGCGTGGGCGTGGTATCGTGGATTTGAAGATGAGGGAGAAGTTGGATTTACACATACATTTATTGAGGCTGGTTTAGTATTACAAGATATACAAAGAGATGATAAATTTTGTTGTTATTACGGAGACTGTTACTAATGATTTCAATTTGTATACCAACATATAATTTAAAAGGAGATGAACATGATGAGACTTATAATAATCTTACTATGTTAATTGACTTATTTAAAAGTATAGAAATTCAAACCTATACGAACTATGAGGTTATTGTATCTGACCATTCGATTGATGGGAGTATTAAAGAAATTTGTGATTTATGGGTTAATAAGATTAATATAAAGTATTTTCTAAATAAAATAAATCATGGTAGTTGTGAAGCTAATTTAAATAATGCAATACTTAAGTCTAATGGTGACTATATAAAACCCATGTTACAAGACGATTATTTTAGTTCACCTAATTCCCTTTTAATTTTAGTTAACACCTTAAAAAATAGTAAAAATAAATGGATAGCTTGTGGTTGTTTACATATTAACGAAAACGACCCAACACCATTCAATCCTCACCCTCCTAGATTAAATGACCCAAGACAGTTATTAAATGGTATAAATCTTATTGGTAGCCCAGTAGTCGTCATGTATAAAAAAGAAATAGATTTATTGTTTGACCATAACTTAATTTGGTTAATGGATGTGGAGTTTTATTATAGGGTTCTTAAAAACTATGGACCACCTATTCTTATAGATGATATGTTATTAGTAACACGATTGAGAAAAGACGGAATAACCAATACAATGATAACCCAAGAAATTATTGATGAAGAAACTAATTACTGTAACCGTAAAAATATTGATGGGGTAGAGATTAACCTAGAAGAATACCCATCTATGAACAAAAGAATTAAAAATTTTAAAGGAAGTGACTAATCCACGCTAACTTGAAAAAAACAGAGTAAAAACTTTATTTCGTCTAAAAAATAGAGTATGATTATAATGAAAAAAAGTAAGAATTTATGAAAAAAGAACAAATTAATTTATTTAAAGTAAGAATGTCAAAAGAAGCTGCAATCGATGCTTCTAAAATTTTAAATTCTGGGTACATTGGACAGGGACCCGTAGTGGATGAATTTGAAGAAAAATTAAAAGAAAGGTTTAAAACTGATTATGTTGTAACAACTAATGCTGCAACTTCTGCAGAACATTTAGCTATTCACATGTTAAAAAAACCTAATGAAGTAAGAAAAGATATACTGGAATATGGTTATGGTGTTCAATCATATTGGCCTGGTATAGAAGAAGGTGATGAAGTACTTGCAACACCACTAACGTGTACAGCTACTAATTTCCCAATACTAGCTAATGGTATGAAAATTAAATGGGTAGATGTAGATGAAAAAACCTTAAATATGGATTTAGATGATTTAGCAAGAAAAATCACACCAAAAACAAAAATTATTTTTGTTGTTCACTGGGGTGGTTATCCTCTAGATTTAGATAAACTTAAAGAAATACAAGAACAAGCAAGAAAAGATTTTGGGTTTAAACCAGCAATTATTGAAGATTGTGCTCACGCATTTGGTAGTAAATTTAAAAATCAACCTATTGGTAGTCATGGTAATATTTGTACTTTTAGTTTTCAAGCTATTAAACATATGACTACAGTAGATGGTGGGTGTTTAGTTATTCCTCATCAAAAATTATATAATAGAGCAAAATTATTAAGATGGTATGGTATAGATAGAGAAACTAATAGTAAAGATTTTAGATGTGAAGCAGATATTCCAGAATGGGGTTTTAAATTTCACATGAATGATGTCAATGCTTCTATTGGTTTGGCAAACTTAAAAGAGGTGGACAAAGAGGTACTTGCTAAGCATAGAGCAAATGCAAAATTCTATGACGATAATCTTAAAAATGTTTCAGGTATTCAATTATTAGAAAGAGATAAAAGAATGGATTCTTCTTTTTGGATATATTCTTTTTTAGTGGATAGGAAAAGTGATTTTATGGATTATATGAAAGAATGTAAAATAATGGTTAGTCAAGTACATGAAAGAAATGATATACACTCATGTGTAAGAGAATTTAAAGCTCAATTACCTACCTTAGATAAAATTCAACCTCGTTTGATTTCTATACCAGTTGGTTGGTGGGTAACAGAAGATGACAGACAATATATTGTTGATTGTATAAAAAAGGGATGGTAATGGCTGTAGATTTAGAATCCTCGATAAAGGAACAAGGACAATGGGTTACTAAAATAATTCATTTTATCCATGGAGAAAAAAGAACAATAGAAGGTGTCCATACACACACTGTTAGACAAGGACAATTCACCAAATTTAAACTAAAAGATAACAGTTACCTTATGGTGAACGATAAAAACGTACTCATGATAGAAGTATTTAGTGAAAAATTAAAATAAATGGAAAAACAAAAAATATACAGTGAAGAATTTGTAAAATTTGCTGACAAAATTAAAGAATTCGAGAATCCAAGAATTAAACAAACACAAAATAATAATGATATGGAATATAAAAGAAACACTTATCTAGAACCAAAACATATTGAGTCGTCCTATAATGTTAATGGATTAGGCAAAGATTTATATGATTTAGTAGTAGAACACAAACCATTAAAAATAATAGATTTCGGTATCCTTTATGGGTATTCTACAGTATGTCTTGCACAAGCTGTACAAGATAATGGTTTTGGTGAAATAGTAGCTTATGACCTTTTTGAAGATTATGAATATAAAAACGGAGTTAAAGAGGTGGTAAAACATAATTTAGACTTTTATAATTGTTCACATTTAGTAAAATTAGAACAACAGGATTTTTACAAATGGTTGGACAATCCTACACCTTTTGATTTATTACATGTAGACATATCAAATACGGGAGACATATTGATAGATATTAAAGAAAAACTGGGAAAGTTTATCGATAATGGTTCTATTGTAGTTTTCGAAGGTGGGGGTCAAATAAGAGATGAAATAGAATGGATGGAGAAATATGAGGCAACAAAAATGTTTCCTTTAAGAGAAACACTAAACTATAAAGTTTTAAGAAATGATTACCCTACCCTTTCTGCTTTTAAAAATAATAAAATAAAATAATATGTCCCCTATTTCCCAACTAGGACAAGAAGTGTTTGTCCTTAATCAGACTAACCATAAAAAAGAAGGTACCTTTGTAGACATTGGTGGTGGACATCCTGAACTTATTAATAACACACTTACATTAGAAAAAGATTATGGTTGGAAAGGAATATCCTTAGATATTGGTCCACCATATACTCATGAATGTGATAAGATGAGTAGTGAAGAATACGTGGATTTGTGGAATTCTAAAAGAAATACCCCTATAATATTAGGTGATGCTTTAAAAATAGATTTTATAAAACTTTTTGAAGATAATTCTTTACCAACTACTATAGATTACTTATCTCTAGATTTGGACCCTCCGTTAATAACTTATGAGTGTCTTAAACTTATTCCGTTTGATAAGTATAAATTTAATATTATTACTTTTGAGACTGATTATTATAGAGAAAAAACTACTAGGGAACCTTCTAGAGAATTATTAGCGGGTTATGGATATAAACTTCTATCGACAATGGGTGGACAGTTAGAGCAAGAAGATTGGTACATTAGAGAAAATTAAATATGATAAAATTAGTAAACGACACTATAAATGAAAAAGACATTGATGAGTTAATTAAATGGTTAAAGACTTACCCTAGATTAACTAAAGGTCCTTTAACTTTAGACTTCGAAAAAAAATGGTCAGAATGGTTAGGTTCTGAATTTACAATATTTTGTAATTCTGGTTCTTCTGCAAATCTTTTAATGTTATGGGCACTTATTGAATGTGAAAGAATTAAAAGGGATGCAAAAATAGTAGTTCCCTCCGCATCATGGGCAACTGATTTGGCCCCAGTAATACAATTAGGAATGACACCTATTCTGTGTGATGCAAACCTACAAGATTTGTCAGTAGATTTAGACCACTTAGAAAGAATATTCCAAGAAACTAATCCAGATGTATTACTACTAGTTTCTGTTTTAGGGCTGGTCCCAAAAATGAAAAAAATTGTAGAATTATGTGAAAAATATGATGTAATTTTATTAGAAGATACTTGTGAAAGTATGGGTTCTACATTTGAGGATAAAAAATTAGGTACTTTTGGTTTGATGTCTAGTTTTTCTACATATTTTGGTCATCATATGTCTACCATAGAAGGTGGGTTAATCTCCACAAATGATGAAGAATTATATGAAGTGTTAAAATGTATAAGAAGTCATGGTTGGGATAGGGATTCTAGTAAGGAATATAGTGACCATTTAAGAAGTTCTTGGGGCACTTCAGATTTTGATGCCCTTTATACTTTTTACCACGCTGGGTTTAATTTAAGGTCTACAGATTTACAGGCATTTATAGGGATGGGACAAATAGACAAATTAGATAAAATATGTAAAAAGAGAAATAAAAACTTTAAAATTTATAATGAGTTACTCTCAGATTTTTTACCTTATATTACAGATAATGGTTTTATATCTAATTTTGCTTATCCTGTAATAACTAAAGACAGAGATAAAATTATTAAAAAATTACAAGATGCTAACATAGAGGTTAGACCTATGATTTGTGGTTCAATGGGAACACAACCTTTTTATGTAAAAAGATTTGGTAAAAAAGAATTACCTAATGTGTCGATGATTGATAGGTATGGCTTTTATATACCTAACCATCCCGAACTTACTAAGAAACAAATAAATAAAATAGTTAATATAATAAAAGAATAATATGAAAGATGGTTGGATAGAAGTTTCACCGGAAGAATCAAACCTAGGAATACTAGATGTGGGTGAAAAACATTATAGAAGAAAAGTTGCCCTTATAACAGGGATAAATGGCCAAGACGGGTCATATCTTGCAGAACTATTATTAGATAAAGGTTATGAAGTGTGGGGCATTCTTAAAAGAAATTCTGTTTCTGAAAATCAAACCTCTAGAATTACTGATGAGGTATTTAAAAGAATCAATCTTGAGTATGGGGATATGTTAGATATGCCTTCTTTACTTAAGGTACTACAAAAATCTAACCCTGATGAAATTTATAATCTTGCAGCACAATCCCATGTAAGAATATCATTTGACCAACCAGTATATACTACCCACTCTATAGCGACAGGAACTTTAAATCTTCTAGAGTCGATAAAAACAATTTGCCCAAAAGCAAAAATGTATCAAGCAAGTAGTTCAGAGATGTTTGGTAATAATATTGATAAGGATGGCTATCAAAGAGAAACAACACCTATGGACCCAGTTTCACCATATGGATGTGCAAAAGTATACGCTTATAATTTATGTAGAAATTATAGAAATTCTTATGGAATGTTTATATCTAATGGAATTCTATTTAATCATGAATCTCCTAGAAGAGGAAGTAATTTTGTAACTGGTAAAGTAGCAAAAGAAGTTGCAAAAATTAAGCTTGGGTTGACTGATAAATTAAGTTTAGGAAATTTAGAAGCGAGTAGGGACTGGGGACACGCTAAAGATTATGTAGAAGCCATGTGGTTAATGTTACAACAATCCACACCTGAGGATTATGTTTGTTCAACTGGAATTTCCCATACAGTACAAGATTTGGTGGAACACGTATTTAATAAGGTAGATTTAGATTGGGAAAAATACGTAACTACAAATGAAAAGTATTATCGACCTGAAGAATTAAAACATTTAAAAGGTGATTGTACAAAAATAAAAAATAATTTAAACTGGGAACCTACCTATACTTTCGAATCTATGATGGATGAAATGGTAGACTACTGGTTAGATAAACTATCGAAATAAAATGAAAAGATTAATTACTGGTGGAAGTGGTCTTGTTGGTTGTACTATAGATGCAGAAATAAAGTTAGGTTCTAAGGATGGTGATTTAAGAAACTGGTCTGAGGTTTTACAAGTTTTTGACACTCATAAACCAACCCACGTTATTCATGCCGCAGCTAGAGTAGGTGGTGTGGGTGGAAATATAAAAGCTAAAGGAGAATTTTTTACTGATAATATACTAATGAATACTCACGTATTAGAAGCTTGTAGAATACATAATGTAAAAAAAGTGGTTTCATTTTTATCTACCTGTATATTTCCAGACTCTATTGAGTATCCATTGACCGAAAAGAAAATTCATCTTGGTGCACCACACTGGTCTAATTATGGTTACGCATATTCTAAAAGGATGTTAGATGTACAAACTGAAGTATATCGTGACCAATACGGAGTAGATTTTGTAAGTGTTATACCAACCAATATCTATGGACCAAACGATAATTTTAATTTAGATAATGGTCATGTAATTCCTTCACTAATTCATAAATGTTATTTAGCTAAAAAAAATAATACAGAATTTAAAGTGTGGGGAAGTGGAAAACCTTTAAGAGAATTTATTTATTCAAAAGATATAGGAAAATTAACAAACTGGGCCTTGGAAAATTATAATGAATCCGAACCAATAATATTTTCAACATCACAAGAAATATCAATTAGAGATTTAGTTGGTCTAATTGTGGAGAGTATGGACTTTAAAGGTGAGGTAGTTTTTGATACTACCAAACCTGAAGGACAGTTTAGAAAACCCGCGGATAATTCAAAATTAAAAAGTTACTTACCCGATTTTGAATTTACATCAATAGAAGAAGGAATAAAAGAAACTGTGGATTGGTTTATAAAAAATTATAAAAATTGTAGAAAATAATAATATGGGAAAAAGAAGTAAGAAATTAAGTAGAGAAGAAAAACAAGAGGTAGAAGAATGGATTTACCAGAATAATACTATAGAAAAAAAGATTTCGGACACTATGACAATAAATGTTAAGTGTAAAACAGAAAATCAAAAAGCTTTAGTAAACGCAATAAAAGAAAAAGAAGTTGTTATTTGTTCTGGTCCAGCAGGGTCAGGTAAAACATTTTTAGCTTGTGCTGAGGCATTAAAACTTATAAAAAGATACACAAAATACAAAAAAATTGTAATTGTAAAATCTGTAACTACATTAAAAAACGAAGAAATCGGTTTTTTAAAAGGTGGTTTAAGAGAAAAAATGGAACCTTTTATGTTTTCATTTGTACACAATTTTGAAAAGTTAGTGGGACAAACTATTACTTCTAGACTTAGAGAATTAAAAACCATAGAAGAATTACCTATCGCTTATATGAGAGGTATTAATTTAGATAGGTCTATTATTATTATTGATGAAGCTCAAAATATATCACAAGAAAATATAAGAACTATTATGACAAGATTAGGTAAAGATTCAAAAATGATATTCTTAGGTGATGAGAGACAACAAGATTCTAGAGGTGGTAATGGTTTAACCTTTTTAATGGACCATTTTCAAGATATAGACGAGATTGGGTGTGTTCAATTTAATAAATCTGATGTAGTTAGAAACCCTTTAATTGCAAAAATAGAAAGAGTATTTGATTCTTTACAAAAAACAAAAAAACTTTAACTTTAACTATGAGAATTGGAATAACAGTAAATGGTGTATTACGTGATACTTTACAAAAAGTAATATCTGTATATAATCGATATAATGAAACTGAATTGGATGTAGAAGAATTCGAAAGTTTAAATCTTTTAGAATATCTTAAATTTGAAACTGAGGAAGAATTACTAGAGTGGATGTATGTTGAATGTCCTATGGAGATATTCGGTAATGGTCTCGCTTTGAAGGATAACATATTTAACACTCTTAATGGTTTTTATAAAGATTTTAGAGATGAGCATGAAATTATTATAGTTTCGGAGGAAATTGAAAAGTCAAAATCAGCTACGTTATTCTTTTTAGCAAAATATGGTTGTTTGATAGACAATATTAAATTTTTTGGTTTAAATTCATTTTATGATAATGTTTGGGAAGAAGTAGATATGTTAATAACAACTGATACCAGACTATTATTAAATAAGCCGGAGAAAAAAGAAACTATAAAAATAGAAAATAAATTTAACAAAGAAATTGATTCAGACTTTACAATAAGTGAGTTAGAACAAATATTTGATTTAAACATGTTTAAAAATGAAAAGGAAGAAATTACAGAGTGAATTAAGTAACTTACAATTAGATATTGTAGGTGTTCCAATGTATGTTGATGTTGATGAGTTTGTAAATCTAGTCACGACGGAGACCTCAAAAGAAGATGAAGATGGACAATTTCATATAAATGCACCTAAATACGAAATACTAAGACTAATGTTAGATGTAGTCTTAAATGACAATGAAATAGTAGATGACACTCTAGGTATTAGAGCTTTACGTAATTCTACCATTCCTTTTAAACTAACACTTAACACACTAATAAACTATAACATAATAAAAGAAATTAAAAATTAATGGAAAATCCAACAGAACAAAATCCAAAAGAACAATTAGAAAAAGCTTTGACCTCTTTAAAAGCTAAAGAGAACAAATTTTATTTTTTGGTACAAGACACCAAAGGAGTACAGAGAGCATCTGTAGCTACAACCTACGAATTTGTTAAAATTTTAACAGAAAACGGGTATAACGCTTATGTATTACATGAAAAAAATGACTACCATGGGGTGGGTGAATGGTTAGGAGAAGAATATCCTTCATTACCACACGCATCTATAGAATCTCAAGAACTATCAGTAGGTCCTGCAGATTTTTTAATTATACCTGAAGTATTTGGTCATGTATTAGACCAAACAAAAGAAATGCCATGTAGTAGAATAGTATTTTGTCAATCATACGATTACGTATTCGAAATGTTACCTCCAGGGTTTACATGGGGAATGATGAACGTAAGTAATGTAATAACCACAGGAGAGGCATCAACAAAATATTTAGAAGGTATATTCCCTAATTTATCTACACAAGAAATTAAATTAGGAATACCAGAAATTTTTACACCTAGTGATAAACCAAAAATGCCTATAGTAACTATTCACACTAGAGAACCTAGAGAAACAATGAAAATAGTTAAATCTTTTTATGTGAAATTCCCACAATTTAAATGGATAACATTTAGAGATATGAGAGGATTATCACAAAATGAATTTGCAAAAGCTTTAAGTGAATCTTGTGTTAGTGTATGGATAGATGATATTAGTGGTTTCGGAACTTTTCCATTAGAGTCTATGAAATGTGGTTCACCTGTTATTGGAAAAATACCTAATCTAAAACCTGATTGGTTAACGGAAGATAATGGATTTTGGACATTCGACCCTAACCAAATAATTGATATTTTATCAGCTTATCTTAAAAATTGGTTGGAGGACGCTATTCCAACAGAACTATATGAAAAAATGGCAGAAACGGTTAAACCATACAATGTGGAAGACCAAAAAACAAAAGTTTTAGAAACTTTTGGACTGTATCAAAGTCAAAAAATTGAACAGTTAGAAATACAACTGAATAAACTACAACCAGTAGAAGAAACAAAATAAATATAAAAATGAAAGATATTACAGTTATAATCCCAATTAACGACATCGCTCAAACAAACTTTTCAACATTGTTTGATACCGCAATAAAAAGTTTAACCACTCAATCCACCAAACCAGATAAAGTTATGGTTGTTCATTGTGAATGCCCTGGTGTGGGTCAATGGTTAGATAATTATGATTTCGGTGAATTAGATGTTAGTGTCATTAAAAATACTACTGACACAGACTTTTGTAGTCAAATAAATTTTGCAGCTGAAAAAGTAGAAACTGAATGGTTTTCTATTTTAGAGTTTGATGATGAGTATTCTAATATTTGGTTTAAAAATGCGAAGGAGTACATGGAAGCTTATTCTGAAGTTGGTATATTACTCCCTCTAGTTTTAGATGTAGATATAGAAGGTAATTTTATTAACTTTACTAATGAGGCTTGTTGGGCTATGAATTTCACAGAAAAATTAGGTTATTTAGATAACGGTGCCTTATTAAACTACCAAAACTTCCAAACAAGTGGTGCTATATTTAAGACTGAAGATTTTACTAGTATCGGGGGGTTAAAACCTGGTATAAAACTAACATTTGTTTATGAATTTTTATTAAGAGCTACTTATAATGACATAAAAGTAATGACAGTACCTAAAGTAGGTTATAAACATACTAATATGAGAGCAGGTTCATTATTTTGGGAATATAAAAATAATGACAAAATTCAAATTGGTTCTGATGAGGCTAAGTTCTGGATTGACACAGCTAAAAAAGAATATTTCTTTAAGGACGATAGAAATATAATGTATGAAGAAAGTGTAAATTAGGATATCGTGCCTAGAAAACCAAAACAAAAGATGTATTTCGGAGAACCTCAAGAAGCAGCGGTCAGAATGTTTTTGACCGCTACTACTTTCACTGAAAGAAATGAAGTGTATAGAAACTTTCTATATCTTCCTTTAAACAAGATGATTGAGAGTATTATTCGAAGGTATAAGTTATATAGAAAAGGTTTAGTTTTTGAAGATATTCACGCTGACACTCTTTCATTTCTTATTACAAAAGCAGACAAATTTAAACCAGCAAAAGGAAAAAAAGCGTATTCTTACTTTGGTACCATCTGTAAAAATTACCTTATGGGTCAAATTATTAAGGACCAAAAAGAGCAGAACCGGTCTATATCATATGAAGATATCTCTAGTAGTATGGAAAATGATGAGAGATATGCTTATGTTGACCACGTAGAATCCGTTGCAACAACTGAAATCATTAAAAAATTAATAGATGAAATAGAATCTTTTATGTTAATAACCCCTTTAAATGAAAATGAAACCAAAGTGGGATTTGCACTAATAGATATCTTTAGTAATTACGAACAAGTTTTTGTACACGGTAAAAGTAATAAATTTAATAAAAACCTTGTACTACTTTCACTTAGAGAAATGACAAACCTCACAACAAAAGAGATTAGAGCGGCTTTAAAAAAGTATAGAAACATATATTCGGTACTGGCAGGTAAAATGCGTAATTAAATCTGTCTCAAGGTATTTATGGCAATAAACAAAAATAAAATTTTTTTATTATGCCTAGACCAAAGAAAAAACAAATAACTTTTGAAAAAGAGAGTGTTCTTGCATTAATGCAAGAAATATACAATGAAACTGTAGAACAAAGAAATACAGCAATTAGAATACAAAATAAAATGTTAACCTTTATGCAAGGACCTGATGACTTACAGTTATTAGGACCTGTTATAAAAGAACAACAAAAAATAATTGACTCTGCTATAGAGAAAAAAATACAATTATCTAAATTACAAAGTACACTACTAACTAAAAGTTTTACAACCGGTGAAAATACAGCATCGTTAAGTTTAGATGATAAGGAAGCTTTAAACGCATTACTCCAAGATAAAAGTGATGGAGATTCTACAACAAATCAATACGAAATATAATGGCCGAAGATTCACAAGCTGGTAAAAAGAAAATATTTCAAAGAATAGAAACTCTAGGAAATGTAGGAAAAGCTATTGATTCTAGTAAGGACCAAGTAGAATTGCAAAATTTAATGGGTTCCTACGATTCTATTAATAAAAAATCTAACAATATGTTAGAGTATTTTTTAGATTTAATTCAATTAACTGGTGGACAAGACGCTGTAAAAAGAGCAAAAAAGAAACTTGTAGGTAAAGTAACTGGTGAATTTAGAGATGGTGTAAAAGATATCTTATTTGAAGAATTTCTAAGATTTACTAATTGTGATTTAGGTTTTGTAATTCCTTCTTCGGATGGTGTAGCTGGTGTTGGTGTAAATGATATTAGTGTCGATGTTAAAACTATTGACCCATTTGGGATGTTAAAGGTAGACCCTAATAGTAAAGTTGGTAGTTTTATGTATGAAGGTGAACCCTTAGCTCCTGGTTTTCCTTACGCGGCTAATAAAGAATTAAATGCAAGACTTGCGAATCCTAACGCTCCATTAGTTTCCTATCTTGGTGCAAGTGCAAGTTCCTTATTTGATATAGAGTACGATAACGCTGATTCTTTTATAGTTAGACCTAGAGGTTTAGATGGTACTCTTAACGATAATAGTATAACCGCTAATAACGATAGAAAAGTAACAGAATTCCTTAGAGATTATTTTGATTCTATAGACGTGTTTGGTAACACTAATTTTATGGCCACGTTATTTAATGTTTTAAATGGGGTAGTAGATATACAAATACCTAAAGGTTCATTAGACGTGGAGTTAGAGGGTAAATTCGGGGAAATAATCAAACGTTTAATGGGTATATGTGGTGACGATGATGCCGGTGCGGATGGTGGAGCTATTAGTTCTAATCCTTTAAGTAGGTTAAGTGAAGGGGACGATGAAGATGTTGATGCCTTTTTTGACTTTGGTCCACAAGAATTACGTAACTTAGAAGATGAGACTTCACTTAAATTAAAAGGTTTAATTAGATTTGCTACCTGTGACAATATAGAAGGTAAAATGAATGTAGATTTAATAAATAATGGTTTAACTGATTTATTAAATGAAAAAGACCCGGCGATACAAGAAATGTTAATGAATCAAACTTTAGACGATGCTATTAATGGTTTACAAGATGGTTCCGATTTTTCTCTTGGTCTTAAATTACCGTTAATTGGTGTCGATTTTGATTTAAATCTATTAAAAAAATTACCCTTAATTTTAATTAGTTTAATACTAACACCTAAAATTTTATTACCCTTAGTTATTGTCGTCATAGCATTAGGTGGTACCTTTACCGCTGATGACATATTAGATTTATTAAAAAAGATATGGAGTTTAGTTAAAAGAATACTTAAAAAAATTATTAATTTTATATTAGAAGTATTGTATGAAGAAATAAAAAGAGCTATTATGGCATTAATAGAAAAAATTATGGCACAAATATTAAGTGAAAGAAATTTAAAAACACTCGCCATTATTCAATCTCTTCTTAATATTTTAACTATGATTTTAGAAACTGTAGAAGATTTTATGAATTGTAAAAATGTTTTAAATACTTTATTAGGGTTGGTAACTATACCACCAATTCCTACCTCAATTAATATTCCACAACCATTACTGTTTGCAACAGCTTTACGTCCAGGATTTAGTGATACTAGAGCTTTTCAAAACGTATTAGAAAATTTTCAAAAAGCAGGATTAAATACTGAAGACCACGCAGATGGTTCACCAAACCAAATGGTTGTAGGGATGTATAACATGATAAAAGGTGTAGAACAAGAAAGAACAGAAAATAGTGTAGTTAAAGTTGCTATAAAACCAATAACTGTAATTACACCTAACGGTCCAGCGACCTCAATGCCTGGTAGTGGAACAGGATTAGTAATATAAAAATGGAAGAAAGAGAAAAAATTAAAAATATAATAGAAGATTATAAAAATAAGAGTAATAATGAAATTGCTCAAGCATTAACATTATTAAAAAATAATTTTGATGACACTAAAAAGTTAGTTGTTGATTTAACTTATAGATTAGATAGTATCGAAAGTAAGTATAATAGTCTTAATGGTGAACTTAAAAAACGAATAAAAGATGTCTAAAATTATTCATTTTGGTGTATGTTTAGACAATAAAGACCCTTTACTGTCGGGAAGAGTGCGTGGTGTATTTGATTCTACCTTTAAGAGTGGGAGTGCTGTTGATTATGACGAAAGTGTATTAACTGATATTCTTTCTGATACAATAGAAAAAGCAGGCAAGGAAGGTGGAGACCCTAAATATACTAGTATAGAAGACATTAAGTGGTCAGTGGATGACCCACATATAATACCTCCTCTTTTACCATTATTTATTAACATTATTCCAGCACCTAATGAAGATTTAAAATTAATTGCGTACCAAACCGAAAATACGATGCAAAACGTCCAATATATTGGACCTACAATTTCTCAACCAACTAAATATGGATATGAATATTACGCTAATGCAAGAATCCACACATCTCGTGGTACTAATGTAGATGAAGCTCCACAACTAAGAAACTCGACAGTTTCTCAAGCATGTTTTCCATACGAAAATTCAATAGCTTTAAATGGAAGAAATAATAGTGATTTTATATTCGGTAATAGACAGGTAATTCTAAGAGCTGGACAATTTCATGTAAGTGAACCTACAGCAGGTGATACTACTAATACAAATTTCCCTAAAACTAATTTTCAACAATCAATTATTCAGTTAGATAACTTTAAAGATAAACTAACCCTAGACATTAAAGATGACAAAAAGAAAAAAGAGTTAGACGCTCCTTTAAAATATCTTATCGAATACAGTATAACTAATTGGAGTGGGGGTGCTGCGTTAGACCCAACAGTTCAAAGACCGACATTTGATGGAAATATAACATTATATGAGGTGGTTCCATTAGAAGGCACTGAAGGTATTCTAGCAGGAAAAATAGGAATTAAAACTGACTTAGCTACTGATACTAAATTAAACTTGCAAGTTCGTTTATCTTTTTCGAACCAAACAGAACAAAGTACTATTACTATTATTAATGAATTTTTAAGAGAAGCTGATATAGGAAAACTTACAAATCCACCTTGGAATAAACCCGTTGGTTTAAGTGGTGAAACTTATGTAAAGCAATTTGTTGATGAGGTAAACATGAGTTCTAGTACTTCAGGTGATGAGAAATTAATGAGACCTTTCCCACTATACTATCGACCAGACATAGATTTTACAAAAGAATTAGGGTCTACAGATTATAGTTCTATTAACGCTCATAATGCTGCCGTTAGATTAAGAGAAAGAATTATGTTAACTGGTGTAAATACTGGTTATTACGGTTTAGCTTTTTCTGCTGAGGAACGTAATGTTCCAGTTAAGGAAAATATTACTAAATTAGATGATGCTAAATGGCAAGTAGGTACAACTCAAGGTATAGCATCTACGTTTGGTAATGAAATACTTTTATTTTCTTACGACGCTTCTATTCCTGATAAAGAAAAAGCAACACCAATAGTGGATGCTCTAAACCGTATATCACCTGAAGTGGGTGACAATATAGGATTAGACCAACACACTTTAGTAAAACTTAGTAGAGATAATATGGAACCCTTAGTTAGGGGACAGCAATTATTAAAATTATTAAGAGAAATGTGGGATTTTATTTCCAATCACGAACATGGTTTACCGGGTACTTCTCCCTTTGGCGACACCAAAAGTACAAGAACTGAGGGTCCCGCAACTAAAGATAGTATAAAAACTGCACTTGCTAACGCAGAAAAATCTGTTCTTAATCAACATATAAAGATTAATTAATATTTATAGATAAATATATTTTAGTTATGTCAACACATAAGTCCTATTTTAGTAAAAATAATACCATATTACATGAAAGTACGGTAAATACCGCAAAAAATCCGGTTACAGAAATCTTCTATGGTGGAGGGTTCTATGAAAAAGATTGTGTACCTACTGGTCTTACAGGTGATACTTGTATTAGTAAAACTGGAGAAGTGTTAACTGGTTATACTCGACAAACTGTTTTTAGAAACAGTAGTAGATTCATATTTGATTTAAATTTAACTGACTTGAAAGCAAAAATAGCTGATGGGAGAATAAATTTAACTGGTAGTGGAGGAACAACTTCTCATAAATTAAAAATGACTAACACTTCTTTTTTTGATGATAGGTTACTTAACACTAAGACAGCTAAGGCAAAAAGAAGAGCAACTTCATTTGATTTAATATTATTTGCATTAAGTGGTACTAGTTGGGATGAAGGTGTTGGTTATGATTATAGTACTGAAAATATAACTTCCGAAATATTTGATGATAAATCATATTCAACTAGACCTAGTAACTGGTATAAAGCTACCACTTTAAGTTCATGGAATGCACCTGGAATATATAATTACACTACCCAATTACCTATAATTTTACAGAGTCAACACTTTGATAATGGAAATGAAAATATAGAAATGGACATTACAACTCAAATGGACCGTTTTTTAGTCGGTATAGACGACTATAAAGGGTTTGGTATAGCTTTTGTTCGTCAGTTAGAAGAATTAAGTGGTTTAACTGAAAGTTATTCTGTTGGTTTTTATACTAAGTACACTCAAACTTTCTTTGAACCTTTCTTGGAAACTACGTATAGTGATTTAATTACAGATGCAAGAGCTAATTTTTATGAGGGGGTTTCACAATGTTTATATCTATATGTTAATGAAGGTGGAGAACCAACTAACTTAAGTACATTACCTACTGTTCAAATATATGATAACTCCGGTGGTTTAGTGGTAGGACCTTTAACAGCTTCTAGAATTACAAAAGGTGTATATTATGTCTGTTTTACAATACCGTGTGATACTTATACCACACCTTGTATGTTTACAGATAGATGGTCTAATCTTGAAATTGCTGGAATATGTAAAAATGATGTAACAAATAAGTTTGTTGTTAAAGATAACACACAATATTTTGATATCGGTACTAACGCAGGACTCCCTAAACATTATGGTTATTCCGTATCTGGTATTAAAATGGACGAAAAAATAGTAGCAGGTGACACTAGAAAAGTCCTAGTTTCAGCTAGAAAAGAATATACCACTAATCAACCAGAAGCGATTGGAGGGTTAAAATATAGGATATATGTGTCTCAAGGAACTACACAAGTGGAAACAACACCTTGGACTTCTATTAATAAAGCCTACAATCAAAATTATTTTTTAATTGATACGGGGGATATGATACCTAATGAATATTATATTGATATTAAAGCAGAATCTAACTTAGAAGAAAATAGGTATCCTGAAGTCGTTAAATTCCAAGTTGTTAATCAAGCTAATTATTTCGGTAATCCACCAGCTTAATTTTCCCCAAAATATTTGTAAATTTAAAATTATTTGTTTATCTTTGTATTATGAAAAAATTCCTAATACTATTATTTCTTATTTGTTTTAAATTATCATTTAGTCAATCTAATTTAGATTACCTTCTTTTTGTTAAAATTAATGACTATAGAATTGAAAATGGGTTAAATGGTTGGGAGTGGGATGACTTTATATGGACTGTGGCAAATAAACATACACAATATCAAGTAAAGGCTCACTATATGGGTCATAGAGAAAATGTAGATGTTAGAAACCATCATGAAGTTACAGGACTTTTAGATAGATTTAAAGAAAAAAAGGTATACGATTATTATGTATGTGATAAAAGTATTTCAGTAGCTGAAAATGTTTTAGTTACACTAAATAATAAACCTATAGAGTTATTAGCGACAACTATGTTACAAATGTGGATAGACTCTCCACCCCATCATGAAACTTTATTACACCCCGATTACCAATATGGTTCTATAAGTTCTTTAACTGGAACGAAATGGGGTGACACCCCTGGAAACTGGATATATGTAACTCTTAATGTTCTACACTACGAATAAAAAAAAACCCCACGTAAGTGGGGTTTTTTAAATATAATCTACTAATTAACTTATTATCTAAGTTCGTTAATATCAAATGTTCTAACACCGTCAATTGTAATCATTCCATAGAATCTATTATTTACAACTTTCTTAGCGTATCTAGTCAT
>TARA_R110002020_G_scaffold182793_7_pt1 | contig 25557 bp, 32 predicted proteins | sample TARA_R110002020 | Tara Oceans TARA_R110002020 (sample SAMEA4396489) | marine metagenome | biome: Westerlies Biome; feature: [MES] marine water layer (ENVO:01000295) within the mesopelagic zone...; material: water (ENVO:00002006), including particulate matter (ENVO:01000060) such...
AGAGATACTGGTGTATCATATACTGGTACAGCATTTACTTCGGGTGTTGCTGGTTCAGGTGGAGCAGGATTCATCTTTGGTGTAGAAGGTACAACAGAATCTCCAGATGCTCATCTTTTAACGTTGCCTAAGTCTGGTACTTTGTTGTATGGTGGAGATAATGGAACTCCTGACCTACAATATGGTAATTCAAGAGTTAGAGGTGGCAAAGGAGGAAACTTGGGCGAAGCTGGAACAGGTGGTGGTGAGAGACTAATAAACAAGTCAAGATTTGCACAATGTGGTGATGGTGGTTTACCAGGTGCAGCAATTGATCAATTTGATTATAATAGAGTTACATTTATTAATCAAGGTAACATCTTAGGTGATCCATTATTCAAGTTTGTCGGTGAGCCGTACTATCTTCATCCTGTTAATGCACCTTCAGAATATTACAAAGATTATGCTGGTTCCTATGTGAATCCTGCTGGAACATCATATACTGGAGCTAATTACACTGAAACATATATTCAGACACTTCCAGAACCTTATGACAGGCATTATCATGGTCTTTCATATAGCGATGATTATGTCAAGGCATGGGATTCCTCAGCAGCTACATATACTAAGGCATGGGCTGCTGCAACAACAACAGGATATGCAGGAGCACCTAACTACGGTTAATGATTAGGAGTACAATATGGCTTTAGATCCATCCAAACATGGATTTAAAATTGAAGAAGTGGGGTCGGAAGCAGAGTTAGCGAACAAGTCAATTGATGTTCGTATTCCAGAATTTCAAGATGATTTTGACCTAGACAAACACGAGAAGGAGGGTTGGAAATTTCCTCACGATAAAGATAGTGTTGAAGATGCTATCAAAAAAGATCGTATGGATACCAACCGTGAAGACAGACTTGGACTTGTACGAAAATCTGACGTACTAAATACTATATGGAGTCGTAATTTTATAATATCTGATAGGAGTGAAACAGTGGCAGAACCAGCATGGCCTTTTGCACAAGGCGAACCAATATATGCTTTCTATGCTAATGATGCTAGAACAGTACTTACATTCTTTCTAAGACAACCAGATGATACAGTAGAGTCTCATACAATTGATAAGGCACCTACTCATGAAGCTGCATGGCATCATCTAAGAAAAATTTTCAATCAAGACGATCTAGATAAAAATACTAAACGTGAGATTGATAAGATTAGCGCTGGCCGAGAAGAAGAAGAGGCCAGGATGAAAGAAGAAAGTGACAAAGTAAAACAAGAAAGATTATTTCAACTTAAAGTTGATGCTTTTGATATGGATGTTGTCAATGATTCTGAAAACAGAGAATTAAAGTCTATGATCAGAAAAGCAAAGTCTGAACTAGAGGTCTTTGGTGCTATTGGAGCTCTTTATGCTCTACACTATACCTCAAGCAAAGAACCAGAAGTTGAAGACGAGCCGGTTGAAAATGTCGCAGCAGAATAATGGTTTCATATATATTGGATCTTTGACAAAGCCTTATTACGATGCTGCAGTTATGTCTGCAGAGTCTGTTAAGGATTATTGGCCTGAAGCAAAGATCACATTGTTTACTCACGAACCGTGGGTAAATGAAAAACGAGATAGCAAAATCTTTGATAATATTATAACAAAAATTCCTGCACATTGTAGAGCAAAGCTATGGGCACTGGATCGAACTCCATATGATAAAACTGCCTATATGGATGCAGATACATATTGTGAGCATGAAGATGTGAAGTATATTTTTGATGAGTTACCAGATGATTATGATATGGTAATGACAGAAAATAGACCATACAATGCTAAAGTAGTTTACTTTACAAAAGAAAAAGAATTACGACATTATAAAGACGATGATAAAAAATTAATTTGGGAGGGTGGTGATCCTGAAGGTGAACCAAGATATGTTGTTCACTCGTGGGAACCTAAAGCTAACAATGGCGTCTACAGAATGAGATGGCATTGTGGGATGTTTATATATAATAATAAGCCTCATACATTAGCAATGCTACATGCCTGGTATGAAAACTATAAAGAACAAATACTAAGCAAAAAGAACTGGAGAGAAAAATTTGAGCATCCAAGTTCATTGTGGTTTTGGGATACGTATGCTTTTTGGAGAACTAATTTTTACAAAAATTATGAAGTTAAGATCAAAGAGATTCACCCAAAATGGAATTTTGTAAAAGGCTATAGGGATTGGGAATTAGAAGGAACAACAAAGGTGTTCCACCACTATACAATTCCTGGTAAACCTCAAGACGAAGGATTAATTGATGACCCCAATATATCAAATACAGTCGGAAATTTTGAAGTACTTAGATGAGTGGAAAGACTTTGTTTGGGATTTAGACTTAGAAAATACATTTGGTCCTGAACCAGACAAACCTTATAGAGCAAGGGGTGGGAAGTTCTTTAAGGAAAACCGAGCAGAGTATGCTTGCTCAACAGAATGTTTAATGTCACTGAAGCACATGGAACAGGATGGATATCCTCCTGATTCATATGGTTTAGATTTGAATCAATGCTCTCGGTGGCTAAAGGAAGGTGACATTGAAGAAAGATACGCTAGACCTATTATTGATAAGTCTAATTGGCTTGACGAGCACCTTGGTAACTATCTTGGTTATCGCTTTTGTGCTTTAAAGATTTGGTATCCTAAAGATGGTTATATCTCTTGGCACACAAACTGGAACGTACCAAGTTTCAATATCTTGTTTACATATAATGAACCAGGTAAAGACTTAGGTTATTGGAGGCATATCAATCCTCAAGGATCTACTTCGCCTGTTCCTAACTTAGGTGAGAATGAAGAAGGTTTAGTTCATATTCCTGACAGGCCAGGTTGGACTTGTAAGGTTGGTTATTATGGTCGTAAATCAGAACATGAAAAGATTGTTTGGCATTCTGCATTTTCTAACAGCCCAAGGATGACTTTAGGATATGTTATCTTTGAAGAGAAACTTTGGCAGAATACTTGTGAGGAAATTGCTGGGGAACAATTAGTATGGCCTCTTGCACCATACGATCCTAATAGTGATGACTACTATAGTCGTTAAACAAAGCGAGAGTTAAATCTACCATACACCTTGTGTGATTTTTTAAGTACATTTTGTATGACTTGAAATAAAAGAATGTGATGTTCTTTTGTAATACTATCATGCATTTCTATCTCTGCAACTCTATAGTTAGAAATTGCATACATGATGTACCATAGATCATCAATTGATTTAAACATAACTGGATCAAGGCCATTGTATTCAATAGCTCTTTGATATCCTTCCCATTTGTTCTTTTCGTTCAATGCATCATACAACTCTTTTATCACTGGTTTAATCTTATCCCATTCTGAATCTTTATCAGAAAAGTATAGTTGAGTTAATAATTGTTGGCTGTACAATAATATAATGAAACCATATACTTGATTGTCTACATGTAACTTCATTTTCCAATCACCATAAATCTTGTTGCTTTATACATTTCTGTATCACCTTTGTAAAGCACTTCTCTAATGTCAGCTTGCTCAATAAGTTCTTGAGCTGTATCAACACAGTTAATATGTAACCATTTTACATTTCTATTGTTGTTGCTTTGAAGAACAAACCTTCTACCTCTATACTGATTGACCATATCAGCCATGTCATACATATGTTCACAAGAACAGTTAATGATTGTATCACCTTTAAACTCTACATCATCAAATATAACGTCCTTGCAGTTTACTGTAACATTTGGATAATCATCTTTGTATATATGTTTTGCTATGTCCATTGTATACTCATCAACATCATAAAGATCAATAGGTATATTACCAAACTTTCTTACTAGCATAGGGACAATGACAATTCCGTACCAACTAGCAAGTATTGATATATGCTTGACATCAAATACCCCAAGCTCATCTGTTAACCACCTCTTACTTAATACTTGTGTATCAAAAACGCATTCTGCATAATCTTTGAACTTATAGATATGATCACTATGAACTTTCTCAAGACCTTTACGGAACAATCTATAAATTTCATCTAAGCTAGGATGATCCATTCCACAGCTCCTTCAATATATCATATCTATTTTCACAATCATCAAATACACATATAGCATGATCCCTTCGAAGTTTGTTTTGTTCAACATCATTTGGAAATTGAGAACCAAACTTGTAAGAGTATGCTACTCCTGGATCAAAGAAGTCAAGATTATGTCTTCTATAAAACCAAGAGTCTAATCCATAAAAAGATTTATATAGCTTCTCTTTGTTGTCATACCAATCACGATACTGTTTTTCAAAGTTATTATCAAATAATCTCATTACTGATGAGTTAATGTTACAGTAATGAATCTTCATAGCCATATCATTACTAAACCATGCCGTCTTTAATATTTGTCCTTTAAGGTTCAAACCGTGTATACCTTTATGCATATATGTATCAAGATCCAAATATAATGCATTATGCTCATGTGCTGGATTTAAAAGCATCACCTTATTCCACCACATTCTATCATTGTATAAAGGTGTGATTCCTCTAACTGTTATGTTGCCGTTTAGATCTAATGGATTATCCGTATAACATATAAAATCTCCAACAGGCATTAAATCATCAACACGTTTAAACATTTCATTTACATATTCAGGACCATAGGCTTCTCCAACCTTTAAACACACAATATCCAAACTCATAGGTACGACTTCCATATGTCTGCAACCCAACCTTCTTTTATATCAAGTGGATCTGGTTCTGTATCTTCCATAAAGATACAAGCAGAATAATCTGGTCTATACTTATACTTTGCTTCATGACTTAAACTAAAGTTATCCGGATAATCACCACCTCTGTTAAATGAATATACGGTTTGCTTTGGGTATGTATTCATCTTATGGCGCCATACTCTCCATAGGTATGCATCTGTACTATACAACGATCCTTTTATCTTTTTGTAATTAGTTGAAAAGTGTTCCCATATTTCATTGGTAATGGGTTGTGTGTTATCAACATAAATTAAACTTGCATTGAATAGCATTGTTAGAAAGTAGTTAGCTCCGTGCATACCAACGTGCCATGGGGGCATCCAATTACACTCAATGATTGCTGGAGTAGGTGTATTAACTATCCTATCCATTGGACCATGAAAAAGATTATCAAGATCGGAGAATAGTATTTTACCTTCAATACCACATAGCTGTGGTGCAAACAACGACATCTTAATCCCGTCCCAAAAGAACCATTGGTCATTGCTAAGTATGTCATCCCACAACCACTTCTCAGTTGTCTCAACTATTCTAATATCAGGATCTAAACCTGTACCATCATCTGTCATACAAACAGATTCAAATTCACATGGCATCCATTTCTTAGCCATTCTGTGAATTAGATTAGGATATTCAGGAGGAAACTTCGTCCCCCATTTAATTGTCATTAGGTTCATTATGTTGTTCTGTTTCCATCAAACACACAAACAAAGTATAAGTCATCATCGCTATCATTATATACTTTATGGAATACACCATCTTTTATAGGTACCACGTCCCCGGACTTTACTGTAAAGCGTGTTTTATCTAATTCCATAATACCAGTACCCTCAACAAAGAAGTACACTTCTTCTTGACCATCATGACTGTGCCCACTCGTTTCTTTGTGAGCAAACAATCTTGTACTACTAATAACTAAATTGTTTCCAAACTTATTGTCTTTAACAATATATCTATCATCTTGTTTGACAACGTTTCCACCAATATTTTTTATGTTAATCATTTGTTACTGCGTATGCATCTAACAACTTATGAAGCTCACTAATTTGTTCAGTAAGTTCTTTTATTCGAATGTTAGCATTAGCTAACTGCCATTGTAACTCATGTACATTCTTCATTAGTATATCAGTACGTAATTGTGTATCTGCCATTGCAGGCATATCAAGAAGAGCCATAACTATTTCCTTTCACTTGCGTATGGTCTAGTGCGTTCAACCATAGTCCTTATCATATGCTTAGCTTCATGACCTGGTTGTCTTGTTTCTTCCATTTCCAACATTCGTTTACCTTCACCGTTGAGTAATCTAAAGGAATATTCATCTCTCTTTTTAAACATGTCTTTATCTTTTGGAAAGAATTCCGATCCTTCCTCAGCTCCAAAGAACCATGAATATGCCCATTTTCGTGGTAAGCAATTGATTATATCTTTATGATATCGATACATATATTCATCATTACCTCTAAACTGGAACATATGTGTCTCACAATCAAACATAAAATCTTCTGTAATATAATCAAAGTCTTGACCGTACCACATCATTATAGATGAGTTAATTAGAGTTGCATATCTAAATGTAGGATCATATCCAGATTGTCTGAATGCTTGTTTTTCCCAATCAATAGGTTTCCAATAACAATATAACATAGTAAGTTTATCTTTTACTGCATAATCAATAAGCATATCAATGTTTCGTTGGATTGTTGTATCCAAATCAAGATATATATTCAACCCTGGTCCTGATATATCTTTACGAAACAATAACATCTTATTCCACCATCCCCACAAGTCCTCTTTACCTACATAATGAAAATTAATATCTGGCATTCCTAAAACAGAATCATTTGTAAGTAGATTGAATCTATATGGAAGCGTAAAGTACGTATCCAATTGCTTCTTTATCTCATACACATGCTCATCAGTATACAACTCACTAGGATCATATTGTGATTGTGTTGGTATTTTTATGTGTGTTGTTTTAACTAAGTAAATATTAATTGGCTGTGTCATCAATCCACTGTCTCGTAATAGTTAAGTATTCATCAATTTGTTCATACGGTTTACCATTCAATAATGATAAAGGTACCCAATACTTACTGCATATCCAATCAACTATTGTGTGATGATCTTCAATGGTAGAAAAGGTAAACATAGTATTGTCACCATGGTTCTTAGCTGACTTAAACGCTTTTCCAACAACAAAAGCTCTAAGTCTTTCATCATATTGAAAAGGTAATCTACCTGATGCTTTGAACTGGTTTGGCGATATATATGCTTGATAATTATCAACATATGTTATTTTATGATAGTACTTATAGCGTCTTTCATTATATAACAACCTTACAGGATTAAGATCATAGTCAGTTCCTTTTTCAAAGTACTCAGGTATCTCCATTAGTAACCGCCTTCATTTGCAACAATGTGAGCTGGTAATGGAGCAACTTTGAAATCCTCTGTAATCCTACCTCTTCGTTTTTGTTCCATGAATGGATACAATCTAGTATCACCATGACTATCCCAGTCAGCAATCTTAACCCAATAACCACTTCTATGAAATAGTTTACCTTCTGACTTAGGATCTAATGGAAATATAAAAGTGTCAGGTTCAACGTGATTACCATACATTGGTTTTTCTCTCCACGAGTTAATATAATCAACAGACAAGTTATAATGATCTGCACACAATTGAATCAATCCATCCATACTATAATTATCTGAACTTGGTAGTAAGTATCTTCCATGTTGTCCTACGTTTTTGAACCTCATTAAAGCATTGTCAATACCTTTTTGTTTGAATAGGTTCATAAGTCTTGATGGAGCATCATCATTGATGCCTTTACAAATAATTGTACCTGTGTCAATAATAAACCTTGCATCTTTAATATTCTCAAGTGCCATAACCTTTTGTTTCGCACATCTCATCTCGTCAATGTGTTCATACCAATTATCATTATCTACCCCATTAAGACTTAGGTAAACATGAGAAAGTTTAGATTCTTTAAGAATTTTTGTATATCTTATACTTGCCAACTTTAAACCGTTTGTTAATAACGTACACCGGTGGCCAGTTGCTCTTATCTTAACAATAATGTCTGGAAGGTCCATACGCATTGTAGGTTCAGCACCCATTATACGTATCATTGTTCTTTGGGGAAAACGACTTATTGTTTCAATAAGTTTATCAATATCCATATCTGGTACATCCCTATTAGGAATATAACAGTTGGTACATGTCATATTACATCGATGTGTTACGTCTGCTGTTACATCAGTAAAATAATTATCTTCTGGTTCTAATTCATAGTAGCCTGGTAAAGGACTCATAAACTTTCTCACTATAATCAAAATTAGCTAACATTGCTATACGTGTTTCTTCTGCTTCATGATGTGAGGCATGCATATAGCTAGGATTAATAAACCATATTTCCCCAACTAAACAAACATAAAATAAAGATTCGCTTTTATCTTTGAACTCAAGTATTATATCATGAGTCAGAGGACAAATTAAGTTATATATATTTGGAGGATCCATATGATAACTAATGCTATGACCTGGTTCAAGCATTGCAAATCTAGTGTTATATGGTTTGTAGTTACATGATAATGATATTTCATCTGTGTGTATTTGTTTGTAAAACTCACTCAAATCTCGTACTTGTTTGCCTAAACTTATACCTGCAACAGCATTTTCTACTCTATCCGAATACGTAGTCTCAGTTGATATATTTGAAGGATCGCTGCTGAGATCCTCATAAATAAATAAGTTATGTGCAAGTAATTCAGGAGTTAGGTCATTTAATTTTACACAGCAAGGCAGTTTTCTGTTCCTTGCATGTAATCTTAATTCACTTATCTTCGACATTATGTATCCACTTTTGTGATAGTATAAATATATTTATACTATTAATTAGGAGCGCTCAATGGCCGAAAAAGCAGATTTATTCCTAGACAAAGGATCTGATTTTACAACTACACTTGATGTTGTTAATGCTAGTGATGCATCTATTAATATGGCTGCATACACATGCACTAGTACAATAAAGGCATCACACACAAATTCTCAGATTAATGCAACCAGCACATCTAATCTTGCCTTTACAGCAACTGGGTATTCAAATGGTTCGGTTATACTATCTTTAACTGATACACAAACTGGTTATTTGCAAGCGCCGAAAAGATATTTATATGACGTAAAAGTTGTTACGGGAAGTACAACAACTAAATTGGTTGAAGGCTTTGTTCATGTTCATGCGAGTACATCATGACGATTAAGAAGTTAGAGAATGGCAAAAATGTAAAGATAGTGTTGAGAACTGATTATAAGCTAACTCCACAATCTGCAAATACAAAGCCATACGCTAACACAGCTCAGTCAACTCCAATCAAGTTAAGGGTAGGAATGTAATGGCAGTCCCAAGTTCAAGAGAAACATTCAAAGAGTTTTGCCTAAGAAGATTAGGTAAGCCTGTCATTGAGATAAACGTTGATGATGATCAAGTAGGTGATGCAATTGATACAGCTTTAAATTATTATCACGATTATCATTTTGATGGCAGTCAAAGAACATTTCTTAAACACGAGATAACAGCAGACGATAAAACAAATGGGTACATTTCGATTAGTGATTCTAATACTATTGGGATTATTGATATTTTCGACATTGGAGATGCTACAAGTACAAATAATCTCTTCAATATTCGATATCAAATAGCCTTAAATGATTTGTATGATTTGTCAAGATATGATCTCGTTCCTTTCTATATGAACTTCATGAACATTAGATTCATTGAAGAGATTCTTATTGGTAAACAACCTATCAAATTTAACAGACATATAAATCGTTTATATGTTGATATGGATTGGGATAAACTTAACACCGGTGATTTTTTAATTGCTGAGGTTTATAATAAAGTTGATCCAGACACATATACAGATGTGTATGGAGATCGTTGGTTAGCTGAATATGCTACAGCTTTAATCCAGATACAATGGGGTAGAAACCTTACTAAGTTTGTTGGTATGCAATTGCCTGGCGGCGTACAGTTCAATGGCGATACAATCCTAAGTCAAGGTTTAGAGGCTAAGAATAAATTAGAAGAAGAAATGTTAAGTTCATATTCTCTACCAGTACACGATATGACGGGGTAACAATGCAAAAAGGCGAAAAATATAAAGGCGTAGATATTGGAGCGTGGAAGTACGATGGTCCTAAGGACTTCGTAAAAAAACTTATGGATAAGTTTGGTCCTCCAACCTATGTTGAGAAGAATCCAGATACTTGTGAAGCAGAGTCTGTTACATTTAAGAACATTGATGGATTTGATATAGTACGTATTGTTGATTCCAATACCAATAAGTTACATCCATATCCTGCTAAAATATATGTTGAAGGAGGTTTGTATTTTAACGTTCCTAACAACATGGTTGGTAAGCTAAAAGAGGCTTCACCTACAATTATGATTGATGAATTGAATGGTTTAGTAATTGGTAAATGTGCAAGTCTGACAATAGCTGCTGCAACAGTACAATTTGTAATCGATGCTGTTAATGGTATTACACCTCCAACAAGAGCTGAATATGATAAACGTCTTAAAAGAATAATTGACGACAAGAAGACTGATCCAGAAATTCCTTGGTGGGAAAACAAAATGAATGAGTCTGTTAACCATCAAGATATTCTTGAAGCATGTTGGACTGGTTATAGACAAGCTGGTATGAAGAAAAAAGGTAAAAGAATGGTACCTAATTGTGTACCAGAAGAAAAGACATCTGAGCTTATAAAGAAGAGTCAATCAAAAAGAGGTGCACCAGGTACACTAAAGCGCAAGGTCAAAGGTAAGATGACTATTGCAAAAGCTAGAGCATTAAAGAGTAAGGAAGGTGCAACTACCTTAGACAAAAAACAAGCTAACTTTTTTATCAATATGCATAGTGAAGAAGTTGATGAGTCATTAAAAGATTGGTTTGGTAAAGGGCCCAAAGGAGATTGGGTTCGTATGGATACCAAAGGTAACATAAAAGGAGACTGTGCAAGAGATCCTGGTGAAGGCAAGCCAAAGTGTTTGCCTAGATCTAAAGCTCACTCCATGAGTAAAAAAGATAGAGCCTCAGCTGCAAGAAGAAAAAGAGCTAAGGATCCTCAAGTAGATAGACCTGGAACCGGTAATAAACCTATTAACGTAAGGACAGAGTCAGTGGAATATATTGAAGAGAAAAGTAAACCAAATAATCCTAAACTTTGGTCTAAAGCAAAATCATTAGCACGTTCTAAGTTTGATGTTTATCCATCTGCATATGCAAATGGTTGGGCTGCCAAATGGTATAAGTCCAAAGGTGGAACGTGGAGATCTGCATCTGAAAGTGCATTATTAAACTTTAGTGACTTTGTTGCAGAAGATGATATGAAGGGCATGTCAGTATCATCTGGTCATAAAAGATCAGTTAAGCAAGGTGCTGGTATGACTAAGAAGGGTGTGGCTGCATATAGAAGAAGAAACCCTGGAAGTAAATTAGGTACAGCTGTTACAACTCCTCCATCTAAACTTAAAAAAGGAAGCAAATCTGCTAAGAGACGTATTGCTTTTTGTGCAAGATCAAGAAGCTGGACTGGTCCAAGAGGTAAAGCGGCAAGACGTAGATGGAATTGTTAAATGGCTCAAGCTAACTTCTACTTCAACAAATTTCAGCATGCAGGTGAGCAAAATTTAATTGCTGACCTCGTTACTGAATCCATTTCAATTTATGGAATGGATGTTGGCTATTTGGCCAAGACAATTGTTGAATATGATGAACTACTTACAGAAGTTGATTTAGCACAGTTCAACCAAGTTTCTGATGTTGTAATGTATATTAAGAGTGCAGATGGTTTTCAAGGTGAAGGCGATTTCTTATCTAAGTTTGGTTTAGAGATAAGAGATCAAATGACACTATGTATTGCTAGAAGACATTTTGATGAAAGTATAAAACAAGAACAAAGTATATCAAGACCTAGAGAAGGGGATCTTATCTTCCTACCTCTCAATGAAAAGATATTCCAAATTAACTTTGTCGAGCACGAACCTGTATTTTATCAGATGGGTGCCCTACAGTTCTACGAAATAACTTGTGAGTTGTTTGAATACTCTAATGAGAGATTTAATACTGGAATTGAAGTTATTGATCTGCTTGAAGAAACACATTCACTTGATACAGTATTTGGTACACGTCTGTTACTTGAAAATGGTGACGATGTCTTGCTTGAAACAGGCTATAGATTGGTTCAAGAAATTGAAGCTACAGGTGATGATCAAAACTTCTTAATGGCTGAGAATCTCTTAGATCAAATAATATTAGAAGATGGTGCTGGATTGCTTCTTGAATCTCAACCAGAGCAAGTTGATTACGATGATAGAACTGATGCTGAGAATGTCTTTATTGAAACACAAGCGGACGACTTTATTGACTTCAGTACAGGTGATCCGTTTAGTGAAGGGGGTAGGTTCTAATGTTTGGTCATAAGTTTTATCATGAAACAATACGTAAGTACATCATAATATTTGGTACACTCTTTAATGAGATTTTTATCTATAGAACCGATTCAAGTGGTAATCAAATTCAAGAGATTAAAGTACCTCTAGCATATGGTCCCAGAGATAAAACATTAGCTAGATTAGAACAAGATACTGATCTAGATACAGAGGTAGCAATTACATTACCAAGAATGTCATTTGAATGGATTGGTATAAATTATGCTACCGAGAGAAAGCTAAACACAATTAATAGAAATGTAGCTCCATCTGGAGATCCATCTGACACAAGAAAAAATGTTAGATCGATGTACAATCCAGTACCATATGATTTAAACTTTGAGTTAAATATATTTTCTAAGTATGCAGAAGATTCAACAAAGATTGTTGAACAAATTATGCCATTCTTTACACCAGAGTTTACTGTTACTGCTGAGCTAATTTCTGACATGTCCTGGAAGGTTGATCTGCCAATTATACTTGAAGCTATATCATTACAAGATACGTATGAAGCTGACTTTCAACAAAGAAGAGCATTGGTTAATACTCTTTCATTTACACTTAAAGGTTATTTGTTTGCACCTGTTACCGAGTCTGGACTTATCAAAAAAGCAAATACACAGTTTTATGTTGATACATATCCAGGTAATCGTAGACAGCAAACAGAGAACCCAGATTCAAATGATACAAGTGGAACAGTATATGCAAATAGCTCAGCTGGAAACCTAGTATTTTCTACTGTTAAAACACAACATGCTAATGGTCAGGCCTGGGAGTTAGCATCAAGAGTAACTGTTACACCCGGTTTGGATGCTAACGGTGACCCAACTACAAACTCATCATTGACTGTTGATTCAAGTCTAATTGATGCAAACGATAATTATGGATACATTACAAACTTTGAGGACTTCTTCGATGGCGACGGAACAGGATAATGCGCCCTTTGCAACGCATCCAGATCCCATAGCAAACGCTTTGGATCTAACACCTAATACAGCACCTCTACAAGTACTTCCAAAAGAAACAAAAGATGTACCAGAAGGAACTGAAGAAGATATAAAGTATGCTAGAGAGAATCTATATCATCTAGCTGAGAGAGGAAGAGACGCTTTAGAAGACTTGTTGGAATTAGCTAATCAATCACAACATCCTAGAGCATATGAGGTCGTAGGTCAGTTAATTAAGACTCTTACGGATACAAATGATAGGATAGTTGACATTCAGAAAAAAGCGCAAGAGTTACTAGAACCAAAAGACGGCCCCTCTAAGGTTACAAACAATCTGTTTGTTGGTAATACTAGTGAACTAACAAGACTATTAGGCGGTAATGCTAGAGACGTACTTAAAAAAGATACTTAGTCCTGTCCTTAACGCAAAGCTGATTATACAAGGATTCCCATAGAGGTCAACAGGAAAAATGATAGAAAGTTTACAACAACTTTGGGATTGGTATACATATCAACATCTGATAATGTATATGGATCGATTAACAATAGGATACATTTGCTAATGTTTGAATACAATTTTAAGTTAGTGAAAATCGTTGATGGTGATACTGTCGATGTCGATATTGATTTAGGTTTTGGAATCTGGATTAGAAACGAACGAATTCGTATGATGGGTATTGATACGCCTGAATCAAGAACTCGTGATCTTGAAGAAAAGAAATATGGATTAGCAGCTAAAGAAAGAATTACTCAGTTGCTCGCTAATTCAAAATGTCTTATTACGTTCAAGGACAAAGCAGGTAAGTTTGGAAGAGTGCTTGGTGATTTTAAATGTTATGATGGTGAGTTTGATAAAGAGTCTACAATTACAGAAGTCATGATTAGAGAAGGTCATGGTGTAGCTTATCATGGACAAAGCAAATCAGACATTGCTGAAGAACACTTAGCCAATAGAAAGAAGTTAGCAGATGCAGGGCTTGTCATCTAATCAAATCTATCTAGGTAATGCCAGACTTAAAAAGGCTGGGGTTCAATTAGATTATACAGAAGAACAAATTCAAGAGCTAGTTCGATGCTCTCAGGATATTGAATACTTTTGTAAAACATATATGAAGATTGTCAGTGTTGATGAAGGTGTTATACCTTTAGAAGTATATGACTTCCAAAAAGATATTATGAAATCAGTTGTTCATAATAGATTCTCTATATGTAAGATGCCTCGTCAGTCTGGTAAGACAACAACAATGGTTGCTGTCATTCTTTGGTTTGTCCTTTTCAACGAATCCTTTAATTGTGCTATTTTGGCAAATAAGGCCAGTACTGCTCGGGAGATTTTGAGTCGTCTGCAAATGGCATACGAATGGCTTCCTTATTGGCTTCAACAAGGTCTCGTTGAGTGGAACAAAGGTAGTTTGGAATTAGAAAACGGATCAAAGATTTTAGCGTCATCGACATCTGCTTCATCAATAAGAGGTGGGTCATTCAGTCTCGTGTATTTAGATGAATTTGCATTTGTGCAACCTGAGCTTCAAGAAGAATTTTTTGCATCTGTTTATCCTACTATTTCATCTGGTAGTACTTCAAGAGTGATGATTACATCTACTCCTAAAGGCATGAACTTGTTTTACAAGTTATGGGTGGATGCAGTTGAAAGTAGGAATGAGTACGTTCCAATTGAAGTTCATTGGTCAGCAGTTCCAGGTAGAGATGAAGTCTGGAAAGAACAAACAATTAAGAACACAAGTGAAGAACAATTTAGACAAGAGTTTGAATGTGACTTTATTGGTTCTTCAAATACGCTAATCAATCCTTCTAAGCTAGCTGCATTGGTATTTCATGAACCAATAACACATAATGAAAACTTAAAGGTATGGAAAGAGAAACAACCAGATCATATCTATGCAATAAGTGTAGATACATCAAGAGGAATAGGAAATGATTACTCAGCTTTCACGGTGGTTGATTGCACTGTTGTACCATACGAAGTCGTATGCACGTATCGCTCTAATGTTATTTCTCCAATGCTTTATCCTAACATTATCTATAATACTGCCCGTAATTATAATGATTCAATTATTCTGGTAGAGATTAATGACATTGGACAACAAGTAGCAGATATTTTACATCATGAGTTGGAGTATGAAGGTATACTGACTGCAGAGTGGAAAGGTAGAGCTGGCCAGTTATTAACAGCTGGATTTGGAGGTAAAGGTCAGCAACTTGGTGTTAGAACAACAAAACAATTAAAACGTGTTGGTTGTGCGAGTTTGAAAACCATTATTGAAAATGATAGATTGGTGTTAAATGATTTTGAAATACTTAAAGAGCTAACAGCTTTTGTTGTAAGAGGACAAAGCTATGCAGCTGAAGAAGGTTATAATGATGACTTAGTAATGTCCTTAGTACTCTTTTCTTGGCTTACAGGTCAAGAATATTTTAAGGAAATGACCGATATAGATATAAGGAAGAATTTGTTAGCTGCTAATGAAAAGGCAATGGAAGAAGAAATGCTTCCATTTGGTTTTTATGATGATGGTATTACTGATCCTCATGATGATATGCAAAAATATAAAGGTGATTCGCTTCTAGTAGCCCATCCTTATGAAATAGAAGGGTCGTGGTAAAAAACTTCAAAAATATAAATATCACGAAGCATAACGCTTAATACCTTATAGAAGGAGAAAGAAGCCATGGGATTTCAAGTCAGTCCTGGTGTAAATGTAACAGAAATTGACTTAACTGGTATTGTGCCAGCCGTTTCAACAACGGAAGGCGCTTTTTGTGGTAACTTCAGATGGGGACCAGCTGAAGTAGCAACGATGACATCAACAGAGACAGAACTTGCTGATGTGTTTGGAAAGCCAGACGGTACCAATTTCGAATCATTTCTCACCGCCGCAAACTTTTTAGCGTACGGCAACAAACTATTTGTTGTACGTGCAGCATCAGCTAATGGCCGGAATGCAACTGTTCTACAGGCATCCGCAACCACAGCTAACTCTGGTAATACATCACACAGTATTTTGATTAAGAACCAAGACGCCTATGATAATGAAGTTACTGTTCCTGCAGATTCGTCTTTCCTAGCTCGATACTTTGGATCGCTAGGTAACTCACTCAAAGTTTCAGTCTGTGATAGTAATAGTGCATTTGAGAGCACAGTCTCTAATAACGTAACTGGTATCAGTAGTGTTGATGCTGACATTGCTGTTGGTAATACAGAACTGGTTATTACAGCTATCGATGGTAAAGGAAGTTTCACAGATACTTCTAACGTGACTGTTGCTGAATATCTGCTAGCAACAAACACATGTCAAAACGTTGTTTCTTCCTTTGCAGTTGGAGACATTGTTCGTTTAGGTAACACTTCAATTGGATTTACTGAGAAGCGTGTTTCTGCTCTTGGTAGTACTACAACTAGTGGTGCGGCAAGTGGTGGTGCCACTACGTTCACTGCTACTGCAAATATTAGTTTTGAATCAAAATATACACTATCAACTGCTTTCTCACAAAATCTTGTGTCTGGTTCACTTACTCGTAAGTGGGAATTCTACAACAACTTTGAAGCTGCTCCTGGTACATCTCTTTGGTGTAACAATGTTGCCAACAATACGGATGCATTTGACGAGCTTCACCTTGTTGTTCAAGACGAAGATGGTGCAGTTACTGGGGTAAAGGGAGCAATAATAGAATCCTTTGGTAATCTTTCAAGAGCTTCAGACGCCAAGAATGAATCTGGCGAATCAATTTTTTATGAAAATGTTGTATCCAATCAAAGTCGTTGGTTGCTTAATGGTGGTAAGACAATTCGCCCTGCTGGTGAAACCCAAAACAGCACGGCAACTTATACCAACTCAGCCATCAATATGACAAATACAGTTGTTACAAACACTGTACCATTCACAAGATCCTTTACTACTGGTCGTGATGGCGGTATTGTTAACACTGGTACAGTCCATGTTTTAACAGCTGGATCTGAAGATTGGGGTGACACAAACATTGCGATTGCTAGAATAACAGATGGATATGATAAGTTTAAGAATGCAGAGGAAATTGATATTTCTCTTGTTCTTACTGGTAAGTCAAAAGGTGGCACGCATGGTCATCAACTTACAAACTATCTAATTGATAACATTGCTGAGCCAAGAAAAGACTGTATTGTCTTAGCTTCGCCAGAAAAAGCAGACATCATTAACAACTTCAATCAGGAAGCTGCTAATACAGTTGATCACAGGAATGCCTTAACATCATCTTCGTATGGTGTGTTGGATGGTGGATACAAATATCAATACGACAGATACAATGACGTATACAGATATGTTCCATACAACGGTGACATTGCTGGTCTTATTGTAAGAACAGACAATTCCAGAGAGCCATGGTATTCACCTGGTGGATTCAATCGTGGTATTATTAAAAATGTTATCAAGAATCCTTACAATCCTGATAAAGCCGACCGGGATATGCTATATAAGAATGGCATTAATCCAATTGTTACGTTCCCAGGTCAAGGAACAATTCTCTTCGGTGACAAGACACTGTTAGCAAAACCAAGTGCCTTTGATAGAATCAATGTTCGTAGATTGTTCATTGTTCTTGAGAAAGCAATCTCACGTGCTGCTAAGTACTTGTTGTTCGAATTCAACGATGAATTCACGAGAGCACAGTTCAGAAATATGGTCGAGCCTTTCCTTCGGGATGTACAGGGTCGAAGAGGTATTTTTGACTTCAAAGTTATTTGTGACGAAACGAATAATACTGGTGAAGTTATTGACAGAAACGAGTTTATTGGTGATATCTACATCAAGCCAGCTCGGTCAATTAACTTTATTCAGTTAAACTTCATTGCTGTCAGAACTAACGTTGAGTTCTCTGAAGTCGTTGGACAATTCTAGACATAAATAGATATAAGGAATAGGAGAGTTCAATGGCTTTTAATATCAACGAAATAAGATCTAATTTAGCGTTAGGTGGAGCACGCCCATCTTTATTTCAGATCATTATGAATAATCCAGTTGATGCATCTGGTGATGCTAAAATGCCTTTCATGGCACAAGCAGCCCAGATTCCTGCTTCCTCAGTTGGAACAATTGAAGTTCCATACTTTGGAAGGAAGATAAAGATTGCGGGTGATAGGACGTTTGCAGAATGGACTGTAACAATTATCAACGATGAAGATTTCTTAATTAGAAATGCCATGGAAGCATGGATGTCTAATATTAATTCTCATCTTGGTAACGTACGTAAGTTCGGAGCAGCGTCACCATCACTATATAAAGAAAACGCTAACGTGACACAATATGGTAAAACCGGAGCTGCACTTCGCCAATATACATTTAATGGTATGTGGCCAACTGAAGTTAGTACAATTGAGTTAGATTGGAATACAACTGACACAATTGAAACATTCACTGTTACTTTCCAATACGATTGGTGGGAAGTTGATGGAGGAATAACCGGTAACGCTGGTGGTAATTAAAATATTTTTGTTAATGAGCAGGTGAATATATGGCTACTCTATTTGGATTTGAGCTAAAACGGGCGCAAAAGGAACCAGTAACGGCTTCTTTTGCTCCCGTACAGCTTGACGATGGTGCACATAATGTCTCTACAGGAGGCATGTATGGCACATATGTCGATCTAGAAGGTGCAACAAGAACAGAAGCGGAAATGGTTACCCGTTACCGCCGTATGTCTATGCAACCTGAATGTGATATGGCAATTGATGATATTATACACGAGTTAGTTGTTTACGATGAGCACCAAAGACTAGTTGAAATTAATCTTGACAAAGTTAAAGGTGCATCATCGGCAACTAAGAAAGCTATCCAACAAGAATTTGAGAATGTGCTTGAACTGTTAGAGTTCAATAATAAAGCATATGAAATTCTTAGACATTGGTATATTGATGGTAGATTATTCTATCATATTATTATTGATCCTAAAGATGTTGATAGTGGAATTCTAGAAATTAGATACATTGATCCTAGAAAAATTAAAAAGGTAAGAGAGAGTAAAAAAGAAAGGTTACCTGGTACACAAGTAACTGTTTCTAGAACTACTCAAGAATTCTTTCTTTATAACGATAAAGGATTTGTAGGATATCCCGGAGGCAGTCCTACAGCTGCTGGCCAAGATCAAGGAGTCAAAATAGCGAAGGACTCAGTACTTCATTGTACGTCAGGAGTAATGAGTGAAGACAATAGACTTGTTTTGTCTCATCTTCACAAAGCAATTAAGCCTCTTAACCAACTACGTATATTAGAAGACGCAACGGTCATCTACCGGATAGCAAGAGCACCAGAAAGGCGGATCTTCTATATCGATGTTGGCAATCTACCCAAGATGAAAGCTGAGCAATACCTAAGAGATATGATGGTGAAACACAAGAACCGTCTGATCTACGATGCTGCTACTGGTGAAATCAGGGACGATCGTAAGTTCATGACTATGCTTGAAGACTTTTGGTTGCCAAGACGAGAAGGTGGTCGTGGTACAGAAATCACAACACTACCGGGCGGTCAAAATCTTGGGGAGATGGATGACGTATTGTACTTCCAAAAGAAGATGTACAAGTCATTGAATGTTCCGGTATCAAGGTTAGAACCTGAAACAGGCATGACATTAGGACGTGCAACAGAGATTAATAGAGACGAAGTTAAGTTTCAAAAGTTTATTCAAAGGTTACGTATGCGATTCTCAATGTTGTTTGAAGCAGCATTACAAACGCAAATGGTCCTTAAAGGACACCTTACGCTCGAAGAGTACAAATCTATTGCAAGAAATATAACATACGATTTCAAAACAGATAACTACTTTACAGAGCTTAAAGAGAATGAAATACTTAATGAGCGCATCAATACACTTAATAATATTGATGGTTATACAGGTAAATATTTCTCAACAGATTGGGTGGCACGTAACGTACTTAAAATGGCTGATGATGAAATCAATCGAATGGCAGATGAAATGAAAATTGAAAACGATGCAAAAACAGAAATGGACGCTGCATTAGCTGATCCAGCGGATGGATCCAATGGAATTGACGGGACAAAAGGTCCCCCAAACGATTGATAAATATAAATAAATGGAGATAAACTATGGCTGAGCCTGAGGAATATACGTTAAAAGATATGTTAAACACTGCTGTAAATGGTGAAGCAGGTAAGTTTGCAGATTATTTTTCTGGCGTAATGGTTGATAAGGTTAATGATCGAGTCGATCAGATACGGCAGGCAGTAGCTGCTAAATTAGGTGGAGAGGATCCAACAAGTAATCCAGCAATGGAATTGGGTCCTGAAGAACAGGGCGATGAAGCCGAAACTGAACTAGAAGACGAGGAGCATTCAGATGCCGAAGAGACTGAAGGAACTGACAGAGAGGACTAAGATTGATATTGTCCCCACTCCTGGTCAAGGCCAAGGTAAGATGGACACGTATATCAATCCTGCAGCTCCTGGAGAAAAAGCCTTTAAGGACAAGCACGTTGTTCAAAAGACTGATTATCCAGTAACGCAAAAGAGCGGCAGCAATGACGACATCTTCTCTGGTGCAAAACAATCAAGAAAGAAAAGAATAGCTGACAATGATCAAGAGTCTGCAGAAGCAGCATACGAAGGTGTTGATCAAGAGAAGCGTGAAGACATTGTTAAAGGTATGAAAAAGAATAAAGCTGACTTTGTAAGCCGATATGGTAAAGATGCTGAGTCAGTTATGTATGCAACAGCAAACAAAATGGCTAGTGAAGAAGTTGAAGAAGAGATTGACGAAGATGAAGAGATCATCAATGTTCTTGAACTCGATGATGGATCTGAAATTGAAATTGATGAAGAAACAATGCTTGCAATTGAAGAAGTGTTTGAAGACTTAGAGCCAGATCATCAAGATCAATTTGAAGCTTTGTTTACTGAAAACAGACAAACACATTCAACATTAATTGATTGGGTGAGGAGTGTTTCGTAATGGCGTTTGCAACTAGAACTCTCAGAGACACAGGAATATTGGTAACAATTGCTGTTGATATTGACAACGATACTGCAACTAATCTTATCTTAGATGGATCGGGTCTTGGTTCTTTTGCAAATGGCGCCAAAGTTGACATCAGAAGAATTTGGTGGGGACTTACTCAAGGTACAGCAGCTGGTAATACTGGTGATGTTGAAATTGAGTTTAAAGGATCATCTTCAGACACACATGCTATTAGACTAGTTGGTACCGGACACTATGATGGCACAGCTGGATTAATCGAAGGTAATGCAACAAATACTACAGCAACATCTGCTGATGTAGAAGCTGTTACTAGAGGTACTTCCGGCTTCCTCATTATCGAATTCAAGAAAAGAGATGGAGGTTGGACAGGCTAATGAAACTCGTAACTGAACTAGTCGAGACAGTTGACGTTCAAGTCCTGATCGACGAAGAAACAAAACAAAAGAGTCACTTCATTGAAGGTGTATTCTTACAAAGTGAATTAAAGAATCGTAATGGTCGTATGTATCCAGCTGCAACTATGGCTAAAGAAGTTGCCAGATACAATAACGAATACATTTCAAAAAATAGAGCATATGGTGAGCTCGGTCATCCTAATGGACCGACAATTAATCTTGAAAGAGTCTCCCATATGATTAAAGGATTGCACCAAGAAGGTAATAACTGGATTGGTAAAGCAAAAGTATTAGATACCCCATACGGTAATATTGTTAAAAACTTAATCGATGAAGGAGCACAACTAGGTGTTTCGAGTCGAGGTATGGGAACTCTAAGGCAGAAAGCAGATTGTCAAGTAGTACAAGACGACTTTATGCTTTCGACTGCAGCAGATATTGTTGCAGATCCTTCTGCACCTCAAGCCTTTGTTAATGGAGTGATGGAGGGTGTTGATTGGGTTTATGATGCCGCTACTGGTCATTTTACACAACAAGTAATTGAAATGACAAAAGAGCTAGGTGACAAAGACGTTAAGAAGTTACAGGAAAATGCTTTAAAACTTTTCGATAAATTCTTAAAATCTTTGTAAAAGTCCAATTATTATAAATAAATTAAGTTGATAAACTCAAAGGAGTCAATGATGGCAAAAGAAGAACTAGAGCAGATTGAAGATGAAGATCTTCATGAAGCCGAAGTAGAAGATGAAGACGATCTTCTTGAAGCCACTGACGACGAGGAAACAGAAGAAGAACTTGTTGAGTTCCAGGCATCCGGTGAGGCGTCTAGTGTGCCCGATCCTATTGAAACTGGCTCGTCTCGTCGCAAGGCTGATAAAACTAATGCTATGCCAATGCAGAAGCTCGGTAAGACTGGGGTTATTGCCCAGGTTGTCGATGCGATGGCAGGAATGACACCTGGCCAGGCCGGTAAGGTCTATAAAGGTATCACGAGTGATGCAGGTAATAAATCTTCCATTAAGGCTAAAGAAAATCCTGGTGGAAAAGTAAAGCTGCACACAATGGCTAATATTAAAGTTAAAGAAGATCTCGAATCATTGTTCGGCGATCAAGAATCTCTCACAGAAGATTTTTTTGATAAAGCGGCTACAATTTTTGAAGCTGCACTAAATGTAAAAGCTACTATTGTTGAAGAAGCTCTAAAGGAAGAGTTCCAGAGACAAATAGCTGAAGCTACAGAACAACTCGAAGAAGAATACGAAAAGAAAATTGATGATTATCTCAACTATGTTGCTGATACATGGATGGAAGAGAATGAAATTGCTATCGAGTCTGCTTTGAAAGTAGAGATGGCAGAGAATTTCTTGACTGGACTTCAGCAAATGTTTGTTGAAAATCATATCGAGATTCCAGAAGATAAAGCCGATCACTTTGGTGAAATGGAAGCCAAGATTGATGAGCTCGAAGAGCAACTCAATAAAGAGGTCGACGAAAAAATTGCACTTACTAGTGCAATGAAAGATCAGAAAGTTAATATCGCTTTCCATGAGAAGTCTACAGGACTTACTCTGAAACAGAAAGATGAGTTTAACGATTTGGTAGAAGGCCTAGAATATGATAATATTGAAGATTGCAACCAAAAAATGGATGTGATACTTGAAACTTATTTCAATAAACCAGCCGCTACGGACACTGCTGTTGACGAAAGTGAACCAGTTGACGTTGATGAAGAAGGTGCAGTAACACGCTCTGATCCATCGATGGCTGCTTATGCTCAGGCTATTTCGAGAACCCTTAGATCATAAATAATAAAGATATCCAAAGGAGATACATATGTTAAATGAAGATCTAATGCAGAAGTGGCAGCCAATTATTGAGCATCCTGACCTCGACAAGATTGGGGATGTTCATAAGCGCAACGTCACTGCTGTTATGCTAGAAAACACCGAGAATGCTCTTCGTGAGTCTGCGGCCTTTAATCCGCAGAGCTTGCTCGAAGCTGCTCCAGAAAACGCCATGGGTGCTTCGTCATCCACAGCTGGCGATGGTAACATTGACATCTACGACCCAGTTTTGATTAGCTTGGTTCGTCGTGCGATGCCAAACCTTGTTGCATATGACATTATGGGTGTTCAGCCCATGACAGGCCCAACCGGCTTGATCTTTGCAATGCGGTCACGTTATGCTTCGCAAACTGGTACGGAGACATTCTATAACGAAGTCAACACCGGCTTCTCCATGGACAAAGACAGCTCGACCAACACAAACGTTGGTGGTGCTGATCAGAACCTTGGTACATTCGTCGGTAATGGCTATCTCAACAGTTCAGCTTCTAACATCGAACTGTACAACTATGCTGCTGGCATGACCACAGCTCAAGCTGAGCGCTTGGGTGATGGTGCCGGTAACGCCTTCCCAGAAATGGCATTCAGCATTGAGAAAATTGCTGTGACTGCAAAGTCAAGAGCGCTCAAAGCTGAGTACACAATGGAATTGGCACAGGACCTGAAAGCTATTCATGGTCTCGATGCTGAGTCCGAGCTGGCCAACATTCTTTCTACTGAAATCCTTGCGGAGATCAACAGAGAGATGGTCCGTAATGTGAACGTCATTGCTAAAGTGGGTGCACAGGACGATACAACTACAGCTGGTAAATTTGACCTTGACACCGACTCAAACGGTCGTTGGATGGTTGAAAAGTTCAAAGGCCTTATGTTCCAAATCGAGAGAGAGGCTAACAGCATAGCCAAAGGTACTCGTCGGGGCAAAGGAAACATCCTCCTCTGTTCTTCGGATGTTGCATCCGCATTGCAGATGGCTGGTGTCCTTGACTATACACCTGCTCTCAATTCTAACAACTTGCAAGTTGATGACACAGGCAACACATTTGCTGGTGTCCTCAATGGCCGTATTCGTGTGTACATCGATCCTTATACAACAGGCAACTATATGACTGTTGGTTATAAGGGCTCTAGTGCATTTGACGCTGGCGTGTTCTACTGCCCATACGTTCCTCTACAGATGGTTCGTGCGGTTGGTGAAGACACCTTCCAGCCGAAAATCGGATTCAAGACTCGTTATGGAGTCATCGAGAATCCGTTTGCTAGAGGTACTAATGCAATCGCTGCTGCTGGCACAATCACTGCAGACTCGAATGAGTACTACAGAAAGATTATTGTCAACAACATCATGTAAGAGTTGGGACAACCAACCTGAATTAAGAGGGGGCTTTTGGCCCCCTCTTTTTTTGTATAAATAGATACATGATAATAAAAAAAGATGTTACAGTACAAATTTATTATTGGATGCCTGACTATCAAGATATACTCCAGGAGTTTATCTGGCAGACTAAAGATATCGTGCCAGAGATTCCAAGAGTACATAAGTTTTTAAATTTTTGGCATGCAGAGATTGAAGCAGTAATCAATGAAGTGAATGTTGTACATTCAGATGGAACATCGTATAGGAGAATAGATTGGCTTTATCAAAAGGGGCAATAAACAATCAACCAGATAATGTAAACTTTCTTTCCCCATTAGGATATAGGTTTGCAATTAGAAAGTTACCGCATGTGAACTACTTTGTTCAAACGGCTAACATTCCTAACGTGCAGCTTGGGGTTGCTGAATTGCCTACACCATTTGTAGCCCATCCAATTGCAGGTGATCATTTAATTTACAGTGAGTTTGAACTAAACTTTAAAGTAGATGAAGATATGCAGAACTATGTTGAGCTGTATAACTGGATGACAGAGCTTGGTTTTCCTGAAGCCTTTTCACAAGCAAAACATATATATGATAAGCAAGATAAGTTAACAGCTGTTGACTCAATGGGTGAAGGGCCGTATAGTGATGGTACGTTAACAATATTGAATAGTGCTATGAGGCCATCTTTAAGTGTTACTTTTGAACAATGTTTTCCAATTGCACTTAGTGATATAACATTTTCAACAACAGGTGGTAGTGTAGATTACTT
>TARA_R110002020_G_scaffold15555_35_pt1 | contig 25556 bp, 31 predicted proteins | sample TARA_R110002020 | Tara Oceans TARA_R110002020 (sample SAMEA4396489) | marine metagenome | biome: Westerlies Biome; feature: [MES] marine water layer (ENVO:01000295) within the mesopelagic zone...; material: water (ENVO:00002006), including particulate matter (ENVO:01000060) such...
ACCAGCCGGATCTCCGTCGACGCCGGCAGGCCGACGAGTGCGTTCGACGCCGGATCACCGTCTTCGATCGCCCGCCATTCGGTCTGGCCGGCCGGCTTGATCTCCCAGAGAAGCTTGGTGCCGCCCGGCTCCCAGCCGCTGTAGAGGAGATCGAGCTCCGTCATGCCCCCGAGGAGCGCGATCGGGTTGAAGGGCACGACGGTACGCGTCGAACGGAACCGCGCGCCGTACCAGATGAAGGCGAGATCGGTCTCCAGATCGCCCTGGGCAAACGCTCCGTCCGTCAGCCGGAACATCGTGCCGCCGCCGAACTTGTTGCCGGTCGAGGCGCCGCAGGCGTGCGCGCCCGTGGTCACGGTCGCAAAGGCGTAGCGCTTGCCCGCCTCCAGCATGGTGAGCGGCAGCGGAATATTGTTCCAGCCCTGGACGATCGAGGCGTGAGGCAGCGTCGCCGCTGCGATCACCTTTTCCACCTGGGGCGCCGCACCCGGGGTGCATTCGACGATCAGAAGGTGGACGTCGCCGTCGGCCGCCACGCGCGAGAAGTAGAGCGACTGCGAGGTCAGGATCATCGGCTGAGCGACCAGCACGGACTCGCTGAAGATCGAACCGTTCACGCCGACGGTGACGGTCTTGTACTCCCAGTAGGGCTCCTCGACGATCTCGTAGCGGAGCTGGCGGATGCCGTAGATCGAATGGTCCGGCAGGCCGTTCCAGTCGCCCCTGTAGTCGACCACCTCGAAGCTCTCGCCCTCATGGCGGAGCATGGTGCCGATGCCGGCGTCGGCGAGCGCCGCCCAGCCGGCCTGGTTCTCGCAGACCTGGATTGTCGGGCCGTAGGTCTGACGGATGCGCGGCACCGTCTTCATGATCGCCTCGACCTCGGTGTGGGCGAGCTGCGAGATGTTGATGGACGTGTCGATCGACGTGTTGGCGATGCGCGCCACCTCGTCGTAGGCCGGCACCAGGCGGTCGCCGATCTTGCGGACCGAGTCCGCGTCGGGCGCGGTCGGCTCCAGCCGGTTGCCCACGGTGGCGACAAAGCCGTAGCGGATGCCCTCCCGCACGGTGGCGAGCCAGCTGCCGTGATCGGTGTCCCAGCGGTCCGGCACCAGGCCGTTGTCGAAGACGTAGGAACGCGCCTCGTCGGGCAGGTCCAGGAGGAGCCGGCTCGCGCCGATGTCGCGCTGCATCTGCCGGATGGTCTCCCGCTTGGGGATCTCCGTCAGCTTGTCGTTGATGTTGGTGATCTGGGTCTCGATCACCGCGGTGCGCAGGAAGAGCGACGAGAGGTCGACCTCCAGCGCGGCGACGCGGCCCTCCACCTCGTAGAGCGTCTTGACCCGCGTGGAGGCGCCCGGCTCGATGCCGCCGTCCTCTGGGATGCCGGTCGCCTTCAGGAGCACGTAGGCGATGCAGGCGTCGGTCTCGGCGACGGCCGGCTTGACCGGCACCGGATTGATCGCGCCAGGCTGCACGACGATCGTGACGCGCCGGCGGATCCGCTTCGGCGTCGGGCGCATCACCACGACGGACGTCTCGGGATCCTCGCTGGTCTGGAAGGGCCGCTGCTCGCTCTCCGTCACCTCCTCGCCGCGCAGAAGGATCGCCACCCAGCGCTGATCGGACGCCGCGATCGGGATGTGGAGCTGCAGGTTGAGGGTGAGCGCTTCCTCCTGGGCGTAGACCGCGCGGCCGGCGACATAGCGGCCGGGCGAGATCGTCACCTCCTGGGAGCTCGTCTTCGCGACGGTAAAGTTCGCCCAATGGTTCGGGTAGCCGATCGCGTCGTTGACCAGGTCATCGACCGCGCCCTGGGCGAAGAGACCGATGCTCGTGAAATCGCCGTGCCCGGCGATCTCGGCGTCGTCGAAGTTCATGCGGCTGGACATGCGGCTCGTCCTCTTAAAGTCGCGTGCGGTCGACGAAGCCGCCGACGTGGTGGCCTCCGTCGAGCGGGATGGCATCGGAGACCTGGATACGGCGGCGCCAGGCGAAGGAGACCGAGTAGAGCGTCTCCGGGGCCTTTGCGATCGTCATGGCGAGCTTGGCGCGCCGGATCGGCTCAAGGTCGACGGAGGACAGGGAAGCCCGCCCGATCGCCGCCTTGTTGATCTCGAAGGGGTTTGGAGGCCGCTTCAAAGGCAGCTTCACGAGGTAGTGGGCGGTGAACGGCGGATGCGCGATCGGGCGCCAGCCGATGGCGGAGCGGCCGATGACGAAGCGCGTCGGGTGCGAGACCACCCGGACGATCTCGGCGTCGACGAAGCCGAGGTAGCGCTTCAGCCCCTTGCGCGTGCCCTTCAGGGCGGCGAGCCGCTCGCCGGGATAGAGCACCGACCGTCCGGCGCACTGGGCAATCATCTCGCGGCGCCGTTCTTCCGGCCAGTCGTCGAACCACAAGTCCACCGAGTAGTGGGCGGCGAGGAACGGAAGGAAGGCCGCCGGCGTCTGGTACGGATCCATGATCTCCCGAAGGGGGACCTCGATCCGGTCGCTGAGCGCCTCGCCGAGCGCGGTCTCGAACGCGTCCGGATCCGGGACCAGGTCTTGGACGAACTCGCCGTCGATCGGGCCATAGGGCGGCCCGAAGTCGATCGGCTCGCCGGCCTCGTCGGTGAGGAAGAGATAGCCGATCACGGGATGTCCTCCGCGAACCGGAAGAGCGCGTTGACCTCTTCCACCGAGAGCGGCGGGTCGAGTTCGGCCGAGGCGGCCAGGATGAAGGCGCTGCCGCGCTCCCAGACCGTTGCCCGGTTGACCGCCTCCTGCTCGACGGCATCGAGCGTGGCGATATGCGCGTCGATCTCCGGCAGCATCCCGGCCTGGGCAAGTGCCACGCGCGCCTGGCGCGCTGTCACCGCATGCGGGACCGGCTGCATGCCGCTGTAGGGGTCGGCCGGCAGCGCGTCCGGCTCGACGTAAACCGGATTGCCCTCGGCATCCTCATCGATCGGCTCGCCGGCGCGGATCTTCGCCAGCTCCACGATCGTCGGATCGGTGGCCGCGACCAGGTCGATGGCAGCCTGCCAGGCCACATGGTCGGGGTTCTCGACCTGGGCAGGCGCTCCGGTCTCAGGGTCGCTACCCGTCACGGTCTCGGGAGGCTCTTCAGTTGCGGACAGGCGAAGCGCCGCCTCGTATGCCTCGACGATCTCCACCGTGGTCCGGACGACGGCGTTCTCGGCGATGATGCCGGCGACATCGAGCGCCGGCAGCGCCCACGGCTCGACGGCCGGCAGCGCGCACACCGGCCGGCCATCGATCAGATGCCAGCGCCGCAGCAGCGGCGGGTCGGAATAGTGATCGTCAATGTGCACGGCCGATCTCCGTCAGCTGAAGCCGGGCGGACCAGACGAGCGTCTTCGAAGCGAGGCCGGTGACGGTCAGGTCGAGCGCCTGCACGGTCGTGTCCGCGACGGCGACCGCGTCCATCGTTCCGGTGCTTTCGTAGACGGTCGTGGTGGTCGCCTGGACGGTGACGTTGCCGAGATAATCGCGCGCGACGTGACCGGTGATCCGGTAGACGGCCCGCTCGCCATCGACGTTGCCGTGCTCGGCCGCCGTCACGATCGCGTCGAATGCCGCCGCGAAGCCTTCCGGGACCGGCACCTTCAGCACGTCGGCTGGCGTGGCATCGCTGGTCGCCCAGGTCGCGGTGACAGCATTCGGGTCGTAGACCGGGACCGGCTTGCGATCGAGCGCCGCCCCCCGAAGCGGGACAGCCGGAAGGGTTCCGTAGACCTCGGCCGCCGTGCCGATCATCCGCACGCCGTCTCCCGCCGCGAGCACCTTGTGACTGTCGCTCGACAGAAGGGCCGCATCGGCGACCGCGGCCGCGTTGATGACCGCTGAACGCCGCAGGCCGTTGAACACCGCCGTGCCGGCCGTGGTGCCGACAAGAAGCTCGTCGCGGCTGGCGTCAAAAGCGAGGCCCTGCACAGACGCGGCCGGCAAAAGGCCCTTCGCATTCGCTTCGAACAGCGGCCTCTCAGCCGCGTACATCGCTTCGATTTGATCCTTGGTCGGGGCCGTATCGAAGTAGCGGGGAAGCGCCACGGCAAACCACGAGGTGTTTTCTGGCTGCCCTTCGCCGTTGAACCAGAGCAGCGGATCGGTGGCGACCATGTTGGGGAGCGAGCCTTGGGTCGCGCTGTTGCGGAGGCGCCCATCCACCCAGATCTCGCGGCGGAAGGCGCCGCCCGGCAGCGCACGGATCAGCAGGAGCACCATGTGCCACTGGTTGATCGGCACATCGCCCGACAGGAAATTGTGCACGCGTTCAGCGTAGTTGATCGTCCCGCTGCCGCCCCAGCCGGTGATCAGGCCCCACCGATCGGATCCCGAGCCCGCGTTGTTGCTCGCCTCCAGCCCCCACCCCGCGATGACGCCGCCGTAGTTCTGCGACGGCTTGTGCCAGACGCAGATGCACCGCTCCTTGACGGCACCCCATTGGATCGTCGGCGAGATCAGCCCGCTGTTTGCAGCCGGGCGATAGGCGTAGAGGTCGGCGCCGGGCGCGACAGCTTCCTTGTTGATCGTGCCGACCACGGATGCTGCCGTCTGGTTTCGGCTTCTGTCCGGCACCGCCCGCTTAACCTGAATGCTCGACCAATCCGACGTCACATCGGCGTCGTTTCGATTGCCGATGTGGAGCCACATGGTTGTCGCCGAGGCAATGAACGTGCCGCTGTGCACTCCTGTCGTCGTGGCTTGAAGCACCGTGCCGGTGACCCCGTTCGAGGGGGCCGAAAAAACGTCCACTCGCGCATACGGGGCGGTCATGGCGTCAATTGTGGCTGTCACCGTGTAGGTCGCGCCTACAGTCAGCCCGGTGATGGAGGTCCGCGCGACCCCGTACTTCGTACCGACATTCGCGACCCGAATGGCCTCACCCTCAAGGGTGATGGTGGTGCTGGCGTCCCCGGCATCAGCTTCCTCCCACACAGCGAGGAGTGCAGCCGTATCCGCGTAGCCGGAAAAGTCGTCGCTGAACGGCATCCCTCCGACCACCGCCGACGTGTCCACAGTGCTCTCGGAGAGGGCGAGCTTGCTGTCCCCGACCATGTGGCCGGTCGAGTAGGTGTTGGTGATATGGGCAGTCACCACGCCGGGATCGGCGGCAATGGTGTTCAGAGGCGTCTTGGTCGCCTTGTCACGATAGAAGAGCGACAGGCCGAATGCGGAACCCTGCGCACCGGCATTTTTGAGACCGCGGACCGAAAGAGCATTGCCTCCAAGCCCGACCGGATACCCGCCTAGTCCCGCCTTCCCAAAGTAGTGGTAGGGGAACCCCGAGGACACGTACTTCGGGTAGGGCGAATAGAGCGTGGCGCTGTTGCCGTTGATGGCATACCAGAGCGTCCCCGCTTCATCGAAATCGATGTAGGTGACCGCCGTACTCCAAGCACTGTTCGCCACCCGCCCGTCGGCGTGAATCACCGAGATGCCCGCCTCCGTTGCAGCGGCAATGGTGGGGGTCACCAGGCCGCAGCGGTTCGCGTTGCACCGCGTCCCCGGCAACACCGTCGCAGCCACGCCGCGCACGTTGAGGTGAGCGATCGCAGTCACGCCGGACGCAGGCAGGATGTCGGTGCCCGCGTTCACCTGGGCCACTGCACCGACAGCGCTCCATCCGCCCTCTGAAGTGTAGGTGGCAAATCGAGCCAGACGGTCTCCAGCAAAGTCGATGATATGAACGCCGGTCGACGCCCCGGCGCCCGGGCCCTCCATCGTGCCGAAGATCACCCACCCTTCTTGTGCCGTGACAGATGTCGCAACCCGAAGCGCGCGCCAGAAATTGCGCTGACTGGTCGGAGATGCCGTTGCTTGCACCGTGAACCACATGGGGCAGGCCGGATCGTCTGCGTCGTAAATCGCAAGCGTGGTCTCGCGCGCGACGATCATCGCCAGGGCCGGGAACGTGGCACGCACACCACGCGTCGCGGTGCCGGTTGGCATCAAGGCCCACGACTTCAGCGCGCAATGGTAGCGCCAGGCGCCGCCGTCACTGTCCTTCCTGGTGTCGTAGACGAACGCGGCCTTGACGTCGGCAGCCTGCGCGATCCGCAGGGCGGCGGCCGACAGGTTCGACAAGCCGGAGACTGCCACGGCGTTGTCCGCGGCCGCCTCCGCCGCCGCCTGGGCCGCAAGCGCCGCATCCCGTGCGGCCTGGGCTTCGGCTTCATCGAGACCGGCCTGGTCGACCAGGTCGCCGATGATCGAATCCAGCCATTCCGCGGCCGTGCCCTCGAAGCCGTTCGCGACCGCGACCTGGTAGGTGCTCTTGCCCTCGGCAACCAGCTCGGCGATCCGCGCGACCGGCACGCGGCCGGTGGCGCCATCGAGGACGCCGATCAGCTCGGCCGTCGCCGGCGCCTCGATGAGCGGAAGCTCGTTCGCCTTGGTCGGTCGATGCTCGATGGTCACGCGCGCACCTCCGCAGCGAGATTGATCCCGGTGAGCACCGGGACGGTGTAGGGGTCGGCCTCGATGACGACTGGCGCGAGGTCGCGGACCCGGATCACGTTCTGGCCGTAGGCGGCGCCCGCCATGAGGCCGGCCGGCACTTCGCCGCCGATGACGGTGCGCGCGTCGCCGGCGGCGCGTATCCGCGCGATCGCTTCCTGCCGGACCACTTCGGCGTCGGGCCCGATCGCCGGGACCTCGATCACCTGGTCGACCGCATACTCGCGACGCGTGGCGGCCAGCACCGCGACACCCAGAGCTTCGGGCAGCACGTCTTCGTGGCGCACCGCGGCGGTAACGAGCGCGCGCTCCACGGCCGTCGGGTCGCGGCCGCCCGGGCCGGTGATGACGACATCGCTGTCGCCGCGGCGGCCGTGAACGGCGCGGCCGTTGATCCGGGCATGGCCCATGCCCGGCCAGACCGTCCAGGCGTCGAGCAGGTACCGCCCGATCGAGCCGATCGACGGCTTGTCGAAGGAGAGCAGGTAGCGCCGGAGAAGCGCATCATCCGTCTCCATCACGGCCGGCGTGTCGCCGATCGCGGGCGTCACCGTCAGCCGGAAAAGGCCCTGGCTCGCAGCGACGTTCTCCAGGTCGGCACCGGTCGACGTCGTCGCGAAGACCGCCTTGACGTTGTCGTTGAAACGCGCGCGCTCGGAGAGCCGGAGCCACGACCAGGCGCGCGCGCCGGCGATCACCACCGGATCGCTTTCCAGCATCTCCACGTCGTATTGCGGGAGGGTCGGATCCTCCTGGCGCAGCTGCGCCCAGGCTTCCAGATAGCGGGCGATGAAGCCGGCCTTCAGCGTCTCGAAGCCGAGCTCGAGGAGTGCGTCCGGAAACGGAATGCGAGAGAGGTCGATCGAGGTCGGAGACGTCGTCATGCCGCCGCTCCGTTCCTGGCCCGCCCGACCGCTTCCTGCGCGGCCAGCGGCGCGAGCGCACCGAAGGGCTCGGCAATGCCGTAATTCCCGAAGCGGCCCTCCGGATAATAGGTGCCGTCATGCCTCAGCCCGAGGCCGCCGGTCCGGGTCAGGCTCACGAGCTGCAAGTTCCGGATCCGGTATTCCGGCTCCCATCGGTGCGTGCAGGTGATGAGCTCGTCGTAAATCTCCAGCACGAGGGCGGGAGCGATGTCCTCGGAGAGAAGCGATCGAAGGTTGGATCCGAAGTCGAGCAGCATCACGAGCCGGTTCGTGCGCGTGATCCAGATCAGGGCAAGCGACTGCACCAGGTGGGCCTTGCCCCGAATGAGGCGGCCGGTCCTGCGGTCAACTCCCGTCCTGTAGCGCACGATCGCCGCCACTTCAGATCCCTTTCAAACCGGCGTTAAGCGGTGCTCAGACCGTCTTGCCGCGCTTCTGCATCGGCTTCGGCAGCTTCTTTCCCTTCGGCACGATGGCGCCGGCGAGGATCTCCGCGCGGGCTTCCTCCTCCGTCAGAAGGAGCTCGTCCTTCGCCTTGACGCGGCGGCCGGCGACCTTCGGCGGCGCCCGGTCCGTCACCTCGTATGCGCGGCGGCCGTCGTCGGAGTGCGAGACGGCGTTGGTCACCTCCGGCTCGGCCGGCGGAAGGGGCGCGACCGCGGGGGCGGCCGGCGGCGTATCGTCGGGATTGGTCGTTTTCGATGACATCTCAGCCTCCGATGAAGACGTTGGGGGAACCGGTCGCGACGAGCGAACCGCAGGCAACGAAGTCGCCGACGCGGCCCGCCTCTCGGCCGTTGATGAAGACAGTCTCCGAGCCCTGGGCGAGGTGGCTGTCATGACACTCCGGGATCGCCGGGCAGCAGTGCGTCTCCCAGTGGTCGCCCTCGCGATGGGAGGCCCTGCCGTTGACGAACACGTTCGGGCTGCCCTGGTCGTTCGGCCGCGGCGGCCAGCATCCGTGGCCGGTGCAGAGGTCTCGCAGTCGGGCGGCGGCGGTCATGGTCATGGATTGAGATCGATCCTGTCGGAGACGAGGGTCATCTCGCCCTCCTTGAGCGTGACCGAGGACGTGCCGATCGACAGGACGATCCGATCCTCCCGAAGCGTGAACCGGGCCTTCCCGCCGAACTCGATCACCGCCTCGTCGCCGGATTCCGACGGCGGACGGGTGTCGTCGTCATAGGTGCCCCAGTCCGCGAGCGACCCGGTCCCGACCGTCCCGGATGGCGAGCGCAGCCGCATCTGCTCGTCGTCTTTCGGCGGCGTGTGGACCCTTAGCGTGCCGGCGCCCGCCTGTTGCCACTTGACCTTGGGGCTCTTGATCACGCGGCCGTCCGCGGAGCGGCCCAGGTCGAGACGAACCGTGCGGTCTCCGTCGTAGACCTGGCTGCCGGGGATGACCTTGCCGGGGATGTCGGCCAGCGCGACGCGACGATTGGCGCGTTCCATCTGCCGGCGCAGGCGCCGGAACTCGCTTGCGATCGGGCTCCGCATCGCGCCGCTCACGGCTCTTCTCCGTTGGCCCGGCGCATCATCGCGAGCACCTCGGTCGGGATGCCCGGCTCGTCGAACATGGCTTCCGCAAACCCGTCGCCATCCTCGACCGAATTGATTGCGACCGAGCCCTCACCGAAGAGCGGCGTGCCCTCATCCCAGAGTGCCTGGCGCCAGGTGACGGCGTAGTAGGCGGTTCCGGCCTCAAAGCTGCGGGCCGTGAACATGGGGACCAGGGCCGGCCCCGGATCCGGATCCGGCCGATCGATGTTGACCAGGCCCCAGGAGGCCGCGTCCGGATCGTCGAGGATCTCCAGGATGGCGCAGCCGATGCCGTGGGCGATGGCCGCTCGATCGATGCGCCGCTTCGATCCCCTGTCGGCGAAGTCCTCCGCCACGATGTAGGCGGCCCATTCGACCGGCGCGTTGAACGACCCGCCGGGCTGGCGCTCGGCGCGGGTGCGCGTCCAACCGACCGCAACGCCCGGCGCCTGGACCACGGCCTTCGCCACGACGTCGTTGATGTCGAGCTTGCCCGGATAGGACGTGACGGCGACGCCGAGAAGCAAGCTGTCGAGGGTCGACACGATCGCGCGGTGCGTCTCCTCGAGGCGGCTCGCTTCGACCATTTGGAGGATCGTGCGCGGGGCGATCATCGGGCTCGCTCGCGGATGAGGTCGCCGAAGAAATCGGTGACGAGATCGCTGATCTCTTCGCGGTTCGCGTCGGAGAGACCGACGAACGGCCGAGCCGGAATGGTGACCTTCTTGGCGAAGATCACTCCGTTCGGCCCTTTGAAGCGAAGCATCTTGGCCGTGCGGGGCTCAATCACAGCGCCGTCCTGATGGACGTGGGCAAACTCCCAGGTCGCGCCCCATTCCGCGCTGTCGGCATCGGAGACGAAGGCCACGCTGTCGAGGAGGTTGCGGCCCGTCTGATGCAGGATCGGGGTCCCCGTCCGGTTCTCCTTCCAGGGCGTCCCGTCGGGCGCGGTCTTCTCGTCGCTGATCCGCCGGCGCGTCTGGCTCTCGCCCAGGGCGCCGATCGACGCGACGAGCTCTTCCATGTCGGGCTCGATGACAGGGCCGAGGCGCGCCAGCTCCGCGTCGAACTCCGACAGGTCGACCGTGATGGAGACGCCGGCGTCCATCTACAGCCCCCGGGTCCGCTCGCGGGTGAACATGCGCTCGGGAGCCTCGATCAGGACCTCGTTCGGCGAAGCGGCTTCGTCGGCGGTCTCGTCGCCGCCCTCCGATCCGGAGAAGGTGAGCGCGGCCTTGCCGGCGGCGATCGCTTCCAGGCGCTTGATCGCGGTCTTGTAGCGCTCCTCGATGCGCTCGTTGGAGCGGGAAAACGAGATCGCGATCCGGTAGAGGGAGATGTCGATCGCGTAGATCCGAAGCGTCTCGCGGCTGTCGGCGTCGATCCGGCCGAGCTCGTCGGCCGAATAACGGGCCTTCAGGATGGACCGGATCTCGGCGCCGGCGTCGGCGATCGCCGCCTCGATGCGTGCGTCGTCACGGACCCCGGTCTGCTCGTCGGCCGCGAGCGTGATCAGCTCGGCAGGGTGTCGCGCGTGCAGCTCTGCAAGGGTGACGAACGGGATCACCTGGCGCTCCTGAGGCCATTCTCGAAACGGAGCGAACCGCGAGCGATCTGGCGCATACGGCGTTCGCACTCGCGCGCGCCGTTGCTCGGATAGGTGTGGGATCCATTCGACCCGAACCGGTTGCGCGACCGGCGCTTGGAGGCGATCAGCGGAACGGACGGCAGGAGAGCCGCGGGCTTCGAATACGGAGCAGGAGCCGCGGTGAAGCCGCACAGGGCGGCCGCGGCGGCAAGCGCCAGGGCGGGACGGTACCTCACGACGTTCCTCCCGCCGCGCGGGTTCCCCAGAAGACCATCTCCTGGAGCCGTCGCTGCGCGAGCTTCGCCTCCGCCTTGACCGGCAACCCGTCCAGGAGGTCCCAGAGGGTCTCGGCCGTCGAGAGCATCTCGTAGACGGCCGCTGCCGGCTTGTCCGACATGGGCGGCGGATCTGCCGGCAATAGCGCGGTGAAGGGGTTGTCGCTCGACATGGCCTTGTCCCGGTCCTGGTTGAGATCCTGCGGGCCTGGGCCCGAAGTGGGCGCCGCACCCGAAGGCGCGACGCCCGGCTTCGCGGGAGGAGCTCGTGCGGGCGGCGGGCTGGACCCCATGTCGGCCGACTGGCCTCAACCCTCCGAAAGCCCGATCGGCGCGGAGGATGCCGGGTGCCTCGCGAGCAGTACCGGACCGCCCTCTGGGTATTCTGGTTGCGGAGGCCGGATTTGAACCGGCGACCTCCGGGTTATGAGCCCGGCACGCTACCGCTGCGCCACTCCGCTTGAACGGCCTCAGTCGGCCTCGGCACCGTCCAGGAAGATCTTCTCGGCGACGGCGCCGGCGCGGCGCTTCGCCTCGAACTCGCGGAGGGTGAGCGGCACGGGAGCGCCGACCTCGTAGAGGACGCCGTCACGCAGGATCCGACTTGCGGCCGTGAACGTGCGGACCAGGGGATCGTCGCCGGGCACGGTGTCCTCGACGGTCTTGCCGCTCGGCAGGACGCGGACGCGAGGACGACGCGCCCCGCCGCGCAGAGAATTGGCGGCGGCACGGAGCGCCTGAAGGGGCCGCGCGACCTCCGCGACGAGCGTCACCTCTTCGGTGGCGGCCGCATCAGCCTCCGCGGCCGCCTCGGCCTCCGGAGCTTTCGCCTCGGTTTCGACCTGGGCCTGCGTCTCGGCCTCGGGCGGAGCGGCATTCGACACCGCCTTGGTCTCGGTGGTCTCCGCCGGCGCGTCGGCCTTCGCAGCCTCCGCCGCGGGCGCGGCCTGGTCCGGCTTCTTGCTGGTGGCCGGAGTGGTGTTCGTCGGCGCTTTGGCCATGTCTCAAAGTCCCTTTCAAGAGGCGCGGAGCGGCATTGCCGGACCGGGATCAGGCGGCTCCAGCGGTTAGGCGGCGATCGCGTCCTGCAGCAGGAACGAGACGCCCGGCGCGCAGATCAGCTCACGCACCCGCTCGCCGGAGCGCACGACCTTGCCGCCCGCCAGTCCGACGTTCTGGTCGATCATCGAGCCGGCGATCTTCGAGCCGTAGACGGCGGTGAAGCCGTGGGTGACGGAGCCCTGCTCGGGGAGCGTGTTCGGGTTGATGAACTGGAACAGGATGTCGGCGCCCCAAACCCGCTGGATGTCGGCGGCCTGGCCGAACTTGGCGGCGTCCATGTAGGCGGTGCCGATGTTGAGCTTGCGCAGCTCGAAGAGGTCGACGAACTGCTGCTTGGTGATCATGCCCTCGCTGGTCAGGTTGCCCTTCACGGCGTTGACCAGCTTCGGGTGCGAGGAGAGCTTCGACCAGGTCGCCTGGCCCATAGTCACCTGGTTCGGGCGGAAGACGAGCGTGGACTCCAGGCACTCCTTGATCACGGCGATCGGATCGGAGTTGTCGTAGTCGGAGAACTGGTCGCCGCCGGAGAGCGCGAGCTTCTGGCTCGACGGGTAGTTCGCCGGATCCTGGACGATCCGCGCGACGCGGATCTCGCGGTTGATCTGGTTGTAGTCCTCGATGCCGGTGACGGCGCGCTGCTCCGGATCGAAGTTGCCGAGGCCCTGGGCGCGCATCCGCTCCGCCTCGTCGATGTCGGAGATCGGCACCGGCGCTTCGAGGCCGTAATCGTGGACCGCGCTTTCCTCCTGAGTGCCGGAGAACTCGACTCGAGGCACACGGCCGGTCCGGCCGACGCGGTTGTCGACGACGCGGAAGCCTTCCTCCAGCGGGTACTTGGTCCAGGAGAAGCGCTCGCCGAACACCTGGACGCGCGGCAGCACGTCGTCGGCGATGAAGGCGTAGGCCGGATTGCGGTAGCCGATCGCCAGCGCGGTCAGCACCGGATCGACGGGGAACGGGCGGTTGGGAGCCATGGGCTTCGGGACCTCGGTTCGAAAGAGCGGTGCGGGCGGCGCCGGCGACTAGGCCGCCGCCGGCGTGACGATGAGCGACGGCGCCACGTGGATCGGCAGGACGTCGCCGGTGGTGCCCTCGGCGCGGATGAAGCCGACGACGAAGACGGTCTCGCCCTCGACGGCGACGGCCTTGACGGCGCGGCCGTTGGCGTCGGCGGTGACCGGGTCGTTGAAGTCGAGGTCCCCGCCGGCGACCACCTCGGTGAGGCCGGCGACGGTGACGTCGAGCATCTCGCCGGCCGGGCCGCCGACGCGCTCGGAGACGCCGAGGTTCTTGTCGGTCCCGGCCGTGCCGGCGGCGACCTTCCCGGCGGTGCCGCTGGCCGCCACGATCAGGCGGCCGCCGACGGCTGATGCCGCCTCGAAGGAGCGGATGTCCCGGTTGAGGGAGTAGCTCGACATGGGCCTCAGCCTTTCTTCGTCTTCTGCGCCTGCACCTGGGCGAAGGCGTCGAGGTAGGAGATCGGGTTGCCGGCGTCGGTCTGGGCCTTCTGGAAGGCGGTGACCTCGGCGGCGAGGGTCGCCGGCGTGACCACGTCGGCCGCGCCGGTCTCCGGCGTCTTGCCGTCGAGGCCGGAGGCGCCGAGACCTTCCGGCGTGGCGGCCAGCAGCGCGGTCACCTGCTTGAGGCCGTCCTCGGTGGCGCAGAGCGCCGCGAAGGTCTCGCGCTGGGCCGGGACGATTTTCTTGGACTTCAGCGCCGCCTCCAGGAGGCCGTCGACGGTGCCCTTGCGGATCGACGCCTTCAGCTCGGCGAGCTCGTCCTTGGTGGCCGAGAGCGTCGCGAGGGTCTGGTTGTGGACCTCGCTCGACACGGCGCCGGTCTTGAGCGTGGTGATCGCCGACAGGCAGGCCTGCTCGTCCGCGGTGTCGGCGAGCCCGAGGGCCGCCGCGATCGTCTTGGTCATCGAAGTCTCCGGTTTCTGGGAAGCGTCGTGCCGGGCATCGGCGAGCGCCGGCATGTTCGCCAGGTCGGGGGCGGTCACCAGCGCGACGGAGTGGATCCAGGTCGCGTTGCCCTGCTCGTCGTGGGGGAAGCTCGGCGAGATGTAGCGGTGGGTGCGCGCGGCGAGCGCGGCCTTGCCGGCATCGAGCCACTCGACGCGGCCGTAAAGCCCGTCCTCGCGCGCCGCCATCTCCTCGATCCAGCCGATCGCGTCGGCCCGCTGACCGCTCGCGGCCAGGCGGACGATGCCGTGGTCGAAGTCGATCGGCACCTTCACGTCGTCGGCGTTGAAGCGGGCGGCCAGCGCCTCGGGATCGAAGGCGTAGGGCTTGCGGGTCCGGGTCGTGGTCGGACCCCGCGGCGCGATCTTGATCCACTCGGGCACTCCGCCGGCGGAGGCGGAGGACAACGTCACGACGACGTCGCCGCTCGACGTTGCGAGCGTTGCCGGGTCGGTCTGACGTGAGATGGTCGGTGCGCGGTTCATGGGACCGCACTCTAGGGTCGGTCCCCTGGCGGCCGGGGCTGACTGCTGTCAGCCGTCGAGGCCGCTCCGGAGCCGCGATCGGCGGCGCCGGCTCATAGCCATATCACACCCGATCCGGATCGCCAGAGGCGCTTGAGAACCGACTGGCGGCAAATGCGCCCTCCGGACTGCCAACAGGATCGCCGTTAAAGGGGTATTAAACGGGGCAGAACGCGCGAGAATGGATTGAGGCGCCCTTCGGTCGCGCCGGAGCGCCGAGGCGCGTCAGCGGCCCTTATTCGAGATGAGGAGCTTCGATCATGGAGTTTGACACTGCGAGCGCGGTCGAACGGCTCGACCAAATGGTCATCCCCATTGAGACGGAAGTGCGGCTGGCGATCCGAACCGAACGTGCGGTTGAGTGCGCCAACCGAGTGGTAACGGAAGAAATTCCGGACGGCGTAGTGCTCCCAGGTGGTGACAGCTACAGCTTCGTCCGGTTCTGCATGGAGACTGCGCTCTCGATTTCCGTTGCCAAGCTTTTCGAACAGCCACAGCCGAGGAAAAAAGGCGGCAGAATGCAAAGCCTGTCGGAGCGATATTTCTGCAGTGACATCGCCTCGTTGCCAATTTGCGCTTGGCTGCTCAGCTTCGATGGTGTCCGCGAGGAGCTCGTGGTTCGCTCGCCATCTTGGCTCTCGGAAGCATGCGCACGGGATATCGATGAAGCGCTGACCGCCTATGCCCGCTGCCAGCAAGGCGGCGATCGGGAGGTCGACCTGAAGCTGATCAAAGATTATCGCGACACGCATCTGACCCATCTCTATTGGGAGGATCGACCAGAAGCCGTTCCGACTTACAATGACCTCTTCCAGCTGGTCGACGTCGCTCGCGATTTCATCGTCCATGTGCGCCGGGCGGTGACGCACCGCGAGAATGCGCTCGACCTCTACGAGGAGAGGCATGATCGCGAGTTTGCGGCCTTCTGGAGGCCCGCCCTGTTGGCATCGAGCGGGATCAAGAATTAGCGCGAAGTTGCAGGATGGGCCGCCCAGGTCCATATTACGCGGAGCGGCAGCGCGAAATCATTGGAGGCGGGTCGTCTGTGCCCTGGGGATTGTTTCCTTGCCCCCTGCCGCTCCCTACTCCTTCCCCTTCAGCCATAGCTCGTGCAGCGCCGCGGCTTCCGCTTCGCTGAAGCCGAACTCGACCAGGCCGGCGGCGTCGCCGCCGGACTCGAGGATCTGGAACGCGACGGCCTTCGCCTCCCGTTGGTGGAACGAGCGCACCCGCAGATAGCCGTTCGCCGAATGCCGGACGATCGCGCGCCACCAGGTCTTCTCATCCCGCCAGAACAGAACCCGCGCATCCTTTTCGGGCCGCCGGGGATCGGTCATCGGCCGGCCCTCGGCCAGCACCTTGGGAAGCTGCGCGAAGTCGTCGATCGACATCCCGTGACGGAGCGCACGATCGGCGACCGCGTCGCTCGTGATCGAGACCAGGGGACTGCGCGCGCCGAGCTCGGCCTCCAATCCGGGCGAGACACCGGCCGGCAACCAGGTCTTCTCCGGGAGCTTTGGCGCGACCTGCAGGAACGGATCCGACCAGAGCTCCTCGACGACGCGCTGCGCGTCGGCCGGGCCCGGTGCTGCAAGCGCCTCGATCTTCGCCGAGGCGTTGTCCATCAGGGTGCGCGCCCGCGACAGGCCGGGGTTGGTGTGCCAGCCCGGGTCGATGCCGGCGGGGATCTCCGTCACCTCGCCGGTGCGCCGATTGCGGAACTGGCGAGGCGGACCGTCGTCGGGCGGCGTGTCACGGTAGAAGACCCCGCCGTCTTCGGGTTCGCGGCCGAGCAGCGCCGCCGCCTCCGCGCGGGTGATCTGACGGACGGAGCACTTGCAGCCCCATCCGTTCGGCGGGAAGTGCGTTGACCAGAACGAATGGTCCGCCGGCAGGATGATGCCGACCCAGCCCAGATGCTCCTGGCGCGGGTCGTTCGCGGCCGTGCGGACGTAGAGGAGATAAGGCAGCGCGCGCTTGGTGCGCTGGATCCGCTCCCATTGGCCGGCCGCCCGCGCCGCCCGCATGTTGGAATGGAAGATGGTGGAGAGGCGCCGGCGGGACGAGAAGTCGACCAGGCGCTCCGGATCGACGCCGGTCGGGTCGCCGACCTTGCGCGGCCCCCACCATCCGAGCCGCTGCAGCTCCTCCTGGATCTCGTCGCGCCAGGTGTCGAAGGTCTTGCTGTCGGCGATCGCCGACGAGATCGAGCGGCGAAACGTCCCCAGGAGCTCCGCATCCACCGCCTTCGCCACGGTGAACGCGTAGGAGTGCTCCTCCGCCCAGACGTCCAGCCAGGAGAAGCCCGGCCGATCGACCTTACCGTCGAAGTAGGAGATGACCTCGGGCGGGGTCCGGAAGGTGCGCCGGGTCTCGGCCGGCATCTAGTCCTCCACGTCGCCGATGCCGCGTGCGATCGCCGTCCCGCGCGCCAGGCTCGCGACCAGGCGGCGGGTATCGGGGTGCTCGGCTTCAAGACGCTTCAACACGCCCTCGAAGGTGGTTTCCTCCTGGAGGATCCGCTTCAGCGGGGCGAGGAGCGGATCGGCGATCTCCTCCCACTCCTCGAGCGCGGCCGCGGCGAGCTGCTCGACCTCGTCGACGGCATCGTCCGGAGCCGTGCCGGCGGCCAGCGTCGAGATCGCGCAGCGGGCGCAGGCGCACCCGCTGGCGTGCGCTGACAGGGTCGCCGGCGGCTTCGTCGGATCGTCCTTTTCCTGCACGCCTGGCGCGCCATCTTTCGGCGGCTCGATGGCCGGCGGTGCCGGCGGCGTCAGAAGCTCCTCGTCGTCGTCCGGCTCCGACAGGCCGACCCGCTCGCGCATCTCGCGCTGGGAGACCTTCAGCCCGAGCGGCACGAGGATGTTGACGGCATCGGTCAGCCCCTTGATGTCCTCCGGTTCGGCCACCGAATAGGCGACGCGCGGATAGACGTCCTGGGGACCGAAGTTCATCGTCACGAACGGGATGATCAGGTCGCGGTTGATGGTTTCGGCGAGCTGCTTGCCGTCGGCCTTCAGGATGTCGAGGCGGACCTCGTTGTGGATCTTCGCCTGGGCCATCGACGAGCCGTCGTCCGACGTCATCGTCTGGCCGAGCACGAGCTTGGAGACCTGCTTGTCGACATAGTCGATCAGCTCGCCGAAGACGGCGGCGCCGTGCTGGCCCTCGACCTTGATGAACTCCATCTCCATTCCGGCCGGAATGATCGCAGCCGCGTCGTTGGCGATCGACTTCACGGCCCGGAGCAGCGCCCGCTTGTCGGCCGCCGATGCGTTGGAGGTGTACTTACCAACCCGAAGCGGCACGCCATAGATCTCGGCGAATGCGGCCCAATCTGTCAGCGTGAACATCTGAATGAGGAACGCCCAGGCCGCCGGCCGCGCCAGGCCGCGCCGGATCGGCAGCCCCATCTTCACGCGTGGCATGTGGACGATGAACTTCGCCGCAGGGATCGGCAGCCCGTCCGTTGGGGAGCTGTCGTCGGCAAGCCGCAGCTCGGTCTGGGTCGCCTCGTCGAACTGAAAGAAGCGCGGGTCCCGCCAGATATACTTGACCGGCTTCAAGAGCCCGTCCGTGTAGTCCCAGAGGATCTCCGCGGCGGAATAGCTCTTGGCGATCCCGTCCGTGAGGCTCCCGACCATGCCGTCGTAGGCGGACGGCTCGACGAGTTCGTTCACCGCGTCGACGATCTTCGATGGAACCTCGTCGTCGTGCTCAACGGAGATCGGAATGCCGTCGATCGCCAGGCGCCGGGTCTGGAGCTGCGAGGCGTAGTGGAGGTAGCGCTCCTCCATCTCCTCGGCGAGGGTCAGGTAGGCGCGGATGTCGCCCATGGTCGCGCGTTGAAGGACGGCGGCTAGTCCGTTGGGGGTGAGGCCCGATGCGACCGCATCGCCGATGACACGCCGCTTGCCCCAGAGCTCCGGGGTTGCGACTTCCTCGCCGAGAATCGACGCGTCCGGAGAGCGGCCGCGATCGTCGACGTAGCTCGACAGGTGCATGAAGTCTCTCATGGCAGCGCCCGCCCTCCGTAGCCGGCATCATCCGAGACCAGGCCGAGGGCGCCGTAGTGGTCGTCGAGCTCCGACGCCGGCGTGTAGCCGTACTCGACGCGGTCGGCCTTGGCCGCCTGGTGCGCCAGGCAGAGCCCAACGGCGTAGTCGCCGTGGCGCTGGCCACCGTCGGCGCCCTTGGTGCGGGCGTTCGTCGGCACCATCGGGATGCCGCGCACCATCTGGATCTGGCGCAGGTCCGCCTTCTGGTCGGCGTCGCGCGGGATCTCGATTGTCCGGTCCTCAATCGACGCCTTGAGCGGCGGCATGTGCTCCAGGTACCAGGCCTGGGTGAGCATCACGGCCTCGATGGCGAGCGGTCCGTAGCGCTGGACCGCATACTCGGCGAGGTACTGGCCGTTGCCGCGGGCGTCGTGCCGGCCGGAGCCGAACCGGGGCAGCCGGTCCACGACCCAGAACAGGATCTGCTCCTGCTGGCGGAAGGGCACGTTGCGCAGCTCGATCGAGAACGGCACCTGCAGGCTGAGGTCGCGCTTCTCGGCGACGGGCACGAGCACCGACAGGTCGCCCGAGCGGCCGAAGTCGAACCCGTAGGAATGGACCTCGCGGCGATCGAGGCCGGCCAGGTGCGGGCCGACCGTCTGCTCCAGCCAGGCGAGAACGTAGGCCCCGCGATCGTCGTCGGAGCGCAGCTCGAAGCCGTCCGGGCACGACAGCCGCAGGACCGGCAGATCGGCATTCATCACCGCCTCGATCTGGGCCGAGGTCAGGTAGACGCCGGACCCCTGGGCGGGAATGCAGTCGAGCTCCTCGGCCGCGCCGTCGGCGTAGTAGGCGCGGATCTCGTCGCGGAACTTGGCCTCCGCCTCCGGCGACCACTCCTGGCCCCGCATGAGACAGATCCGCTGGTAGAGGCCGTCGCGCAGCGCATCGTCGAAGGTGCAGCGGACCACGTTGCCGGGCCGGCGCTTCTCGCGGATCTCCTGGATCAGCTGGTTGAAGGGGTTGTCGACGCCGTTGTGGGTCGAGATCACCAGGACCTTGCCGCCCCAGATCAGGAGCGCCATTGCCGCCTTGAGCAGCTCCTCGGCGTCGTCATGGAAGGCGAACTCGTCGAGGATGACGTAGCCCTGCCGGCCGCGCAGCGAACGCGGCTTGGAGGAGAGAGCGACGATCTCGAAGCCCGAGGCGAAGGTGATGCGGAACGCCTGGATGGCCCGGTCCGCGCCTTTCTCGTCCTGCTCGGTGAACAGGAACTCCTGGACCTCCGAACAGGCTGGCATGAAGGCGCGCGCCCACATGGCGCAGGTGTCGATGAACTCGCGCGCCATGTCGAGATTGTAGCCGAGATAGAGCGTATCCATGCCGCCGGCGGTGCGCTGGGCACCGGAGGTCAGCACGGCATCGGCCGCCACGCCCCAGGTCGCCCCGATCCGCCGGCTCTTGTCGGTGACGGTCAGGGCATAGGTCGACGTCGAGCGGAGCAGCCTCTGCTGATAGGACAGCAGCACGTCCGGCAGGCTGTCGCCGAGGAGCTGCTCGGGAAGGACGGCAAGCGACTCCCGTCGAAGCCGGGCCCATTCCTCCGCCGTGATTGGGGCGCTCATTTGGAGATCCCCAGGACCTTCGACTTGATGGCCTCGACCGTGTCGGCCGTCATGCCGCGCTCCTTGGCGACGGTCTCGATCGCCTTCTCCGTCTTGTCGCGCAGCTCCCTGTCGATCTTGCTCCTTGTGTCGGTGGAGATCCGCTTCGCCTCTTCCGCGTGCTTCAGGGCGCGCGAGGTGAACATGAGCATCTCGGCCGTGGCGCCATCGGCCGCCAGCTCGCCGGCATTCTCCAGCATCTCGTTCACGAGCGTCTTGATGGTGTTGGAGATCAGCAGGGTCAGCTGATCGTCGCCGACCTCATCGAGGCGCGGTGCCAGCACCGCGGCGATCTCGCGGGTCTCTGCGAGCCGCCGGCCGAGCCGGGCAATCCTGAGGGCGGTTCTATTGAAGGCGCTCGACGAGATCTGAGGCGGGTCGGAGATGCCCTCCTGCCAGGCGGCGGCCCGGAGGCGCTCGTTGAAGCCGTCCAGGATCTCGACCTGGGTGAGCTTCTTCTCGCGCAGCTGCTCGAAGGCCCAGACGCGCGCCTCGTCGGCCCAGTCCGGGAGCTGGTCGATCGACGAGAGGCGACCGCGGCCGGCGGGGGCCTTCATCTCAGACCTCGTTCGGGCGGGCGACGCCTTCCAGGACCGAGCGCCGGTTCACATGATCGCGGCCCGGACGGGCGAGCGTCGCGACCACGACGGTGCCGGCCTCGACCAGCGTGACGGCGCCGAGCTCGCTCTCCAGGAAGCGGAGCTGGGTGCGCACGAAGTCGCGGCCGCGCCGGAAGCCGTAGGTGTCCAGCACGTTGACGAGGATCGCGTCGTTGAGGGTCTCGTCGGTCTGCTCGGCGAGCTCCTTCAGGATGGTCAGCCTGGCGTGCCGAACGAGGAAATCGCTGTAGCTCATTCGTCTCGCCTCATCATGTAGCCCTCGATCCGGTCGAACCGCCTCGCGAGCGTGTCCATGCTTCCCTGGAAGCCTTTGAACCCTTCCTGGATACCGCTCATCATCACCGCGAGCGCGTGGACGGCTTCCTTCGTCGGCAAATGCTGCATCTCGGTTTCGAGACGCTCGACGCGCTGCACGACTGTCCCGAGGGCGGTAGTCAAACCGTCCAGCTTCGAGGCGTTGCTGTTCGCCTTGGCGGTCATGACCGCGTAGATCACGCCCGCCAGGGTGACGAGGTTCAAAACGAGGCTGGCGATGGTCGCCAGCTGGTCTATCGACATCGGCATGACGCCCCGCTCGCCGGACTAGGTCGCAAGCGGGCGGATGCGGGCGAGAACGCTGTCCGGATCGTCGGGGTCGAAGACCCACTCGGTGAGCCGCGCCTCGACCATGGACTTGAGCCGGTCGGAGCCGATCCCGAAGTGCTTCAACGCGTCGGGCACGCTCTTGAGCGCATAGTCGGCCGCGATCTCGATCGCCTCCGACTTGACCGCGATCGGGATCCCGCCTTTCGCGCGATTATCGAGCCGGCCGACGGCGTAGGTTGCGGCCTTCCGAAGCGCCTGGTCGATCGCCGCTCGATGATCGGCGTCGATTTTCAGACCGGTGCTCTTCGAGATCCGCGCCAGAGCGAGCGAGGCAAGCCCGCCCAGGAGCGTGATCAGAACCGGGGCAACGACCTCGATCGCGACCGAGGCAACCGGCCCGAGATCGACCACGCCGTCGGTCGCAGCCTGGGCGGCTCCGGCCGCGCCGATCAGGGTAAGGGCGGCGAGCGCCGCGATGCGAACGGACCTCATGGGTCTCTCCTTCAGCCGAGTTCGGTGACGTAGCCGGAATGGACCCAGCCTTCCTGGGGCTCCCCGGCTAGGATGGCGGCGACCAGGTGCCAGCGGGCTTCCGGGAAGCCGTCCGCATAGACGCCGGAGCGGATCACGCGGCAGCGGGTGCCGAGCGGCAGGGTGCCGATGACGTTGTCGTTCCTGGATGGCCAGCGCCGCAGGTTGAGATCGGTCACCGTCTCGACGTAGAGGTCGCCGTCGTCGTCCGCGTCGATCGGCTCCGGGTCGGCCCGTCCGAAGACGCGCGAGCGAATCTTCTCCAGCGGGAAGAGCGGGTTCGTGTCGACCTTGCGCCCCGGCGAAATCGTCCAGTGCGTGGTGAGCCGCTGAGGGCTGGCGATCTTCGGATACTTGCCGACGATCGCGATCGCCATCCCGAGCGCCGCCTCGATCTGCTCCTCGGTGTAGGGCATCCACCAGCCGGAACCGTGCTCCGGCGTGGAGACGTATTCGAGGTCGTAGTCGGCGACCGAGAAGGTCTGGCCCCACCAAGCGCGGGCAAAGTCTGCGCCTGGCCGGCCCTCCATCTTGCCCGGGTTGACGATCTCGATGCCGGGCCCGAGCGAGTTCACACCGGAGACGCCCTGGAAGACCGATCGGCCGGCGTGCCAGCACTTGGCATTGAACGGGGCGAGTTGGGCGATGGAGCCGTCGCGCTCGATCACGGCCTGGGCAGATGCCTTCGCCGCCGGGTTCACCAGCCAGGAAACCGAGTTGCCCTTTTCCAGGCGGCCGGCCGTGTCGTGAAAGGTCAGCACCGAGGGGTCGATCGTGCCGGCCGACTTGTTCGGGGTCGGCCGGTAGTCGACCTGGGCGCCGTCCAGAAAGAGACGGTGGTTCTTGATGGAGAAGGACATTGTGCGCGTCTCGCCGGGTCCGAGCGTTTCGGAACGACGGTGCGCGAGCGCGTCCCCGATTGAGGGGCTGACAGCGGTCAGCCCTGGCGGGGCGAACCAGGTGGGCGGGAGAACGGGATGCTATTTCGGGGGCGCGGCTAGAACAAGTCGCCTTGTCCGTCGTCGCGGTCGGCGCCGGCCTTGATCCGCCAGGCCGTGCGCTCGTGCACGCCGGACCGACGGGCGGCCTCCCGGACGCTCGCTCCCTCGGCAAGCGCAACGGCAACCTGACGCTTGGCGCGTGCCATGGTTCCATTCGGACCGAGCGGCATCACTACGTCGCGCACGCCGACCTCCCGGTCCTCCGGCGACAGCGTCCGGAAGTGGTCGCAGATCCGCTCGGCCGCCTCGCGACCGACCGTCTCGACCAGCCAGTGCCCATCCTTCGGCCTGGCCGGGATCGAGACGCGCGTGCCGCCCTTCGCGTGGGCGATCTTGAGCGCGGCCGCGGAGCCCGCCACTTCGGCGATCTCACCCAGAATGCCGGGGAAGTCCGCGGGGGCGATCATCCGCCGTCCTCGCTGGGCGTTCCATACTGTCCGTGGTCGGTAGCCATTACGGACCGGTGAAGTGCGGTCACCACGACCGCGCGGCCGGGCTCGACGGTCCGGATCACGAGCTTGATGCGCTCGATCTGGACCGCGACGGCCCCGAGCTCCGCCGCGTGCAGGGCGGGACGCGCCAGGTGCGACCGAACCGCCTCGACATCCAGCCCGTGCTCGCGCTCCAGGTAGCGCAGCACGGCATGGTCGGAGACGGTGAGCTCGGTCGCGCGGCGCTTCATTCCGCCGCCTCCGGCAGGAATGCGGCGCTGGGTGTGCGCAGCCGGAACGTTGCTCGCCGGATCCCGCCGACGCGCTGCCGGCGTCGCGAGAAGCGCGGCTTCGCCTTCTTCGGCGGCCGCGTTGACCACGGGAGAGCGTCCAGGTCGCGCTGATAGTGCAGCGTCGAGCGGGCGATCGGCGGAATCCATTCGAAGTCGGTCCGCCGGACTGTCCGATCGAGGCGCCAAACGATCCAGGAGTAGGCGGTGAGCGTGTCGCCGTCCGGAATCCAGCGGCCGCGGTGAAGCGGCACCCGCTCGACGAACTGCAGCACGAGCGCCGGGCGGTACCGGCTGAAGAGCTGCTCGTAACGGCCGATGCCTTCCGTCTGGGTCGTTCGGACGAAGGCGGCAACGCCGAGCCGCGAGCGCCCAAGCGCGTGAAGCAGAAACGGCAGGCTCTTGTCGCCGAACGGGGGATTGAGAAAGGTCCAGTGGGGCGGCTCGATCTCAGCCCAGGCGGCGCGGTCGAAATAGTCGCGCACCGAACCATAGCCGTAAGGGTGGATATCGGAGGCGCGGACCTCGCCGAAGAAGTCGGCGAGCGGATAGGCCATGTGGCCTTCTCCGCAGCACGGATCCTCGACCGTCAGGCGGTCGAATCCGCTCTCGCCCAGAAAGAACACGATCGGGGCACGGGTCGCCCAGGGCGGCGTCGGGAAGTAGTCGAGCGAATCCGCCGGCTCGACACGCCGGTGCGCCACGACCCGATGGTTCCGCGGAAGGGTCAAGCCGCCCTCCGCTTCGCAGCCCGCCCGCGGAGCTCCCGCCCGAAGGCGTTCATCACCACGATCCATTCCGCGTCGATCGGCTTCGCTTCGCCTGGCGCGCGGCCGAGGACCGCGAGCACGTCAGCCCAGAAGCGCGAGGTGTCACGCTTCGGGTAGAGCTTCAGCCACTGCGCGGCGGCAATCTGGTAGCCGTGCCGACGGGCATAGTCCGGCGTTGTCTCGTCGACCCGCCAGTTGACGCCCTCGCGGGCGCACCACGACTTCAGCGCCTCGACGACGGCGGCGCCCTGGGCGGCGTCCCGAAGCCACTCGGCCCGCTCCAGGCCGGTCTGGCGTTTGATGAAGGCGAGGAGTGCGCTGTCGCGCCGGTCTGCGACGGCACCGAGATTGTAGAGCGCGATCCAGAGGGCCTGCGCCTTGCGGCCGTACGGACCCGGAAGGCCCTTTCCAGACGGCTTCGAAGCGGGCTTGAAGCCCATTCGGGAGAGCTCGTCGACGACGGCCTTGCACTCGGCGACCGACAGCCCCTTCGCGGAGCGCTTGCCGATCGCCCGCTGCAAGGTATCGCGGTACGTGTCCTCGTCGAGACCGAGCTCGCGCCTGGCAACATGGATCATGCGGATGGAGGTCACCGGGAAGCCTCCGTTTCGATCAGGATCGCGCCGTCGTGAAGGGCCTTCCGGACCGTGGGGTCGAGGTGGTAGCCGCGGCCCCAAAGGGTGCGGATCTCGATGCCAAACGGCAGGAGCTTCCGGCGCATCTTGTAGACGAAGACGTCGATAACCTTGTCGTCCGGCTGATCGTCGGGCCGGTGCGCATAGAGCGCTGCGACGATAGCCGGCTTGCTGGCGAGCTCGCGGGTGACAAGCACGCCCGCGACCTTCGCTTCCGCCGGCGTCAGGCCCCATTCGACTGGCGGCAGCCAGGCTTCACCGAACAGGATCTGCTCCAGCTCGGCGATGCGCTCGCGAAGCAGGTCGTTCTCCGCATTGACCACCTCAAGACGCTGCACGTGATCCACGTCTCCGCCTCCGTGTCTTGCGGCCGATCGCGACGGCCAGGCCGCGCCACTGCGGCAGCTTGTGCTGCGCGGCGAACGCCTTTCCCTCTCGGCTCAGGTCATGGAAGCTCGCCCGAAGGGTGGTCGTGATGTCTTCCGGCTCGTATTCACCGCTGAACTCGTCTGCGAAGAGCAGGCTTTCGACGGCGAGCATGGCGGCCTGGGAGACCGGCGCGAGCTTGGCGTTGGCGCAGACCTCCAGGACCTTGCGCAGGCCGATCCGGTACCGCCGGTTCATGATGCCGTGCATGGTCTTGACGGCGACGGTCTCACCCGCCGCGAACGATGTGCTGGCGGCC
>TARA_R110002020_G_scaffold310944_1_pt1 | contig 25525 bp, 25 predicted proteins | sample TARA_R110002020 | Tara Oceans TARA_R110002020 (sample SAMEA4396489) | marine metagenome | biome: Westerlies Biome; feature: [MES] marine water layer (ENVO:01000295) within the mesopelagic zone...; material: water (ENVO:00002006), including particulate matter (ENVO:01000060) such...
GAAGTGGATACCTTCCCGGCTGTGTGCCAGATGGGTCTTGCTGCGAATGTGCCAAGGAACCATAACCTGACCTACCCAATGCTCTCCGTCGGCAATACGGTCAAAAAACTTAAGCAGTTGCCAACCGATCAAGAACGCCATCAGCCAGTGAAAAAAACGGGAAATACTGCCATAACGTTCGGTCGAGTCATTGATCACTTGTTCTTCCTTATTACCAATACAAATTTAAGTTAACGCCTCATCCAGGATCGCTGCCAGACCGGCCAGGGCACAGAGCTCATCTTCTGCTTCCGAGCCACCAGAGACCCCTATACCACCCACGCAATGACCCTCAACCTTGATGGGTACACCTCCTCCAAATATCACCAACCGTTGACGTAACGGAAAGCCGAGACGCATCGCCGGATTCGACTCAAGGCGGGACATCCATTCGCTGGTAGGAAAGCCAAAGCTGGCAGCGGTATAAGCCTTGTCACTTGCTATGCCATCCGAGTGCAGAAAGGACCCATTCATGCAAACGGAGGCTAGTGACTTGCCAGACGAATCGACTACCGCAACATTTACCAGGATATTGAGTTCGAGAGCTTTTGCCGTAGCTGCCGAGAGAGCCTTCAGCGCCATCTCCCAGCGCAAACTTGGTATTAAAACAGTGACCTCCATAGCTATCTCCAACTCTCTCAATCCATCCAGCAGTAACCAGATAGCGCTCGCTCATTATCATCAAGATAAAAGCCAAACAATCGCTGGGGCGCGCGCGAACCCCCTATTCCGAAAGCTGCATGCAGCAGGCACAGGGTATTATCGCTGACCAACGCTTTTTCAGTTTTAACGAACGAGGGCGTGCTCCCGAGCGCTGATCCGGAAAGTGCCTCTTCCCAGTTACGCTCTTCCACCCATTGACTCAACAACCCCCGCCAGTAAGAGTCATGGGGGCTGCGATATTGCTGCGGGTCCAATTTACCGAGCAGTTGATCAACACATATGAGCATCACATGTCGATCTCGCCAGAGGCACAGGCTTTCACCCAGTCTCCGGTATTGGCCAGCAGTCATTCCAGAACCCAAACGCACTTCGACCATATCAGGCGCCGGCCTGGCAAAAAGCTGTATTGTCAGACGCGCCAAATGTTTATCGAAGCTCTGATGTACTGTCGGTGTGTGCCCCAAACCTTCCAGGAGCAACCGCAACTCAACGACAAACTCATCAGCAGGTCGACTGCTACGTAGCTGGGGCACCCGACCTGCGCCGTGAGTGGTAATGAACACCACAGCGTCAACCTTCTCGGTGGTTTCAAGCAGCCTCGCCATTAGAGGCAAAGGTCGAGTGTCAGTGCCAGCAATTTCCCTACAGGCCAGGTAAAGTGCTGGCAAACGCCTGGAGGTTGCCGATACTTGAGAACTCTCTTCAGCCATCAGCGCCTGACCTTGCTGGCCGGCTCACCTCCAATGCCGAAATGCGCTTTTGGCATCTCACTGATGATGACCCGGATGCTAGGTAAAGGTGCATCAAGCGCTCGAGCGATAGCGTCACTCACTTCGCGTATTAAAATTTCCTTCTGTGCGTCAGTACGCCCTTCCAGAATATGCAGTTGAGCAATCGGCATTGTTTACTCCTTAGACGAAGCGGGCTGAAACACTTCCCAGCCCCTGATAACGTACGGTGATATTGTCCCCGGCCTGGACGGTGATAGCTGCGGTGATCCCACCCGTCATGATGAAGGTACCGGCGGGGATGTGCTCACCACGTTCGGCCAGCAAATTGGCCAGCATGGCAACACTTGAAGCAGGATGGCCAAGCACCGCAGCGCCAGCCCCCACATCCACTACCTCGCCATTCTTCTCGACCACCACACCGAAGTTCTTCAGATCAACATCTTCAACGCTGGCCATCTGGCCACCGGTAATAAAACGTGTAGAAGAGGCATTGTCTGCCACTACGCTGATCAAATCGAACTTGAAGTTCTCGTAGCGCGAATCGATGATCTCGACGGTAGGCACCACGTAGTCGGTCGCCGCGAGCACGTCACCGATATGGCAGCCCGGCCCCCTGAGCGGGGCCTTGGTGACGAAGGAGATCTCGGCCTCGATCTTCGGATGGATCAGCTCACCGGTATCAATCACACCGCCGTCGGGCACGCTGAAATAATCGGCAAGAAAGCCGTAGATCGGGGTTTCCACGCCCATCTGCGCCATCTTGGCCCAGGAGGTCAGGCCCATTTTCAGGCCGACCACCTTGTGACCCCGGGCCTCCTTGCGGCGACGGATTTCCCACTGGATATCGTAGGCGTCGGCGAAGGTCATGTCCGGATAGTCATTGGTGATCTTGTGGATGTCATGGGCCTGCAGTTCGGCGTTCTCGACATGCTCGGCCAGCGCCAGCACCTGCTCGTGGGTCAGGCTACGTTTCTGCTCTTTCATGCCGATTGCTCCTGCTTCTTCAACAGATCCAGTGCCACGTCAACGATCATGTCTTCCTGCCCACCAACCATACGCCGCTTGCCCAGCTCGACCAGAATATCCACGGCCTTGAGGCCGTACTTGGCAGCAGCTACTTCCGAGTGACGCAGGAAGCTGGAGTAGACGCCGGCATAGCCGAGCGCCAGGGTTTCACGGTCAACGCGTACTGGGCGGTCCTGTAACGGACGGACGATGTCGTCGGCGGCGTCCATCAGGGTGTACAGATCGGTCCCATGCTCCCAACCGAGGCGTTCGGCGGCGGCGATGAAGACTTCCAGCGGTGCATTGCCGGCGCCTGCACCCATGCCGGCGAGGCTGGCGTCGATGCGGTCACAGCCCTCTTCCACGGCGACGATGGAGTTGGCCACCCCCAGGCTGAGGTTGTGGTGCGCGTGCATGCCGGTCTGGGTCTCGGGCTTGAGCACATCCTTCAAGGCACGGAAGCGGTCACGGATATCCTGCATGCTCATGGCGCCGCCGGAGTCGACCACATACAGGCAGGTGGCGCCGTAGTCTTCCATCAGCTTGGCCTGTTCAGCCAGGCCCTTGGGGGTTTGCATGTGGCTCATCATCAGAAAGCCGACGGTGTCCATCCCCAGCTTGCGGGCGTGTTCGATGTGCTGCTTCGACACGTCCGCCTCGGTGCAATGGGTGGCGACGCGGACGATACGGGCACCGGCCTGGTAGGCGTTGTCCAGATCGTGGGTCGTTCCGATACCGGGCAGCAGCAGGGTGGCGATCTTGGCGTGGGTGATCACTTCGGCCACCGCCTCGATCCATTCGAGGTCGGTATGCGCGCCAAAGCCGTAGTTGAAGCTGGAGCCCTGCAGGCCGTCACCGTGGGCGACTTCGATGGAATCGACTCTGGCCTTGTCCAGTGCACGGGCGATGTCCTGCACGTTCCTGATCGAGTACTGGTGGCGGATGGCGTGGCTGCCGTCACGCAGGGTGACGTCGGAGATGTAGAGTTTCTTGCCGGGATTGAAGGTCATGATGGTCTCCTCAGGCCTTGTTCATCGACTGCGCCATGCGCTCGGCAGTAGCCAGCGCAGCGGAGGTCATGATGTCGAGGTTGCCGGCGTAGGCCGGCAGGTAATGGGCGGCGCCTTCCACTTCGAGGAAGATCGAGGTCTTCAGACCGCTGAGGTGGCCGAGGCCCGGAATGTTCAGCGGCTGGTCTTCCGGGATGATGTCGAACTGCACCTTCTGCTTAAGACGGTAACCCGGTACATAACTGTTCACCGCCTGGACCATTTCTTCCACCGAGGCCTCCACCGCTGCCTGGTCGGCCAGCTCACTGAGTACGTAGACAGTGTCACGCATGATCAGCGGCGGCTCGGCGGGGTTCATGATGATGATCGCCTTGCCCTTGCGGGCGCCACCGATCACTTCGATGGCCTTGGAGGTGGTTTCGGTAAATTCGTCGATGTTGGCACGGGTGCCGGGGCCGGCCGAGCGGCTGGAGATCGAGGCGACGATTTCGCCATAGTGCACCTTGGCCACGCGGGACACCGCGGCGACCATCGGGATGGTGGCCTGGCCACCGCAGGTGACCATGTTGACATTGGTTTCGCGGATGTTCTGCTCGAGGTTCACCACCGGTACGCAGTAGGGGCCGATGGCCGCCGGGGTCAGGTCGATTATCCGCAGGTCCGGCTTGTGGCCGCGCAGAAACACCTCGTTGTGCCTGTGGGCACCGGCCGAGGTGGCATCGAAGATAAAGTCGATGTCGGCAAATTCCGGCATCTTGACCAGGCCATCCACCCCTTCGTGGGTGGTGGCCACGCCCATGCGCGCGGCACGCGCCAGGCCATCGGATTCGGGATCGATACCGACCATGGCACCCATGGCGATATGTTGGCTGTTGCGCAGGATCTTGATCATCAGGTCGGTGCCGATGTTGCCCGAGCCGATGACGGCTGCTTTGAGTTTCTTGGTCATTATCATGTTCCTTTAAACGAACCGCACACTGGCGGTACCCATGCCACCGATGCTCACCTGCATGAAGTCGCCAGCCTTGACCGGCTCCAGCGGCACCAGTGAGCCGGACAGAATCACTTCGCCGGCCTTCAACGAAATACCGAAGCGACCCAGCGTATTAGCCAGCCAGGCAACACAGTTGACCGGTGAACCCAGCGCTGCCGCACCTGCACCGGTGCTGATAATCTGACCGTTCTTTTCTACCACCATGCCGCAGGTGACCAGGTCGACCTTGCGCGGCGATACCGCCTGATCACCGAGCACGAACAGGCCGCAGGAGGCGTTGTCCGCCACCGTGTCCTGAATCGCGATCTTCCAGTCCTGAATCCGCGAGTCGACAATTTCAAAACAGGGCATCACACACTCGGTAGCGGCCAGCACATCAGCGTTGGTCACACCCGGGCCGATCAGGTCTTTTTTCAGGATGAAGGCGATCTCGCCCTCGGCGCGCGGCTGCATCAGCTTGTCGCTGATCGGCATGGCTTCGCCGCTGTTGTAGACCATGGCGTCGGTCAGGTAGCCGAAGTCGGGCTGGTGCACGTTGAGCATGTTCTGCACCGCCTTGCTGGTGACGCCAATCTTCTTGCCGATCACCCGCTCGCCAGCGTCCAGACGGTTCTGCAGCATGCGCAGGGAGATGTGATAGGCATCCTCGATGCTGATGTCAAAGCCACGGCTGGTCAGCGGGCTGACCGCCTCGCGCTTGAGCATGGCCTGATAGAGCTCATCGCCCAGTCGCTCGATCTGTTTCTGGTCCATTTTCACTGTGCTCCTGAAGCGCTGTCGGCTTCGTTGAGGAAGTCTTCTACCAGCCGGGCGAAACGTCCGGCGTGTTCGATCTGGGTCCAGTGTCCGCAGTGTCCGTACACGTGCAGCTGGGCATTGGGAATGAGCTCGGCCAGTTGCAGCGAGGCCGACAGCGGTATCACCTGATCCTCGCGGCCGTGGATGATCAAGGTCTCGTGGCCAAGCGCACGGATGTCCGCCTCGTTACTGGCCAGACCGTCGATCCAGCGCTGGCGCGGGGCCGGGAACATCTGTGCGAAGGACTCCTGAAAGCCGGGACGAATGCTGGCCTGATAGCGCAGTTCGGCCAGCTCATCGGTGACCAGGTTGCGGTTGTAGGCGAAGGTATCCATCAGCCGGCGCATGGTTTCGAACGACGGCTGGTAACCCCAGACGTCGTCCAGTCCCGCAGTCAGCGGGAAGCTGACGCCGACGCTACCCATCAGCACCAGCCGCCGGACTCGATGCGGGTACTTGATCGCCAGCGCCAGGGCAATGCCGCCACCGAAGGAGTTGCCGACCAGATCGGCCTGCTCGATGCCCAGGCTGTCGAGCACCCCGACCGCGTGCTCGACCCAGACGTCACGCCGGTAGTCCGGCTGCTCCGGGCGCTCGCTGTAGCCGAAGCCGAGCATGTCGGGGGCGATCACCCGCCGCCGCTCAGCCAGCCCTGGCAGCACCAGCCGCCAGTTTGCCCAGGCGGTGACACCCGGGCCGGAACCATGGATCAGCATCAGTGGGAAGCCCTGACCTTGATCATGTAAGTTGGTTCGATAGCCGCCGGCAAGTATCTCCTGGCCAATTTCGGGGCTGTTGACTGCACTATTCATGGGTTCTCTCACAGTTTGATGCAGATATTTTTAAGTTCGGTGTAGAACTCCAGCGAGTGCACACCGCCTTCTCGACCGATACCGGATTGCTTGCTGCCGCCAAAGGCGGTGCGCAGATCACGCAGGAACCAGCTGTTGACCCAGACAATGCCCGCTTCAATCTGTCCCGCTACCCGGTGGGCGCGACTGACGTTCTCGGTCCAGATTGCCGAGGCCAGGCCGTAGGGCAAGCTGTTGGCCAGAGCGATAGCTTCCTCTTCGGTATCGAAGGGCCGGATATGGCAGCAGGGGCCAAAGATTTCCTCGGTCACGACCGCCGAGTCATCAGCCAGACCCGTCCAGATGGTCGGCTCAACCCAGGCACCGTGCGCCAGCTCGGCGGACATGCTCGGTACTCCGCCCCCGGTAATCACGGTGGCGCCCTGATCACGGGCTTGCTGGTAGTAGGACAGGACCTTTTCCCGGTGCTTGAGACTGATCAAGGGACCAAAGTTGCTGGTCGGGTCTTCCGGCGGACCAATCACCAGACTTTCAGCACCCGCCTTCAGTCGCGCAACAAACTGGTCAAAGATCGGTCGTTCGACATAGACCCGCTCAGTTCCCAGACAGACCTGACCGCAGTTGGCAAACGCCGAGCGCAGGGTGCCCTCGATGGCCTTGTCCATGTCACAGTCGGCAAATACGATGCCGGCGTTCTTGCCGCCCAGCTCCAGCGAGACCTGGCGCACGCCGTTGGCTGCGGCTTTCATAATGGTCTCACCCGTGCCGGTTTCGCCGGTAAAGGTAAAGGCATCGACATCCGGATGGGCGGTCAGGAAAGCACCGGCTGAGTTGCCACCGAAACCGTGCACCACGTTATACACGCCGTCCGGCACACCAGCTTCACGCATGACCTCGCCCAGCAGAGCGGTGGTGGTCGGCGTTTCTTCAGAAGGCTTGACCACCACGGTGTTGCCGCAGGCCAGCGCCGGTCCCACCTTCCAGGTCATCAGCAGCAGCGGCAGGTTCCAGGGGCTGATCACCCCGATCACACCCTTGGGCCGGCGCACGGCATAGTTCAACGCGCCACTGCCGTCCGGTGTCGGCATTTCAAAGGCTTCTGCCGGTACGTTCTTGATCAGGTCGGCAAATACCTTGAAGTTGGCTGCACCACGCGGGATATCAATATGACTGGCCAGCGAGCGCGGCTTGCCGGTATCCAGGCACTCGGCTTCGAGGAAGTCTTCAAAGCGTGCGGTAATGCCATCGGCAACCCGGTGCAGAATGGCGGTGCGCTGATCCACGGTCATGCGTCCCCAGGGACCGCTGAGGGCAGCCCGCGCCGCGCGCACGGCGGCATCCACCTCCTCACGCCCGGCTTCATGGACACGGCTTATGATCCGGCCATTGGCCGGGTTGATGTTGTCGAACATCTTGCCGCTGGCCGAGCCGACGTAGTTGCCGTTTATATAATGTTTAATCTCTTTCATAGCTGCGCAATCCTGGTGGGGCAGGTAAACATCAGGTCAGAACGGTCAGGAACCGCTCATTCAGCACCCGATCGTGGTAAAAAATCGCCTTGCCAAGCACCTCGACATCCCAGGTCACCGGTTCATGGTCCGGATAGTGGTAATCACCGCCGGCAAACACTTCGTTGCGATTACCCGAAGGATCAAAGAAGTAGATGGTTTGTCCGTGGGTCAGGCCATGGCGGGTCGGGCCAATATCTATCGAGGTATCGGTCATGGAAATCAGGTCCGCTGCACGCAGCACGTCGTTCCAGGTTTCAAGGTAAAAGGAGGCGTGGTGAAACTTGTTCGGCTCCGGGTGATCGATAAAGGCCACGTCATGGGCCTTGGTGCTAACCGTAAGAAATTGCGCCACACGGGTGCCATCCGGGGTCAGCACCTGCTCCGCCAGATCAAAACCAAGCACATCACGGAACAGTTCATAGGTTTGCAGCAGGTTCGGGCCGTACAGCAGGCAATGGTCAAAACGGGTGGGTTTCATACCGCCCAGATCCCGTGGCCAGGCTTCCGGGTTGCGCTCACCGACACCCCACTTGCCGGTCTGCTGCTTGCTGGCAAACAGCTCGAAGCTGTGACCCGTGGGTGCGACGAAGCGAACCCGGCGACCACAATCCTTCAGCTCGCCGGCTGGTACATCCTCAACCGCACAGCCATAGGCAATCAGATCGGCGCGCAGGGCCTCCAGCGTCTCTTCACTGACGCACTTGAAGCCCATGAAATCCATGCCGGGCGCCTCTGCCGGACGCAGTATCACGGAGTACTTGTCCACCTCGGTCCAGGCCTTGAGATAGACCCGACCCTGCTCATCACGGTCCATTTCGATCAAGCCCATCAGCTCGGTGTAGTGTTTTACTGCCTGTTCCATGTCCAGTACGCGCAATTGCACGTGTCCGGGTCGCATTACGCCTTTTTTCATGACCAATACCTCATTGGATTTGTTGTTGTGTCATGGCCGGCACCTTGGGTGTACGGCATTCAATTATCAGGTCGCTCAGAGGGTACAAGCGGCAGGCCAATGCCTCGCCCTGTGCCTGGGCAGACTCGGAAACATGCTTGCGGCTCATCGGCCCGCACTGGTACTCACCCTTGAGCACCTGCACCTTGCAGAGCCCGCAACCACCACCGCGACAGCCGACCGGAACACAGCGCTGGGCCTGTTGCTCCATGGCCTTGAGTACGGTTTTGTCGGACCCGCAACTGAAGCAGGTACCACTGACGTGTTCGGTAATCTGAAAGCTTTCAGCCATTGCCTTGTTCTCCCGTGGTGCAGCTGCTGCCCTGCAGGCAGCTAACCGCATACCTGGTCAGATCTTCCTGAACAGCGCTGAACGAGTGGTTTCCTCAGCGCCATCGGCAGCGGTGTAAAAACGCTCCATGAAAATGTCACGCTCGAACAGCCGACCTTGCATCAAGGCACTGATGGCCGAGTCGATCATTGCCGGCGGACCACACAGATACGCCTTGTTCCCGGCAAAACGGCCATCAAAATGGGCCCGTGCTGCGTCATGCACATAACCGCGGAACCCCGTCCATTCGGCATCGTCATCGGCCTGACTCAGGGCAGGTACATAGGTAAAGTTGTCATGCTGGGCAGCCAGCTGCTCGAACAGCTCGCGGTTGTAGAGTTCGGCCCGGTTGCGCGCCCCCTGAAACAGCGTCATCTGCCGCGTTTCACCCTGCTCAAGCAGATCCAGAATCATCGACTGCGGGCTGGACAAGCCTGAACCGCCGGCGATGAAGATCAGATCCCCGGGCTGGGAATGGCGCACAAAGTACTGGCCATAGGGGCCGGATACGGCGACCTGATCACCGACCTTGAGTTGCTGATGCACATGGCCGGTGGCGACACCACCCTCAACCAGACGGATATGCAACTCGACTTCGTCGGCCTTGCTCGGCGGATTGGCCAGCGAGAAGGCTCTGCTGCCCTCGATGCCCGGCAGCTCGAGGTTGATGTACTGACCGGCCTGGAAGGTCATTGGGCGGTCAAGTTTCAGATGCACACCCTTGATAGTCGGCGACAAGTCGACCATGGCACTGACTGTGGCGACATAATCCTCGACCGCATGGCCCTCGAAGTCCTCGTCCACATCGATATCAGCCTCGATCACCGCATCGCTGTGCAACGTCGCACAGCAGGCCAGCACCTTGCCTTCATCCCGCTCGACATCCATCAGCGCAAAGGGTGAGGCCTCGCCAATCTCGACATCGCCCTCCACCACCTGAATCTTGCAGGTGGCACAGGTGCCGTGACCGCAGGCAAAGGGCAGCCAGACACCCTGACGCAGCGCAGCCTGCAGGATGGTCTGGCCCTCTTCGACCTGAATCTGTTCGCCAATCGGCTCAATGGTCAGTGAGTAGCTCATATGCTCAACCTCAGCTGGCGCTGCCGTTAATGCCGGTCAGACCGGGGGTGGTCAAGGTCAGCATGCTTTTGTGATCGACACCCTGCGCCAGCAAGCCGACGGCTGGATCAGGACGGAATGCCTGGCCGTTCAGCGACCATTGCCCTTGGGCAAAGTCAACACGGGCACTGTCGGGATGCGCGGCAATCGCCGGGCGCAGCACGCCGTCAAGAAAGTCACCCAGGGTCATGTCTGGCGCTACCAGAAAGGCAAAGGGCGAGGCGTACATCAGGTGTTTTTCCCAGTACACATAAACCACCTGCATACCGTTGAAGTTGGCCACCGTGTCCTTGGACTCGGTGATGTACTCGGATATGGCTTTGACGCTCATGGTGCGTACCTCTTTATTGTTGTTGTTCATCGGGCGGCGCAGTTAAGCCCGCCCGATGAGACTCATGCCGGAATCAAGCCGCGTTTTTTGGCTTGCCTACCTCTGAGCCGGCGGGCGTCTGACCCTTGATGGCCTGCCAGCGCTTGTGGTCGGGGGAGCCCAGGTACTCGAAATTGTCCTGCCCGGGAGCGATGTGGTAATACTTGGTGACCACCGTCTCGACATCCGCACCCTCACAATTGCCCTGATAGATCTGGTGTACCGGCAACCAGGCCTGGATATACTTCTCCGGCTCGTGCTTGAAGATGTCGCAACAGCCGTCAGAGCAGAAGTGATAGCGCTCGCCGGCATGTTCCAGACTGCGGTGACTGAGCTTGGTTGGGTCGTCCGGCTCGGTAAACAGCGCGGGTACCTGGCAGACCTGACAGAGTTGCGGCAGGGTGTTGTTGTAGAACCGCTCGCCCTTCTCCTGCAGCGCTTGCCAGTGCTCGAAACGCGGACGGTAGTACTGATCAAAGGTGTCCGGATACTGTTCCGACAGCCAAATCATTTCCTCTTCGCTGGGAATCCAGGTATGAAAATTGGTGGCTTGGCAGTACTGGTAAAAAGTCGACCACAGTTGATGACTGATGTGATCCTTACCTTTGTTAGCTTCGTCCTGATACTTCGGCGGACGAATGCCATAGCGCTCCAGATCCTTGAACAACGCGCCGCCGTTCTGCTCGTAATACACTTCCCAAGCGTCTTTCCAGGACATCACTTTATTCGGCAGCATGTAGTCCATCATCATGCTGACCAGACTCAACAGCCGGTATCCACGCCAGAACCACTTGTCGATCCAATGCTGGATGATCGGCACGTTGTCTTCGTGTTGTTCGAGCATGAACTTGATCACCTCAAGACCTAGAGTCATGTGCCTTGCTTCGTCGGATTGAGCCGAAAAGCCGAAAGTGACGGTGGCCATATCACCGTTGTAGGCTGCGCCAGACATAAAGGGCACGAACAACAGGTTGGTCAGTACGTACTCAAACGAGAACGAGATCGCGGTAAGAAACTCGAATGGGCCAGCGCTACGAGCGTCATCAAAGAACGACTTGGGTACCGACAGGAACCAGATGCGATCATGCATGTGGGCAAAATCATGCAAGCCATTGAAATGCTTGTTGTAATGGCTCATTGCATGAATTTGCGTCTGTACGTGGCGCAGCTCATCAATCGCCTGCATCTGGCATGCCGTGCGAGCACCGGCGCCGCTGAATTGCCGGCCCACCTTTGAGTACCCCTGAAAAGCACCGTATTCCAGCGGTGATACGCCGGTGAGAAACAGCTTCAATGCGTTGACATAGCGGGCATCAGAAATATTCTGATGCCCGTTGTTCTGGGCAAAGGCATCGAAGATTGCATACAGCTTCTTCTCCTTTTCAGCCTGATATTTCCAATAGGCATCCATGGTCAAACGGAAGGGGTCCTCCCACTTGTCCCAGTCGGTGATCTTGATGCCTTCAAAATCTTCCTGGGGGAAAATGTCTTTTTTCGACTGGTAGCTGGGTTCCCAAGCCATGTCGCGAGTCAGGTATTGATACTTGTCTTTAAGACTGAGTTTCTTCTTGTTTGTAGCCATGATCTGATCTCCTAATTTTTCCACTCAAGGATGAAATGATCGTCATCCTCATCCACGTTGCCGCCGATACTGATGACGTCCAAGAGCATCTCCTGAACGTCCCACTCCCGGCCGATCTTCTCTTCAACCGTTGCACGGTTGATCACAAGGCGTTTCTCACCCTGGATGCGGATCATTGCGGGTTGGTGCTGTACTTCGGCGTGGGGGTTGTCCTGCGCGATGGCTTCCACGATGTAACGAGCGTTATCGTTATCTTGGAAAACGATAAAAGCGATCTGGCTCATGCCGCCACCTCCTGGCCACGCAAGCCGAGCTTGTTCAAACGAGCAGCAAACTGGACTCGCACCTTGTCCAAGGCATCGCGACCTACCGTGGCATCTGCTAAAGGTGCCAAAGCTTCATAGGCACGGGGCTCCCAGTGAGCCGTCCAGGCTTGCAGCTGAGCTGCGTTGGCCTCGCTTTCAGCCATCACGGTCTTGACCATGGCGTCGACCCAGCGCACGGTCTCCTTCGACCAGTCGCGCATAAACTCGGTGAGCATTGACACGTCTGCTGCGCCCTGTTCGCCCAACCACTGATCAAAGGCGTCATACATCAACGGGTACATCAGGCCGTCAATGATTAGGTTCTGCGTTAAGCTCAGCTCAAACCAGTCCTTAATGACCAGAGTGTCTTCAACCAACCGGCGCATCGGCTGCCACTGCGCATCTTCCATCCAGTAAATTTTCGAACGGTCCAACGCCTCGCCTGTACCACCGTCGATGATCAAGGCAATCCGAGACAGATATTGACCTGCACCAAGTCTGTCCATGGCTTGATAGATATGCATTTGAGTCATTGTGCCGGCCACACAATCACCCGCGATGCCGCTGTTATTCATATTGGCGCCCAGTTCTACATGGCGCAGGGGCACTAGGTAACGCAAAAGGATTTCTTGCAGCGCTTCGGGCAGTTGATTAATGAGGCCGCGCTTGTCACAGAAGCTGTAGCTGTGCTCAGTGGCTTCCTGCATCTTGGCGCGATTCTGCACATAGGCGCCGTAGTAGAACTGACGCGGGTCCGTCACGCTGTGCCAGTCGGCCATGCGGATTACCGTGCGGGTTGGATCGTTGATCTTGTGCTCGGGATCCCACAGTGGCTTGTAATGGAAATTGGTTACTGCTTCGATATCAAAGCTGGCTTCCTGATACCGGGTTGCCGGCTTATCGCCAAAGCGCCGCTTGATGTGGCTGTAGGTGTTGCGAATAGGCTCGACCGACGTGGTCTTGATTTCAATGCTCATATCGACGCTACCGTATTGTTGTTGTAAGGGGGGTATTCGACCGCGTGCTCAGCGGCTGCCATGCTCACCAAAACGCCACTTGACCATATCCTCGTCCACCGCCTTGGCCATGGCTTCACTCATGTGCTCAACCCGGTTGTGCTGGCAGAAGTGGTCAAAGGCGGCTCGCGGAAGAACCAGTTCGACAAAGAGGTCGGGATGGCCGATGGCAAAATCAAACTCCACCAGCCGTGCATCCGGCTCACTGCGGACGCGGACATAGCGTGGCATTTGGTCAAAACTCTGGGCGGGCTGGGTCATGGTGCTGGCACCTGTCGTTGTTTTTGTCTCCAGTGACTGGAGCAACGCCTGTGCCAAGATCTGCGATAATCCCTACAAAAAATGTAATGCACTGTTATTAAACAGATTTTTTTATAAACCCAGGATCCGCAGCGACCGCTATACCTGCCCTGGATCAGCTAATGGGGATTATGTATTTACCATTTGATGAATTTTTTCCGGCTAACTGCGCAAATGCTGAGATGGCCGATCGCCTTCGACTTTCGGTCACTTTTTAATCATTTGGTTGATTTTCAGCCGCAAGGGCGTACAACATAAAAGACAAATCAGCTGCATATGACTCAATACCGAGACACCTGCCGCGACAATACCCAACAAAAACCAATAATAAACAGGCACCCGCCATGCCAAGCAGCTACAAACCCCAAGTCCAGTATTCGGACTTCGTTGACTTGAGCGAACAGATTCGCTTCCAGAGTGCGGATGGAAAAATCTGGTTTGGTGAACAGCGCATGCTGCTGATGCAGGTATCAGCTATGGCCAACTTCAGGCGTGAACTGGTCAACAGTCTGGGCATAGAGCGCGCCAAGGGTTTTTTTATGCGCATGGGCTATCAGTCCGGTATAAAAGATGCCGAACTCGCTCGGCATTTGCGCCCGCACAGTAGCGAACTGGACATTTTTCTTGCCGGACCGCAGCTGCACTCACTCAAGGGCATGGTCAAGGTCAAACCGATCCAGATCGACATGGACCAGCAGACCGGCCACTTTTATGGTGAGCTGGAATGGATCGATTCCTTTGAAGTGGAAATCTGCCAGACCGAACTGGGCATGATGGAAGAGCCCGCCTGCTGGTCACTGCTGGGCTATGCCTGCGCCTATACCTCCTCGTTCATGGGCAGGGAAATCATTTTCCGTGAGATCAGTTGCCGCGGACGGGGGGATGAGAAATGCCTGATTATCGGCAAACCCGCCGAAGACTGGGAAGACGCCGAGACCTTCAAGCAGTATTTCCGCAGCGACCCGATCATTGAAGAGCTGTACGACCTGCAGAATCAGCTGACCTCGTTGCGCACCAGCTTGGACAAGCAGGAGGGACAGTATTACGGCATCGGCCAGTCGCATGCCTACAAAACGGTGTGCCAGATGATCGACAAGGCAGCCAAGGGCAAAGTCTCGGTATTGCTGTTGGGTGAAACCGGGGTGGGCAAGGAAGTGATTGCCCGCAGCGTGCACCTGCGCAGCGAACGTGCAGAGCAACCCTTTGTCGCGGTAAATTGCGCAGCGATTCCACCCGACCTGATCGAAGCCGAATTGTTTGGTGTTGAAAAAGGTGCCTATACCGGCGCCAACCAGTCGCGTCCCGGGCGTTTCGAACGGGCCAATGGCGGCACGATTTTTCTCGATGAAGTGATTGAGCTTTCCCCCCGGGCGCAAGCCACCCTGCTCAGGGTACTGCAGGAAGGCGAGCTTGAGCGGGTCGGAGACGGCCGTACGCGGACCATTGATGTGCGGGTCATCGCCGCAACCAACGAGTCCTTGGCCGAGGCGGTGGAAAACGGGCGCTTTCGCGCCGATCTGTTCTACCGATTGAACGTTTTCCCGGTGAAAATACCGGCCCTGCGTGAACGTCTTGAAGATCTGCCGCTGCTGGTTGAGCACTTTCTGAAGAAGTACCATAGCGAATATGGCAAGCGCACGCTGGGGCTCTCAGACAAGGCGCTGGAGCTGTGTCTGCACTACCGTTGGCCGGGTAATATCCGCGAGCTGGAGAATGTCATCGAGCGCGGCGTGATTCTCACCGACAACAATGAAACCATAGGTCAGCACGCGCTGTTTGCGGTTTTCCCAAAGGACACCGAGCAGAAGCCCGAAGACCGCCTGGATGCCAGCGGCCATCTGGTTGGCGCCCCCGCCCCTGCGCCCTCTGACAGCGACTGGGTTGGCCGCATCATTGCCGAAGGCATCAGCCTTGAGCGTCTGGAGCAGCAATTGATGCAGCGGGCCATGGACATGGCTCAACAGAATGTGTCCCAGGCGGCCAGATTATTGGGCTTGAGCCGCCCAGCCCTGGCCTACAGACTGAAAAAGATCGACCTGCCACCGACTGTTTGAACGGCCTTTGCGTCGTCACCGGTTTACACCCTATTACCCCTGCCAACCCGCCCCTTTGTTCATTTGATCAAAAGAACAAAGGGGTCTGACGGTTTGATCAATTGATCAAAAGACCTGCCCGCCTGCGCCATCCTGACCCGCACAACAGCGCCGCAAATATATAAATAAATCAATGAAAAACAATATTTTATAAATACCTGAAGAACCACCACAGAAGACTGGCATGGGCGTTGCTAAATGTTACCCAGTCGCTTTGCCCATACAAAAACAATCAGTGGTGACGTCCTATGCTCCATGCCCAACGGCGCTCCGTGCGTCTGTCCCGTTTATCTCGCCTGTCGCCCCTTGGCCTGGGTTGCCTGGCACTGGCTTTGACCGGTTGCGAAGCCGCGCTCAACCTGGATGCGGTAACCCTGCAGTCTGAACAGGCTACCCAGCGCACCGATTTTTATCAGGCGATGGCCAGTAACCCGCATGTGACCGTTCTGGTCGGCAATCAGGGGGTGGTGCTGCGCAGTGAGAATAATGGTGAGCACTGGCAGCGCCAGCAATTGCCTACCGACATGAGCCTGATTGATCTGGCGGTATGCCCTGATGGCAGCTTTATCGCCCTGAGCTTTGACAACCATATCTGGCATGCCGATGCCCGCGCTGAAGGCTGGCAGGCGCATGCCCTGCCCAGTACTGAACAGATGATGACCACGCGCTGCGCACCCGACGGCAGCTGGTGGGCAGCAGGCGCCTTCAGCACGCTGCAGAACAGTTCAGATCAGGGACTCAGTTGGGATGAGCTGAGCCTTGATGAAGATGCGATCTTTACCACCCTGCAGTTCATCAACGCCGACCAGGTGGTGGTCAGCGGTGAGTATGGCTTGCGCTTTACCAGTGAAGATGGCGGCCAGAACTGGCAAAGCAGTCACAGCCTGCCCGACGAATTTTACCCGCATGCCAGTTACTACAGCTCACTCGACACCGGCTGGGTCGGCGGCCTGAACGGCTTTATCTGGCATACCGAGGATGGCGGGGCCACCTGGACACGCCAGAACACCGGTACCGAGGCGCCGATCTTCGGCTTTATCCATGGCCCCCAGGGCCTCTATGCCGTAGGTGAAAATGCCACCGTACTCAGCCTGCGCGGCCAGCGCTGGGAAGCGCTGCCGACGCCGGACCAACCCCTCTACCTGCGCGCTGGCCGACTGCTGCCAAGCCAGCACCTGTTAGCCGCCGGCGGCCGTGGTTTGCTGCTGAACATTGATCTCCCAAAGGCCCTGGCGGCCAGTACTGACTGAGGACAACGACATGCCTGGTATGCACCGGTTTACCCACGCCATGCACGGTCTCGAAGTGTGGATTTTCAATAATCCGCGCAAGGTCCTGGCCGCCATCGCCCTGCTCACCCTGCTGTTTGCCCTGCGCATCCCGGGGCTGAAGATCTATACCGATTTTGCTGATCTGTTGCCGCAGCAACATCCCTACATCGAGTTGCACAACAGCATCAAGGACAGTTTTGGTGGCGCCAACGTGCTGGTGGTCGGAATCGCCTTCGAGGAGGGTGACATCTTCAGCAACGAGAACCTGGCGACCATCGACCGCATCACCCACGCTGTCGACAATTTGCCCGGGGTCAACCACAACCTGGTCACCAGCGTGACCCACCGCAATTCACGCAAGATCTGGCTGACCGAAGTCGGCTCGATCAATTCCGAGCCGTACTTTGATGCCCAGCAAGGCCAATACAGTGCCGAGCAACTGGCGTCCATGCGCGCTGACGTGGCCGCCAACCCGCGTATCTATGGTCCGCTGGTCTCCCCGGATTTCAAGATGGCACTGGTCAAGGCACAACTGATCGAGGGTCAGCTCGACTATGAACAGACCTTCGCCCAGCTGCAGGCGCTGCGGGCGGCTGAAGCCCGTCCCGGAATCACCCTCTATGCCACCGGTCAGCCGGTGCTGGTGGGCTGGGCCTATACCTATATGGACCAGATCCTGCAGATCTTCCTGTTTACCGTACTGATCATGCTGGCCTTGCTGATCTTCCATTTCCGCAAGGCCTATGGTGTGCTGATCCCGCTTGGCGGGGTTATGGTGTCAACCATCTGGGGTCTGGGCATCATCAGTGTGCTGGGTTTCAATCTTGACCCGCTGGGACTGGTGATTCCCTTCCTGATTGCCGCGCGGGCCATGAGCCATGGCGTGCAGCTGGTTGAGCGCTATTATGCCGAGGTGCGTGTTCTGGGTACTGGCCAACTGGCCGCGCGTGCGACCTTTGAAAGCCTGTTCCGTCCCGGTTCACTGGGCGTGGTATCAGATGCCGTGGGGCTGTCGCTGATTGCCATTGGCTCGATCGCGCTGAACACCAAGCTGGGAATCTATGCCTCGCTCTGGGCCTCGACTGTGATCCTCACGGTACTGATCGGGGTGCCATTACTGCTGTCGATTCTGCCGACGCCGAAAAATCCGGAGCTGCGTGAAACCGCACTGCGCTACATCGGCGGCGCCTGTTCGCGCATGGTGTCGCGTCCCGGCGCCGCACCGGTGATGCTCGGCATCGCCGCGCTGGCAATCGTGGCAGGGCTGTTCTCCGCCTCCAACGTGCGCATAGGTGATTCGGAGCCAGGCTCCCCAATCCTCTACCCAGAACATGATTACAACATCTCGTCGAAGGAAGTGAATGATCGCTTTCCCGGATCGGAGGAGCTGTACATCATCGCTGAGCACGATCAGGTCGGTGGCTTGAAGCGGCCGGAGGTTTTGCGTGCGCTAGGTGATTTGCAAGCGCATATGCTCGGCGACCCAGGCGTAGGCGGCAGCAAGGGGTTGCCCGACCTGGTCAAGCAGGTCAACCGGCTGATGCATAACGATGATCCGCGCTGGTTCCAGATCCCGCACGATGCGGACTACATCGGCGGATTGATGTTTACCTACATGGCCTCCAGCCCCATCCCCGGTGCGCTGAACGAGTTCAACGATACCGACGACCGCATCGCCAATCTGGTTTTCTATTACAAGGACCGCCAGGGCGAGACCATCCGCCGAGCAATTCATATGGCCCAACAATGGATCGACGCCAATGAAGGCAAGGTCGAGGGTCTAAGCATTCGTCTGGCCGGTGGCACCATGGGTGTGGCGGCAGCGATGAACGAGTCGGCGTTCGAGACCAATCTGATCGTCTTGCCACTGGTTTTCCTGCTGATCTTCGCCTTTGTCATGCTGTTCTACACCTCCTGGCATGCCGGTCTGATGATGCTCCTGGCGATGCTCTTTGCCACCGCGCTGACTTACGCCTACATGGGTTTCAGCGGTCTGGGCATCGATATCAATACGGTCCCGGTGATCGCCGTGGGCATTGGTGTGGGTATCGATTACTCGATTTACATGATGGACCGGATTCGCGAGGAAATGGCCAAAAGTGGCGATCTGCGCGATGCGGTGCGGCGCTCCATCGCTACCACGGGTATGGCGATCAGCTTTACCGCGATCACGCTGATGGCCGGAATCATCATGTGGGTCATTCTCTCCAATCTGCGCTTTCAGGCCGATGCCGCGATGCTGCTGTGCGTGATGATCGTTATCAACGGCATTGCCGCCATGCTGCTGGTACCGGCTTGGGTGCTGGTCATGCGTCCGCGCTTCATTACCGATGTTTACGTGGATGACGACGGCGTGCTGCATGCCGATCTTCCATCCGACCCAGCATTCCCGTCATCTGCCCAGCATGGGGCGAGAGACGGGCTGATACAGGGTGCCTCCTGACGGCATCGCCGTCAGCTCGCCCCTTCCACCCTGCAAGAGGAACTGCCATGCAAACAACAATAAAAGGCCTGAAGCACTGGAGCCTGACTCTGCTTGGAAGCGCCGGTCTGGCTCTGACTCCACTCGCCAGCGCGGTTGCTGATGAGGAGATCAGATATTCCGGCTACTACGAAAATGCCACCTTCGTTCGCGATAGCGTGGGGTTGTCCAAATTCCGCAACACCATGCAATTGAATGCGGAGCGCAAAATCGGCGAGTTTGGACTGTTCAGCAACGTCTCCTGGAACGCCGTCCTGCGCGGCTCTTATGACGGCGTATATGACCTGAACAAGAACGAATACGGACGCAATGCCGGCGGACCAGTAATGATCGAAAATATCGGCGGGGGTAATAGCGTCCCGCATGGCAGCGGCCTGGCCTTGCCCAACTCCTTTGACGAGGCCAACAACCCCAATGAAGGCATGATAGTGCTAGGCGAACAGCTGCATGACACCGATGGCGGCGTCGCTTTCGGCGTACCCGTTCGCCCTTGTGACGTAGACAGCCGTGGCTGTATCAACGGTTACCTGGACAAGGACACTAACGATCTGCGCTACGGCGAGTTCAACGACCGGCTGGACTTCATCCGCGAGCTGTACGTGGACTTCGATTACGGGCTGGACAACGGCCATATCCTCAGCACCCGCCTGGGTAAGCAGCAAGTAGTCTGGGGTCGTACCGACCTGTTTCGCGTGCTTGACGTGATCAACCCGGTGGATTTCTCACGTAACAACATCTATGACGAGCTGCAGGACATTCGCATCCCCATGTGGATTCTGAAGACCGACTATCGGATGGGACCTGGCGAGATTTTCGACGACTTGAACCTGTCCTTCGTCTGGAACTTCGACCGCTTCCGCCCCCATGACATCGGCCAGTGCGGTTCGCCGAACAATATCCTTGATGCAGCTTGCTTCTTCCGCGGCATGAACAACCTGTGGGAGAACGGCGGTACCGTCGCCAACTTCGCAGGCGGCGTGTTCGCGACTGACTTCGGTCCCGGTCAGCTCGGCATCCGCAAGGCGCATATGCCGGCCTGGAGTCTGTCCAATGGCCAGTTCGGCCTGAAGCTGGAGGGTGTGTATGGCGATATCGGCTTCTCCCTGAACGCCCTCACCTACCGCTCGCAATTGCCTTCATTGCGCGGTGGCATTCCAGGTCAGAATGGCTTCACTGGTGAAACCGCAGTATGGCCGAGCCTGATCGCTTTCGATATCCACTTTCCTCGAGTCAACCTGATCGGCGGGTCACTGGATTACTACGCCCAGGGCATCGACACCGTATTCCGCATGGAAGTGGCCCACACCGACGGGGAAGAGTTCGCCAACACCTTGCAGTCCCGCCTGTATTCGGAGTCGGACGTAACCCGCTTCGTGGTCGGTGCCGACAAGAACATCTTCCTGCCCTTCCTCAACAGCAAACGAGCGTTCCTGTTCTCCGGCCAATTGTTCGGGCAGAAGATCTACGAGCACCAGCTCGAAGATCGTCCGCTGGGCAAGGCCGGCATGCCTGACTGGGAAGAGAACTTCATCGGCACTCTGCTGATCAAGGGCTGGTGGATGAACGATCGTTTGAGCCCACAAATTCTGGCAGCGCACGACTTCAAGGCAGAAGCCAGCGCCATCGCTCCCAGCATTGAATGGTTGGTCAGCGACAACCTGAAAATTGTCGGTGGCGCAAATATCAAAGTGGGCCGTGGCGCCCGCGAGTTCGACGACTGCCGTACCTGCAACCCCTGGGACCCCTTTACCGCCGGCGCACCTGGCCATGCCGAAGGACAAACTCTCGGACTGGGTGGCTATGAGGCTTTGGGACGTTTCCGCGCAGGTCCTATCGGCATGGCCCAAAAAGAAGACGAACTCCAGTTGACCGTACGTTACAGCTTCTGATTACGAGGAATAACTATGAACATAACACTCAAGCATTTCACCCGTTCCGTGCTCGCTGGCAGCATGCTCGCCAGCCTGTTCAGCGCTAGCGTGCTGGCTAACGATGCCCTGATTGACAACAGCTTTCATCCCTATCGCGACAATCTGCCCAGCCATGCCGGTCTGGAACCGGGCATGGTCATCAACCAGGCCAATCTGGCCCAGTTCCGAGACATCATCGATCCGGCCTTTGCCAATTTTATCGAGCAAGGCTGGGTCGAGCTGTCAGTCGGGGAAACCACCTCCTTCGATCTTCACCCCGGCTACATTGAAGCCAGCCGAAACGGTCTGGGCCAAGTATCACTGGGCGCTACCCCGGGGCAGATCACTGGCTGGGTTGCCGGTCGGCCGTTCCTGGAAGAGCCTGACGCCAACGATCCCCGTGCCGGTGAAAAGCTAGCCTGGAACTACAAGTATGGATACAACTGGGGCGACAGCGCCGCCATTGCACCCTTCTACTGGAAGTACCGGGACATGAATTCCGGCAAGCTGGAACGCACCATCAAGTTCAACTTCCATTTCCTGAACTTCACCGGCCGCGTCAATCATGAGCCTGTGCCAGCGGTAACCCCCAACCCCTCAGAGCTATTTCGAGGCATCTATGTGCAAGTACTTGAGCCTTACGATGTGCGCAACACTCAGCTGCTGATTCACCGTGCGCAGGATGATCTTAAGCGTGACAATTCCTGGTTGTATCTTGGTTTTCAACGGCGTGTACGGCGCTTAGCGACTGGCCAGGTGACTGATGCCTTCCTAGGCTCTGACCTCATGATTGAGGACTTTGAGGGCTATAACGGACGTATTTCCGACATGAACTGGGCCTACAAGGGTACCCGAGAGATGCTCATGCCGTTTTACAACCATAACGACCTGCAACTAGACGCGGAAACACACACTGACAGCGAAGGTTATCAGGTAGTAGCGTTTGGCGGCCAAGGCGGCTGCTTCCCCAACATCACCTGGCAGTTGCGCAAGGTCTATGAACTGGAAGCCACGCCGGTGGACAGCAGCCACCCGCTATCAAAACGGGTGCACTTCATCGATGCGCAGACCTTTACTATTCCGCGCACCGTATCCTATGACCGCAGCGGCAACCTGTGGAAGACCTTCACCATCGGCCAGGCACATCCCGACCATCACCTGCCGGCCAATGCCGGAACCGGTGTGTCGATTGATGACAGCTTCAGCATGATCGACGTCCAGGCGATGCATTGCACCACCGGTCAGTTCAAGGGTCAGGTTGATCCTAGCCTTAGCACACCGGAAATGTTCAGCGTTCAGCATATGCGCGCTACGGGCAACTGATTTTGTTGTGAAGTAAGCTGCTCCAACTTTAAGCCCGCATAGCGGGCTTTTTTTTGCCCCAGGCAAATCTCTTCAGGCAATGGCGGGCCCTACATTTCCAGTATATAAACTAAGCTTTGATCTTCCCGTTAAGGGATACCAATGCTCTCGGTTTCAACTGTGGATAGCTACAAAGAGACATAACGAGAAAAGGCTGAGAGCCGCAAGGCTCGCCCCAGCGGGTCCAGGGCGGCGGTGAGACAGAGCGGGAAAACCTGAAAAAGGATTTGGTCGGGGAGACTGGAATCGAACCAGCGACCTTCTCGTCCCGAACGAGACGCGCTACCAGGCTGCGCTACACCCCGAATCTGTGGCAGCATTTTACCGCACGACATGATTTTCTCAAGTATCTGGGTTAAACAATTTTCAGCCTCAGCAGGCAGTTAAGTCGCTTGCTGCCAATCCTCCGGATGATTGGCGTTGTGCAATCTGGGGTCATATGCGGGCACTGGGAATACCCCATGAATCTGCCCCAGGAACCAGCGCAACGGGCTGCGCTGGCCCTCGCTCCAGGCGTGCTGCAAATCCGCAAGCAGATGCTGCGGGATAACCGATACCAGCGGTTGCCAGGCCTCGCCGGCCTTGATCAGCCAAGGCATTGATGGCTGACTGGCAACCTGTTCCAGCAACTGCAGCAGCAGCGTCTGATCAAGGTGCGGCAGGTCGCAGGGTATCACCAGCAGGTGTGACGTATTGCACTCAGCCAGACCGGCGAGAATGCCCACCAAGGGGCCAGGGTAATCAGCTTGCTGATCACTCACAATGCGATCCGCCCAATCCTGATAGATCTGATGATGTCGATTGCAACTGATGATCACTTCACAGGCCAAAGGCCTGACCATATCGACCAGATGCTTGGCGATCGGCTGGCCTTGCCAAGGCATAAGGCCCTTGTCGCGGCCACCCAGGCGGCTGCCCTGTCCGCCCGCCAGCAGCAAGACGGTCAGCTGTGTTCTATCAATTGCGTTCACCGGCGCATGCTCCGATTCTCCTTGGCGCTGTGTTATAACACTGGGCGCACCCTCTGCCACCTATTGTATGCTTGGTATTGCCTGTAAAAGGACCCTTCACCATGACTCATAACGCCGCCGCCTTTTCGCCATTGAATATCGCTGTATTGACCGTGAGCGACACCCGCACAATGGACACCGATACCTCTGGGCAGGTGCTGGTTGATAGCGCTTCTGAAGCCGGCCACCGCATCGCCGACCGTCAACTCCAGCCGGACGATATCTACCGTATACGGGCTGTGGTTTCGCAGTGGATTGCCCAGCCCGAGGTGCAAGTCATCCTTATAACCGGTGGGACCGGCTTCACTGGCCGTGACAGTACGCCGGAAGCAATTACCCCGCTGCTGGACAAGATGGTTGACGGCTTTGGCGAGCTGTTTCGCCATGTGTCCTGGGAAGAGATCGGCACATCGACCTTGCAATCCCGCGCACTGGCCGGCCTGGCCAACCGCACGCTGGTGGTCTGTATGCCGGGCTCTACCGGGGCATGCCGCACCGCATGGGGACGGATCCTGAAGGAGCAGCTCGATAGCCGCACGCGACCCTGTAACTTCGTGCAGCATCTGGCTATCGAGGCCAACACCGGTCCAACCTGCGACAGCCGCTCATGAGCCTGATGCCGGTTGCCGATGCGCTTGAGCTATTGCTACGAGCCGCCTCGGCGGAGGCACCGCATCCGGCCGAACAGGTGCCCCTGGCCAGCGCACTGAACCGCATCCTCGCAGAACCTTTGCACTGCGCCCATGACGTCCCTCCGTGGGACAACAGTGCAATGGACGGCTATGCGCTGAGCAGTGCGGATATGCACACAGCACTTGAAACCGGCTTGCCGGTCAGCCAGCGCATTACCGCCGGCATGGCCCCCGCGGCGCTTGAATCAGGTACCTGCGCGCGCATCTTTACCGGCGCCCCCCTTCCGGCCGGGGCTGACTGTGTTGAGATGCAGGAAAATGTCACGCTGGATGAAGCCGGTACAGCACGCTTTAGCCAGAAGCTCCAGCCCGATCAGAACGTCCGGCATGCCGGTCAGGACATTCGCCGAGGCGCCGAGATCATGGCGGCGGGAACGCGGCTACGCGCGCAGGATCTGGGCGTGATTGCTTCGGCGGGCATAGCGCAGGTCAGCGTGCGTCGCGCGCTGCGTGTCGCTATTGTTTCCACCGGCGATGAGCTGATAGAGCCTGGGCAGCCACTCGGGCCGGGGCAGATCTTCAACAGCAATCGCTACACCTTGATCGGCTGCCTGCAGCGCATGGGCCAACACATTATCGACGGCGGCATTCTCCCGGATGATCCGGCTCTGACCGCAGAGCGGTTGAGTGCGCTGGCCGCACAGGCTGATGTGATCATCAGCTCCGGCGGTGTCTCGGTGGGCGAGGCAGATTACCTGGGCCTGGCCTTGCGCGAGCAGGGCGAGCTGAACCTGTGGAAGCTGGCGATCAAGCCTGGCAAGCCTTTTACCCTGGCACGTTATGCGGGAACCCCGGTACTGGGCCTCCCCGGCAACCCTGCCGCCACCCTGGTGACCTTCCTGCTATTGGTTCGCCCTTACCTGCTGCGTCGCCTGGGCGTGGCCTCTACCGAGCCACTGGGCTTTGCGGTGCCGGCCGGCTTTACCTGGAGCAAACCGGGCAATCGGGATGAATACCTGCGCGCGTGCCTGCACAACGGCCAGGTGATACCTGCCGGCAATCAAAGTTCTGGCGTGCTCAGCAGCGCCAGTGAGGCGACGGGGCTGTTACTGATTCCGGCCGGCACTGTGGTGACCAGCGGCCAGCCGTTAACCTTTCTGCCCTTCGACGGGCTTTTTCTCTAGGCATCGAGTAGGGTGAGGCGTTGCCGCCCCATCCCTCTCACAG
>TARA_R110002020_G_scaffold475611_1_pt1 | contig 25497 bp, 21 predicted proteins | sample TARA_R110002020 | Tara Oceans TARA_R110002020 (sample SAMEA4396489) | marine metagenome | biome: Westerlies Biome; feature: [MES] marine water layer (ENVO:01000295) within the mesopelagic zone...; material: water (ENVO:00002006), including particulate matter (ENVO:01000060) such...
TTGTGGTGCTTCTACGAATGAATGTACTAAATGGTGTGTGTCTTTTTTAGCTTCTAATGGGTGGTCAATTTTAAACGAACCTGAAGCTTTTGATAAAGCCCCATTCTGACTAACAGAAAAAACAGTATTGCCATCAGAACCATCATCTACTGTTATTGCATTACCGCTTCCATCTTGCCTTACCACTAGTGCAGGACCACTAGAACCTGCTCCATCTTGCAACACTTTTACACAAGGTTGATTAGTTGATGTGTTGTTATAAAAAAATGCTCCAATTTCATTGACTGTCGCTTGATTAACCATAAATTTATGGCTTGCACTAGTAATGCCAATCATAACATTGCCTGACGAATCAATACGCATTCTTTCTGCATTACTAGAACCTGATGTAAACACTAAAGCATTGCCTTCCGTTCCGTATATAGCACCCAAATCACCATTGTTTGCATTGGAGAATTGAAGCATTGGTCTTGAACCACCTGAACCTTTTATCTCTACACCATTGTAATTAGAAACTCCATCAATATGTAAGTTTGTAGCTGGACTCGAAGTTCCTATGCCTACGCCAGTAGAATTAATACGCATTTTTTCACTATTATTTAGTAAAAATTGATGAGAAGTATCGGTATCGTGTTTATATGCCCAATTACCATCATCATCTAAAAATCCAACATCTCCTGATTCTGCATAAACATAACCATCAGCAACACCATCATTACCTACAAGAGCAATTTGAGCATACGAGGATTGTCCTTGTACTATTACATAAGACGCATCTATTGTTAAAATTTGACTATCAAGAATAGTAGAACCATTAATTGTAATATCGTCTACTGTAAGACTAGTAAGAGTACCTAGACTTGTAATATTAGGTTGAGCTGCATCTAGTACTAAATCTATAGTTCCATCGCCGTCTTGGTAAGTAGCTGTAATACCAGTCTCAGTATTACTAGAGAACATAGCGCCTGCTATGTCTTGTACTTGTTCACTAGTAAGAGCTGCAACTGTAGCGTCAGTAGCCCAGGCTATATCTGTACCATCTGATTTAAGAACTTGTCCATTTGAACCTAAAGCTAAAGCAGCAGGGTTACCACTACTATCACCATATATTATTTTTCCACGTGCAAGGCCCGCAAGTTTAGCTAAGGTAATTTGGTCGTCTGCTATTTTTGCGGTAGTAACTGCATCATCTGTAATGTTTGCTGTTACAACAGCATCATCGGCTAGCTTAGCTGCTGTTACGGCATCTGCCGCAAGTTTACCAGTAGTAACTTGTAAATTAGCTATGTGTGCTGTATCAATACTACCGTCTGTATAATGTTCTGAATTTATTGCGTCATCAGCAATTTTCGCTCCTGTGACTGCATCTGCTGCTATTTTCGCTGTACTTACTGACCCGTCTACAGGAACATTTATAGTTTGTTGTGTATGTGTAGTAACATCTATAGACGTACCATTAGCTGGAGCTGCGTCAAATGTAAGTGTTGTACCCGAAGTAGAATAGGTAGACTTGTTCTGATAAACACCATCAATAAATACCATGGTGTTATTTTCATATAAAGGGTCTACAGACATAGTAAATGCTGTAGTACTGCCATCACCAGAGAAAGTATTTAAAGCTAAACTGTCACCTGATACAGAAGCACTTACATGATAAACAACAATTTTTCTACTTGAAGCTGGAGCTTCATCAAATGTTAAAGTTGTACCACTAAGCGTATAGTCTGCTTGGTTTTGGAATACACCTTCAATAAATACAATTAAATCACTTTCACTGCCTGGTGTTTTATTTAAAGTAAAAGCTGTTGTACTACCATTACCAGTAAAATCTTGACGAGTAAAAGAAGACGCAAGAGCGTCATTAACTACATCAGTTAATAACGCAGCATTAAGTCGTAACTCAACAGTATCTCCAGAAGCATAGGCCCTAGCTGTTGTGTTATCTTGAGCCCTAACTATTGTCCAAGTTGTACCAGATACAGCTGTTACTTTGACTACTTCTAAATTAGTGTTGTCATCTAGAGTAGCATAGAAGTAATGACTCCCACTTAAACTGGGGAAACCAGAACTACTTGCTACACTAAGTGACGTAGCACTATTATTTAATGAAGCGGAGAGAGTAGTTTTGGCGTTGTTTGTATATAAAACGCTCATACTTTACTCCAACTATTAACTAACAGTTACTGTCCAAGTTATTGTCATGGTATCTGCTGCACCTTTATTTACAACGCTAAACTCGGTTCTACAAAGCATGGTTCCACCAGAACTGGCATTAAATATACCAGCTTCTGTTAGAGCCCCAGTACCAGTACCAGCAGCAAAAGCACAGACATAAGTAACTACCGCACCTGAAACAGATGCAGATGTAGTAAATGCTGTTCTACTACTGCTCACCGCAGATTCTAAAGCTGTATCATTTGCTGCTGGATTTGTAGTACCGGTTCCAACTTCCATATGACTCATAACACCAGCACTGGTGCCAATCATTCTAGAAGCTACGAAGCCTTTACCTGCAGTAACTACTAAATTATCTATGTCTCTTACAACTTGACCGTTAAGTTCAATTTGTAAATGACCTGTCATGTTTAGTTGTTCGTTTACATTTGACATTATTTTTCCTCTATAATTATAATTAAGAATTCAAAGTAAAGATGTTAAATCCAGACTGATTCAGTTTGGCACCTTTACCTACTATTAATTCTACGCTAATTGATTCAGAAATCGTAGCACTATCTGCAAAGGATGTACTAAAACTTTTAGCAAGAGATTCCGACACTGAAGGCGTTTCAGTAAGTGTTTTACTAAAAGCCAGAGCTGTACTCTCTGCTACTGAAAAAGAATCTGCAAGCGCATCTACAAAATCCATAGCAAAAGCTAAAGATTCTGACATACTTACAACATTATTTTTATTTAGACCTGTATCTGTACTCAGGTCATCTTGTGCGCTAGCTGAATCATCTAGAGCATAAGCATCCGAAATTGTTCTAACATACTGTACTACACGCGACAGAGATTCTGACATTGTATGTGTGTCTGAAACACTTTTACCAAAACTTAAAGTGTCGTCATCAGCAAAAGTAAAACTATCTGAAGGTTTTTTACCAAAACTTATAGTGTCATCATCTGCAAACGAAAAAGAATCTGATACAGGTCTGCCTACAGATAAAGCATGTGATTCTGCAATTGATGTAGAATCAGTTAGTGCTTTACCTACACTTAAAATTTCTGTGTCAGAAAGGGTAGGCGTTTCAGAAAAACCTTTACCTACATCTAAATTTGTTACTGTTGTTAATTCAAAAGCTTCTGCAAGAACTTTGCCAGCATTTAAAGAAGCTGACTCACTTAATACAAATCTAGCTCTATAATTAGAAGAGTCGAGATCAAATAAATCACTATCGGCTAACCACCATTGGTTAATACTGTAAGAATCAATAAGAATATCAGCTGCAGTAACGTTTAAATAACTTGTAATTGTATTTAAATTTACAAATTGGGGTATTATTTGTAATTCAGCATAACCTACAAGCGCACTACTAGCAGATACGTCAACTACTACGTCTAGCTTTTTATAGGAGATTACAGCCTTAAGAGCCATCTAGCATTTCCACCTTCTGCGGGCTTGTCTTATTCTTGAATTAGGATTGTTCCTTGTTTTAGCAGAACTTCTTTTTAACTGACCTAAAGACCTAGCGCAATAAGATTTACGTCTTTTAGCAGCTTTACTACCTTTCTTTACTTTACCTGTTACAGCGGTTTTTAACTTTGATCCAGGATTAGCTCTACGATGAGCAGCCACTCCTTTTTTAGTCATACCCGCTCCAGATTTAGTAGAACGATAGTTACCACCTTTACCCGTAGTCCTTCTTATTGGTTTCTGTCTTTTTCTTGCAGCCATTATTTTTTCTTACTTTTCTTTTTAGGTTTCTTAGCTGTTTTAGCAGATTTTTTAAAATCTTTAGCTGTAGGTGCATCTTTCGCTCCAGCTCTTCTCATTGTTTCGCCTGAACCTTTTTTAATTCTTTTACGTTTAGCGTGTATGTTTGCGTATAAACCTCTTTTAGCCATTAGTCAAAATCCTCCCTAACTATAAATTTAATAAAATCTTGCACTGTTTGTATTTTACCTGATGAATTAGTGAACTCAATTTCACCTTCATACGTACCAGCAGAAGGAAAAGCTGATGTAGAAAACACAGCAGCACAAGTACCACCACTACCGCTTGTAATTGTACAAGTAATCGTTTCTGTTATTGATGAAGACCCTATTTCTCTTATTCTAAGTTTTACACTCCCACCAGTAATTGGTACAGGTGCCCAAGAATCAGAATTTTCTTCATCAAGCGTATATCCACTTGCAGCAGTATTACTATCTTTTAATGAAAAATTTAATTCTGGACTTGTATCTCCAGTTACTAATTTAATTGTTGATGCATATGCCATATCTCTTTCCTAATTAATTTACAGTACTATAAAACGGTATTTGTTCTTCCCAGAATCTAGAATCTGTTGGTCCATACTTAAAAAAGTCATACAATTTATCTGCTGACGGACCTACTAATCCAGCTCCTTTTTCAAACGGACCCCCGTAATTAGGTCCAAAAAATAATGGTAACAATAGCCCCCAAGGACCTGTTACACCACTCCTATCAAATATCTGAAAAGAGTATTCTCCTAAATCCATATTATCAGTTTTTAGATAATCTTCCGCTGTTTTATCTATTCCTGGAAGTACACCACCCATAAGTACTTTTAAATATTCTCTAAATTCTAACCCAACCATGGTTAGAGGTAAAATAGTTAAACCCATCATAGCTAATGGCATAGTTGCTGCCGTAACTCCAGCTTCATTAAATCTATTTACCATTTCTCTAGACTGCCCCCCGATTATAGTTTTACCGTAAGCATAAAAAAAGCCTTTTAATTGCCAAACTAAAGCTAAATATGGATTACTTGCCCACACAGGTCTTTGTGCTGCATTCGGTCTAATAATAGATTCATCTACAAATTTATAAATCGCATCTGAAACTTTTACACCTGCTGGTGTACCCATATCCTCTCCAGCTGCTTCCCACGCTAACACTTCTTCTTTAGTAAGACCAAGTTCAGCTAACCAACGTTTTACAACCGCAGGGTCTTTTTCTTTTGTGTGTGCAAGATTTTGTATAAATCTTTTGCCCATGCCTGCAGCAAATATTCTTGTAAATTTAGTAAACTGATCTAGCATAATTACTTTAAAAAACGCGTCTGTAGCTTTTTTAGTTCCTGGACTCATATAATCCATTTCCGAAGCATGAATATACATAACACTTAAAGTTTCTTGAGAAATAATTCCTAAGTCCATTGCAAACTGTATAGCATCTTGTTTATTTTCAGCCGAAGTAAAATAACCTTTACTACCAAACAATTCTTTATACCCTTCACGGAAAGAACCAAAATCTTTACTTCTAAGCATAGGTCCAGCTAAATCTGGGAAAGATGCAAAAACTGCAAATGTTAAAGTAGTAGCAACATTAGCAAATAACCCCCAGCTATTTAATCTTCTCATCCATGGGTCCATAGGCCCATCTACTTTCCCTAACATAGCTCTTATTGCTGACCTAGCAGCAGCTTTCTTTTCACTAGGTAATTTAGATATTAAATCTTCTAATACTTTACTACCACCACGTTTTTCAAGTTCAACTCTTTTTACAGTTTGCCTTATATAATTCATTAAAGCTGTTTGAGGTGGTTCTAACATACCTATGTCTCTTAGCTCTTTGTTAGATATACCGTACTGTTTACCATCTTTTATTTGTACTCGTAAGGTACGAGCTAAACTAGAAGGCATACCTAATACAACTGTGTCTTTGTTTGTATCATCATGTAACTTACTAACAGCTTCTGTAGCTGACTCATCAGGGTCTAAGTTAAATAATTTTGTAACATATTCTTTAGCCCATTCAGATGGCTCTTGTCCAGGATTTGGTCTAGCTACTTTTTCTTCAAACTTACCAGTTTTTTGATTTTTAACAGTAACTAGTAATTGCCCTGCAACTAGTTTGTCTTCAATAAGTCCTTCAAATCGTGATCTTAACTCATCATTATTTTTAAACTCATAAATTTTTAAAGTTCTAGGAAAATAACTAGCTATAACTTTACCTTCAGGTGTTTGTAGCTCTGTTTCTAAAAACTTAATATCGAACAAAACATCTTTCTCACCTTTTAACTTAGATGCTTCTCCTAAACCCGGTAATATATAATCATTGTAAAAACCTCTAAGGAACATTCTTACTTGGTAAGCTTGCGGATTGTTTGTACGTAATTCTTGGTCAGATATAGTGTCATTGTCTGCATCAAGTAATGCTTTCTCTTGTTCTTTACTTAATGACCCTGTAAAGAATTTTAATCTGTCTAACCCCATTACATCAGCTAAATCATTAAGGAACTTAGAAGTGTTTTTATCTCTAGCTGCAATCCAAGCTAACCCTTGCCCAGTATCTTTTTGTGATTTTGCGTAAAAGAAATCTGATATTAATTTTCCAGTAGGACCTAAAGACTCTACAAAACCTTGTGCTGAATAAAAGAATTTAGTTAACATTAATTTAGCTTTTGGATTTGCTTCAAAAATTTCTGTAGCAAATTTGCTAGTTCTACTAGTTAAGCGTCTAAAGTTTTCTTTGGATAGATTGTAACTTCCTGCTGCATCTTCCAGCATTTGCTCTAATACATCACTTTGTTCTACTGTTAACTTCCCTTGTTGTTCTCTACGGAACTTGGTTGTTGTTACAGAATGTTTTAAAACATCTCTAGCCCAACCTTCAAAAACTTGGTTAGGTTGTTTTATGTTTATACGTTTTGCTATCGGGGCCCTCTCCATAATAGAGTTCCAAATATTTATTAGCCCTTTAGCTATACTTCTAAACCAACTTGAAACAACACTATCAGCTTTTGCTAACTTGCCATTAATTGCATAGTTAATTAAAAAAGTTCCTACATTATCTGCTATCCATTCTTCAAAACCTGTATTTGGGTCTTGGTACTGACTTGGAGCCCCTACTTTATTTTTAGCTTTTTCAAACTCAGCTAATAATTTTCTTCTTATACCTTTCTTTTTAGGATCACTTAATCCATCAATAAAAGCTAACTGAACAGTATGACCTAGCTCATGCGCGACTGTAGCTAACATATTAAAAGTTTCAACTGCTAAAAGTTCTCTAGCTTTTGCATTTGAAGAGTCAGGTGAAGTTTGGTTTGCAAGTTCAACGCCTACTCTAGCTTTTATAAGGCTTGATGGGTCTACAATAATAACGTGAGTATTACCTACAGTATAGTGTACACCCCGTTGTGTTTTGTTCTGCAGTTTTGCATTTAATAAACCTTCTTTATATTGTTGAAAATATTGCTGATGGCTAGTTATATTAGGTAGTATATTTTTATTTCTTTCAGCGTCACCAGTAATAATGTCGCTGTGTGTTAGAAAAACTATTTTTTTACCAAACCCTTTAAGACCAAAATAATTTAGTGCACTTAAAGTATTAGTTAACGGTCTAGCTAAACTACCTAAAGATTTATTAAAATCACTACTAAAAGATGTTACTTTATCCCTTTCAATACCTAAATTATCTTTTTCTTTGCTTGTTACATGTTGTTCTTTTGTACCTTCTTGTGTAGCGCCATCCATCCTGTGGATAACATTTTCTGGTTCTCCTGGTTCAAAACTTGGATCAACTTCTCTAGTACTAGTAGCCCCTATAAAAGATGATTGCAACCCAACTACATCTAAACCATCCTCCCCAGCAATATCGTATAGTGCGCTAAGTATTTTTAAAAATCCTATACTTCTTTCTTGTCTACCTAAACCGAGTTTTTCTTTTGATTGTCTTGTTTGTATTTCTCTACGTAGTTTAAGTTTTGGTTGAGAAAAATTTTCAAAATTTCGCTCTAATACAGAAACGTCTGGAAACATTCCTGGTGGTTCTAAAGGGTCAGGGTCAGGAGGTACAAGAGCTTGTTTATCTTCTTGTACAACAATAGTTTCGTTAATTTTATTTTCTACTTCCACTTGTAACTGTTCTAAAGTGAAGTTTCCTTCTCCTACAATAGCCTCGACTAAATTAGCGCTATGGTTAGTCATACCATTAATACTTGTGTCACCCATAAGTATTTTAGAAGACATATATTCTCCTAAAGTCATACTAGATTGACCTTTTTTATAAAAAGGTATTTGAGACTGTCTAATTTGCCCTTCTGTAACATCTTTAAAGTTAACTACTTTGCCATCAACATTCTTCATATGGAACTCGTAACCAAGTTCATCAGCAACAGACAACACTGCTTGGAATGATCTTAAAGATTGTTGTAAGTCACCCTCTACGTAATCTTGCTCAGCTGTAACTATTTTTTTACCCTGCCAAACAAGACTTACAAGATCAACAGGAGTAAGTTTTTCTTCATCTGGTTTTTTTACAAAGAACCCAGACTTTCTAAATTCTTCTGAAGATTCATTAGCTTTTACTAACATCCTTTGGAAATACTGCTCTACAGACCTACCTTCAACTGTTGCAGTGCCAGGAGACCTCCTAGCTTCTATAACCATGCCAAAATCTGTATCTAGATTTATATTTAAAAGAGCAGCAAACGCAGGTAATTTAGTTACTACTCTAGTAGGGTTAAACCTAGCAACCTTCCCATCTTTTTTGTATTGATAAACAAAATTAATAACAGAAGTAGGTTCTGCTTTTCTTAAAGCTAATGCTTTTTTTAATATACCTATCGGGAAACCCCTGTTAATTTCTTGTAATCTATTTTGTTCCGCTAAAAAGTCTGTACGTTCATTATTAGTCATTAAATCAAGAAGTTCTTTTTTTACAGTATTTAAAGTTTCTTTCTGTGCGTCAGTATCAAACTCTGGTTTACCTAACTGAAAAGACTCAGCTTCATCTTCCATAGTAGTTCTAGTTCCAAACACAACTCCTTGGTTTTCCTGTGCCTCAAATTGTGAACCCATTTCTTCAGAGGTTCTTTCTAAAAATGATGATTCTCCTTCTTCTTGATTTTCATTTAATATTTTTGCTTCATCTTGTATGTTCTTTAAACCTTTTAAAACTGCAAGTTGTGGATCAGTTATACCTTCTTCTCTAATAATTTTTTGTGCTGCTTCTCGTAGTAAAGCATTTAATCTAAGTTCTAAAGCTTCTTTGGCTTCTACTGAACCTGGATCATTTTTACCTATAAGAGATTTATGTACTTGCCTAAGCACCTCATAGTTAGTCCAATGTCTATTTAAAGCTTTAGCAATAGATACTGGATCACTGTCAGCTTCTGCAATTTCTTCGATAGCTTGCTGTACTTGTACAGGGCCCTCTTCTAAAACTTGTTCATTAGTTTCTTGGATAATTTCTTGTGGGTCATACGCTCCATCTACACGCGCGTCTGGGTACATGGCTTGTACGTTTGCAATTACAGTCGCTTGATTTGCTTCATTAGTAGTTTCAGCATGAATTCTATTACCTTCTTGATCATATGCTGGAACGACTCTGTCGTGTGTAGCATTTTTAGGTTCAGTCATTTGCAGAGCTCTAGCTAACGAACTATCATCTGCATTGCTGTCCATAACATCATTAACTATTGAGCTGTTCAAAGCAATTATGGTTCCTTTACCTTCTACTTCTCCTTTAAATAGTTTGCTTTCATCATAGTTAAATATAGAGGCTAACTGTTGTTTAGTAGGAACTGGATGCCCTTCTTCTATCCAAACAGCATTACGTTTATGTTTACCGTTCAACATAGATTTTATTTGGGCAACTATATTAGATGTTGGTTCAGGAGCAGTTTCACCATCTTCTAGCATTTGACTTAATTTCTGACGCGGGCTTCCTGGTGGGTTGTCTAACTCAGGGTATGCTTGTTCTGAGCCTAAATCCAATTCCATTTGCGTACCAGTTTCTAAAGGCGTGCCAGCTACTTTTCTTTCTTGTTTCTTTTGTTCTTGGTTTAGTAAAGCCCCGTTTATTTTTTCTAGATCAGAAGGGTTAGTTTCTTCAGAAGTTTCGTCAACAGAAGGTTTAGTATTATCTTCTACTGCTGCAGCTCTTTCTCTAGCGTTTTGTATTAGTTCTCTAGCTGTTCCTGTTACCCCTCTACCCGCACCACCAAGGACACCACCACCCATAAATCCCATAAAAGCAGCTTCCATTGCATCCATTTTTGCATCTTGTCTACTGTACTCTGGATCGATGTAAGACCTCTGTGTAATTGTAATACCTTCCTGAGCTACTTCTGTTATACCTTCACCAATAGCACCAATACCAAAACCTTTAGCTACTTCTTTAGGAGTTGCTTTAGCAATATCAGATATAAGACTTCTTAAACCAGCCTTCTGTGATTTAGGAGCAGTTTTTAATTGCTGTTTTGCTATCCTAGCTAATGGAGCAAGAACCGCATATCCTGCTGCAGCTTCACCAGTTAATCCTAGGGCTGCATAAGGCACACCAACACCAAAACTAATAGCTGCTTCTCTAGCACCTGTCATATCTTGGTCTGCGAACTCCCCAAACGTTATGCCAGTACCTTGTGTCCCTTCTTGAAGTCCTGCGCCTGTAACAGCACCTACTCTCGTTTGTCGGCTTACTCCAGGTCTACCTAAAAGTTTTTGCATTAAAGGGTATGAACCTTTAACAAGATCATCATAATCTGCTTGTTTACTTGCCAGCTTATTAGCTTTTCGCGACCAAGCCCGTTTCATAATTTTTTTAGCAGCTTCAACGCTAGCCCCTCTCAGAATAGCTCCACTTCCAGCAGCAGTTACTGCTGCAGTTGTCCCACCAACACCTATTAAGGGGGCTAAAGTTGCACCAACAGCAGCCGCCCCTATGCTTGCAACAACAGATGGTAAAAACTGTCCTACTGCTAAAGTTGTTTGATCTAAAAACCCGTCTACAGTAGGCTCATTTAAAAACTCAGAAAACTCTTCGGTGCCCTCTAAATAGTAAGCTGCATTTTGTTGTTGTCTTCTAGCATTAACTAATGCTTCTTCCATTTCCTGTTCATCACCAGTTAGCGCTTGGAAAGCAGCATCCATAAAAGATAAGTTAGCACCCATGCCTTCAGCACCGGCTGCTACAGCTGATCTAAATTTATCGCCTCTTGTGTCGTTTACTCTTTGAGTCTTGCCTGGTCTAACAGCAGACATCGGTATGAAACTTTGTGGGTCACTAAAATCTACACCTGTAGCGTCCCTGTTTTCGAGTCTGTCAGCGACTTTTTCCCGTTGGATAGTTTTTACTAAATCAGTAAAGTAAGTATCTGTTTGTTTTTCAGCCACACTTATCTACCTTGAAGTTCCTGTCGCGTCAAAAAATTCAGCCATTTCGATTATAAAATCTAAAGCCCCATCACCCATTGCGCTTTCTATTTCATTTCTAGTTAACTCTAAATCGCCATCTGGGTCAAAAGTTAAACCTCGTAATTGACCATTTACAATTTTAGGTGCTATATCTAACCTATTCCCTGTTAAACCTGATTTTCCTTCATGGTCGTAATCCACAAACCAAAGGTGGAAGTCATCTTTTTGACCAAGAATCCACCATTTTTGATCATGTTTTTGTTTAGCTAATTTAAGTAGAAAGTCATCAGTAATTAAAGACATGGTTTCTCTAGCACTTATTTCTTCTGGTAATGGGACACCTCTTATTTGATTACTTCTCCTTCTGTTCATATAGTTTCTAAGTGATTGTCTAGCTCGTTGAAAAGCTGCTTTTGCAGTTTGAGAGCCCAAATCTATTCGGCCATTCTCGTCAACAATTCCAGTAGTATAATTAGTTAAAATTTCTTTATCTTTCTCTAATAGACTGTCAGTACGTTTTGTAAAATCCAAATCGAATTTTTGTTCAGCTAAAATTTGATCCTCATCTTTATTTTTTAACTGCTCCATTTGATATTCAGTCATTGTAGGAGTGCCATTTATTATGTCCATGTACATACCTTCATAAAAAGTTTTAGCAATTCCATACACCGCAACAGCTTCTTGACTACCTCGAGCTTGTACATAAGCATCAGCTGCTTCAAAAGCTAAAGTTTCTGCAGCATTTGTTCTTTCTGTATAAGATAACTTTTTAGATGTAATTAACTCTTCATAGCTATTGACCCCTTTACCTTTTAGGAGTTCAGCTTGTTTTTTATTAGCAAATGCTTGTAAATCAGCTGCTTCAGGATTTTCTACTCTAGCTTTAACTAAATTTTCATAGCTATCTAAATTTAAAATACGGTTTTCTACTTCACCTTTTTTCAAAACAGAATTAGGACCAGGTTCTTGGTCTTGTGTTTTTTGTGATAATTTAATTTGAGCTTCTTTTATTCTATTTTGTGTTTTTAAAATACGTTCTTGATAAGTTTCTTTACGCCTTTCAAGCATTGTAATATTTGCTTTACGTTCTTCTACGTCGCCCATAGTGGTTTTACCAGGAGCGAGTTCAGGGTTTCTTAGCTTCTCAAGTTCTCTATCTATATTTTCTAAACCTTTTGTGTCTCTTTCTATAGCTTTAGGACCATTTATAGTTAGTAGTCGTTGGTCTGCTGTTGCAAAATCTCCTTTTGCAAAATCTTTTACTAAAGGGTGTTTAAAAAAATCAATTACTGGTCCAACACCGTAAGGACCATAAAGCCCAAGAGGACCTGTTGATTGATCTGCTGGTGTTTCAGTTGTAGTTTTTTCATCTTTATCTACGTCTTTAGGTTTTATTGGAGTGCCGGTAGCTGCTGAAACTATTCTATTTGTTAAGTTATCTCCAGGTTCGCCTGCTGTATCTGTATTTACTACATAACTAGCCCCATCTCTTGGGTCTGTTGCAAAATCATCTGCTTCTAGTGCTGTTTCAATTTCTCCAGTTAATCTTTGTTCAATTAAAGCGCGTAACTCAACTGGGCTTACTCCTTGCATATCACCCTGTTTGATCCTGTCAATCAGTGCTTTATCTTGCTCTAAAGTTTGAATTTCTTCGCCTAGCTGGTTTGCCTCTCCCAAAGCTTTTTTTGATCTAAGTCTTTCATAGTACCCAGGTATGCTTTCCATGTTGTACTCTAGCATTGCAGGTTTTAATATTTCTTTAAAAGATTCATAGTCTATAGATTGCACTGGATCATCTGGGTCTTCACTTGCGTTTTGAGTTGCAGCTGCAGTAGTCCCGTCAGGTTTTCTAAGGTCTAATCCAGTAGCTCCATCTCCTAAAGGTACAAAATTTAATAATTCAGCTTGTTCAAAACTACCATCTTTTTTTATAAATTTTAAAGTTTTACCTAAAGAAGTATTATTAATAAAACTTTTTCGTACTCGATCAGCTTGAGGGCCATCTGCAAAAAAATTGTCCCCCACAATAAGTTCTGCATCAGGACCTTCAGAAAACATCTGTAGTTTTTCCCCAAGAGCCCTAGCTTTTTTAAGTTCAGTAAGATTTTCTTCTGAAAGTTTTTCTCTTTGTTGTTGACGGAACTGCGCCCCTCTTAGACCAGCAGCTCTACCAACATCAAAGTTTTTTAAAAGTGTATCTGGATTAAGTGACATAATTACCTCTTATATTGATAATGCTAACATAGCAACAGTGCCTATTGTATTAGCTGTTTGCGCCCTTGAGTTTGCTTGATCTTGTTTAAAAGCAGATTGTCTAGCTGCTTCATTTCCAGAAGCTATACCTAACATTTGATTACCCCTATTTTGTTGCATAACACCTAAATTACCTAGGGTTAAAAGCCTGTTTAAGTTCTGTTGCATTTGATCTCTTTGTGCAAAATTTTGTGCACTAATATCAGTGAGTGTTCTATTCCTGTTCTGTTGTTTACTAAGTTCTAGTCTTTGTGCTGGCGTTAATTCAGACCCATAACGTTCTATATTTCTTTGTGTAATACCTTCTTGTACATTAGATGCAGTAGTTGATCTATCAAGTGCAGTATCAACAATGGAAGTATCAGTTGTTTGTTGTAATAACTTATCTTCTTCAGGCTGCGTAAGCCTTTTGTAATCTTCAAATTGCTGTCTTGTAACTTGAGACTGCGTGTTTCTCGCACCACCAAACTCACCTTGTTCTTGTCTAAACTTAGCTTCTTCTTTGGTTACGTCACCAACAATACCTTTTACCATTTCGCCTATCATGATTATGCTTTCCCTCCATACCAAGTAGAGTTAGGGTCTTGTACATTTGAGTAAATAGCTCCTAAAGGTTTCATAACTGCACCTGCTATTGCTCCTCTAAGATTTTGTTGGTTTCTCATGTCGCCAATTGTATTCTGTGCTGACAATCTAGCTAACTGACCAAAACCTTGGGATGCGGAAGTAGCTTGTTTATTACCTAAATCTAGTGCTGCTTTTCTTATCTTGTCAGAAGTTTGTGTAGCCGTAAGCTGACCTATCCTAGCTGCATCAAATAATCTTTTTGTGTCTTCAGCAGTTTTACCTAAATCTAAATTCATAGCTACATTTTGAAGCCTGCCACCAGTTGTAGCTTGCATAGTGTCAGCTGCTGCAATGTTTTGAAACTCTTGAGTTCTATCTCTATTTGCTTCTGCGGTAAGACCAGTTATAGCTGTATTAGCCAGCATAGACCCACGTCTTGCAGTTTCGGCACCTACCATTTCTTGATATTTTTCATCTGGAGATGCTTGATATTTTTCTTTTTTAGGTTTACTTTTTAATCCCATTTTATTTTACCTTTGTTTTAAACACTCTGGTTTCTAGCTCCCAGCCAGTTCGTAAAAAATAATCACTAAGTTTTTTAGTATTACTTTTAGCCACTATATATTGGCATTCTAATTTTTTAGCTAACTCATTGAACCAGTCTTTGTGAGATACCCACAAGTACGAACCTGTTTCATATGCATAACCTAGCCAAACTATTAATCTTTTTTCTTCCATAAACTCATCTTCTTCTAAAGTAAGAATAACAAATGCATCTTTTGAAGTGTACAAAAAAGCCCTTCCATTAACACACTCGCTATAAACCTCTTCTGGTCTTATAGTTGGGAATTTATCCTGCTCTAGTATTTCTACTATTCCAGGTTTTATGTCTTCCCAGCAACTCCGTATGTCAGTAAATTGTAGCTCTTCAACTTTCGTTTTACTAGCTAAGTCCACTTTTAACTCCATCTAACCTTTTTCGGAACCATACCTCCGATATCTTCTAGAGGCGGATACCCCGACTCCAGAATATTTAACTGTTCTTCCAACACCTATATCAGCCCTTCTAGCTTTTATTTCAGCTTCTTGAACTGTGTTAGCAAATAGACCTGCATAGTCTCTAGCTGCATTTGGATCAGTCCAATCTCTAGCAGGCATACGTAATAATCTATACAACGCACCAAAAATAATTCCATCTCTGTAATCATCTGCAATTTCTGTAGCAATATTGTTAGATGACCTAGAAGGTTTTAAAGAAACATTTAAAATAATCCCATTAGTTAAATTTGTATCAGGTATAGGTACTACCCAAAATAAATCAGGGGATTGTTGTATAAAATATTCAGGTGTTGCTAAATTACTAGTTTCTCTCCATTTAGGTTTTCTGCTTTCTAACCCTCTAGGAGTTATAGCTTCTAAATCTTTACCGTTATATATAGCCCAGATAATCTTATCTACTTTAGTACCAGCAGGTTGCCCAAACTCATATTCATAAATACCTGATACTGTACTTATAGGGTCTAACTCTTTTGTATATACCCCAGCTTTTTCACACAGTTCAATAGAAGAAGATCGTAATGCATTCTCTACAACCGTGTCTGGGCACCCAGGCACGTAGGGTAATACATCTTTCATAAATGATTCAAAACTAGCCATTACTCATTATTTGTATATCGGGTTTAATTAAAGCATCAATTTGTGCTTTGCCAGTTACACTGACAGTAAACAATTGATAGTGTGTTGCAGCTCTTGTTGCATTACCTGCATATTCTGCGTCTTTTATAAATGCTCTAAACAAAGTGTAGTCTATAAGAGCATTAGAATAATTATCTGGAACAGCTATTGTTGCAGAAGTGTTAGCTAAATCTGTAGGTCTTTTAGAATACACAAGCTCCACAAAAGTACTTGTAGAAGAGGCACCTGGGTAAACGTAATAATTCAAAGGATCATTTTCATCAAACATAAAATGTTTTACGGTTGTACTATGAGTAGCATCTCCTGTAACTGTAGGGTCATGCCAATCAGGATTTTGTGTATCTATAATGTCTTTAGATACTAACCTGATAGTTCTTTTACCTGTAGCACTTCCACCAGCTGCTGACATGTTACGCACTACATCAATTAATTTTAATCCGTCATCAGGTAGTGTTTGTTTAGTACCAACTACCAATGCAAGATTAGCATGTGTAGCAGTAGCAGAGGGAGCAAGATTAGCAATCTCCCTCTGCCCATCATTAACATAATTTAACAACTCAGCTTCAGTCCACCTAACATTTGAAGTGTCCTGTAATATATTCTCTACTCTAGCTAATATGTTTGCGCCGGTTGTTACTGATGCCATTAATCTTCTTCTCTATCTACTATCATTTCTGCCCAAACTTCATCTCTTTCGTCTGCGCTAATTTGTTCCCCAAATACTGTTTTTATTACAGACTGTTTAGGTAACCCTTCAGAAGTAAAATCTTTAGGTGATCCTTCATCTAAAATCTGCTCCATTGCAGCTTTTAATTTTTCTTCCCTATCTGTCTTTTCCGTTTCAAGCGTTCCTGATACCTCAACCTCTTCTTGATCCGTTCCGTCTTCGGAATTGTGTTCACTATCTACCTCCACTACTACTGCATCTTCAACAACTTCTTCTTCTCTAGCTAATAAAGATGGATTTCTAAGTGGGGAGTCTTCAATTCTTCTAGCACCTTGTTGTAATGCTAGTAAACCAAAGTCATCTCCTACTTCTTTTACTTCACCTTTATATAATCTAATAGCTGCACCCCAAGTTGAGGCTATATACATATCTTCATCTGCGATTACTTTCATAATTACTCCTAAATTAAAAAATAAAGGAGAGCCACCCGAAGATGGCTCCCACTTTAATTAAGACTGGATTATGCGTAAGCAACATCTAGTCTAATTACACCAAAGTCCTCAACAGAACCGTTGTGGTCGCTTTGATATTTTGGTTTCCTAAGGCCAAAAATCTTACCTATAGAGATACCATTTTGGTTACCGTAGTCGAAGTTATCTTCAACCATTTCTGGTAAACCGATATCAGCCATAGCAAGAGCTTGAGCACCTGCAAAGATACAAGCAGAACCATTAACGTCGGCATCAGCGCCCCATTTATAGCCTGCAGAACCAGCATTACTTGATGTTCCAGTAGTAGCCCCTGAAGTATCAAATACATGTCTGAATTCATGTACCATTACACCGTCAACCATTAAACTAGAAGAACCAGCAAACAAGCTTGATTGTGGTCCTCTTATTCCAGCATTCCTAACGTTAGCTAAGAAGTCTGAATCAAGTTTAAGGTCAGCCATTACTTGTGGAGTTAAGAAAAGGTGAAACACCTCATCATTACCTGAACCTCTGACACCACGGATGTAGTTGTCTTTAGCATAGGCTTTTAAATCCACAATAGCACCGTAAGTTAGTTTGTCAGCTGCAACAGTTGCAGTGACATCACCAGCTACGATACCATTAGTCGCATCAAATCTTCTATGTCTATTAGACGTAGGCGCTGAAACATCGCTAGCAAAAGCGAGATCACCTAGATTTTGACCTGAAGTGTAAACAGGTCTTAATGCACCATTGTTTTTCTGCGTGTACGCAATCCCAGAAAGCGTTAAAAACGCTAATTGGTCTATTCTGTCAGCAATTGCATAAGCAAGAGCATCTCTAGAATGTTCACGGAAATTAACAACAGATTTTTGATCAGCTAGTCTCCCTGCAAGTCTGTTAGCAAACCTGAGTTGATCTAGTTGAACAGTTATGTCGAATGCACGTAATGATTCTTCATTACCCTCTAGAGTGTTATCTCCAGTGATACCATCACCTGTCATATCGGCTAAAAGCGTTAGTACGGCTCTAGCTCCTTTTTCAGATTTAGTAAGCTCACTTATTCTTTGGACCATAGCATTGGACCCAGAACCAGCAAACTGGTTAATGAAAGACATATTACGAGCAACGCGCCAGAAGTCACGTGACCAAGCCGTTAGTTGTTCGGAGGTCAGTGACGCAAAGTTAGTATTAGCCATTATAGCTTCTCCTATATTATTAAACGTTACTATTACCTGCCAACTTATTGGGGTGACAATATTAACCCGTATACCTCGTGTCGTGAGGAGACGACTTCGCCACTTTTACGAGAGCGACCTCGAACCGTTTTACGTCTTGATAGACGAAATACGTTGTTTAACCTGTAACGATCAGGGTCAGATATCGTTCTGACTTAACGAATTCTTATATACTATATCAGTGTTTATCCAAAGTCACCACGTAATCTACGTAAAGTTTCTTGAGGTAACGCATTAAACTCATCTTCTGATAAAGCATCTACATCTAATGTTCCTTCCCCTCTTTCAGCATTACCTTGCCCTTTTAACTCAGGTGGTTGTGCTTGAGAAGCTTCTATTTTCTTTTTAACAGCTGCAGTTTTCTTTTTTTGTATTGTCTCTACATTACTTTTTGTTTGCGGAGCTTCTTGTGCAACAGGTTCTGGCGTTTTAATTACATAACTAGTAGCTTTTGTTAAAGCATCTGCTGCTTGATAACCTTGAACAATAAACGCATCACGAAGTTCTACAACTTCATTAGCAATTTCTTGATTAAACTCTGCACTGTCTTCATCTAATACAGGATATTGTTCTTGTATAATTTTAGCAGTAGCTTGTAACTGAACAGCTTCTTGGTTTTGTTGTACTGTTTGTCCCATTTGTTGCTGCATTTCAAACATCATTGTTTCTTTTTCAGCCTGCCTTATTTCTTGTCTTAGAGCAGTAGCTTTTTCAGGTTCAGCATCTAGAACTAATTGTTGGTACTCTAATTCTTTAGCATCAAAATCATATTGAGGTGCTTCTGCTTGAGCCTGAACTTGCGCTTGAGTTTGTTCGTCTAGTTGTTTTTGTAAAGCTTTTTGTTTTGCTAAAACTTCATCTAACCTAGATTTAGGAACCATAGGAGATTTTTGTTTTTCTTCTACTTCTGCAACTGGTTCTTCCTGAAGTTCTGCAACATCTGCATCAGTTTCTGTTTCTGTTGGTGTCTCATCTGTTTCCTCTCCAACAGGGTCTCCTTCCTCTTCTGCAACAACTTCTGTTTCTTCCTCTGAATCTTCTTCTGTTGTTTCTTCAACTTCATCAACCTCTTCTGAGTCTTCATTTGTCTCCTCTTCAATTGGATTTCCTTCTCCATCTAAACCAAAACTTAAATCTTCTGTAAATGGTGAAGTTTCTTCTTCGGTCATACTATCGGCTCCTGGTACACCTTCATAGGTGATATCAAAACCTTCTTCTGGGGTTTGCACTTTTGTTTTTGCCATATCTAACTCCTATAGTTATTTATTAGTTATTACTGTCGCAGCCATTTTGGCTGCTGCTTGAGTATCCGATTGACCACGTCTCATCTGATTAGTATCAGCTGATAAAGTCCTTCTTAACTCGAGTTCTTCTCGTTTTAATTGAATTTGTGCTTGTAGTTTTTGCATTTCTATTTGTGGGTCCATAACAATATCTTGTGCTTTAGCCATATTTAATTGTGCTTCGGCTTGTGTTCTACCAACTTCAGCTTCTAATTGAGCTAATTGTAACTGAATTTGTTGGATTTGTGCCTCTGCTTGGAACTGCATTACTTGTGCTTCTTGCTCTGTTGGTGGTTCTTGACCAGTCATTACTCTTATTCTTCTAGCTAACTCATTTTTTCTCTGTAAGTTAGAATACTCAATAATAACATCATCTGGAATCGGCACACCCATTTGTTTTAATTCAAGTGCTTGTGCAAACTGTATATCGTCAAAGTTATCTCTTGCTGGTGCTGTACCTACAATTACATCGTACTCACCAACTGTAAGGTCATTTATTACAATTCCTTCTGGAGTCATTTCATTTACAACCATAGGTTCACGAGGTTTCATTGGGTCTTCTTCATTAGTAACTTGAATAATTCTTTCTTCTGTGTAAAACCTTTGTATTAAACCTAGCATATTTTCAGCTAAATACTGTCTAGTTTTAGTTAAGTTGTCTAGAGGTACTTGTATCATTAAAGCACCACGTTCTTGTTTAGCCCTTATAGCAACTCCAGAAACTTCTGGACTATCTGAACCTAACATAGAATCACTAACACCACTTATTTCTTTAACATTAAATGCAGCTTTTTGTGCAATACGGTCTAACCCAGTAGGAATTGTGTTGTGTGGTATTTTAGATGGGGGTTGTGAACCACGATTATATTCTAAAACTAAACCTGTTTCTGCCCCATGTTCTTCTAAGTCGTCTGCAGTCATTCCTACTAATGACCCTGACTCCACCATCCAACCACTATTAGCAGTTGTATTTACAATATGTAGTTCCTGGGAACTAATTTTGTTTAGTTGTTCTTGTGGAGAAAGTAGATTTCTTACCATACCAAATGGTCTACCTCTTCTCCAGTATGGAAAGTAAGGAACAATTGTAAAATCAGAATAAGGTGACCAATCATCGTGAAGAACTACTTTGTCAGCTGTAACAGTCCACCTTACTTTCTTAACTAATTTCTCCATAATGCCCAAACCAAATTGGTCGGCAAATTTATTTCTTTTAGATTTAGACCACTCCATTGGTACTTCTCTCATATCTCCAGTAGCTTCATCTACATAAAACTCACACATCATAAGTTTACGATGTTGTCTTTCTATAACTCTTATAGCTCTAACAGCACCAACTTCTTCTGGATCAGATGTAGCATCTTCTCTATATTCAAGTCCGTTATTAACTTCTCCGTACCTTTGTTCTTCATATTCAACAGAATCTAACCCAAAACTAGAACCATTTTCAGCAATAACTCTTAATTTATCCGCTTTCTTCTGTCCATAGATTTCTTCTATTTCATCTGTAGTCATCCATCTAGTTTCAAAAATTTCATCCCAAGTAGCGGGGTCCCATTCTTTTGCATCAGGATCAATTAAAATATCTAAAGGGTCTTTTGCTTTAATTCTTATTTCACCTTCCATATGGTCAGAAAAATCCATTCTTATATCAAAATAACCACGATCTTGTATTAAGCCATCTGTAAACACCTGACTTTCTACCCAATCTAGTTTGTTGTTATCCCCAATTTGTTTAAATAATTTATTTAAAACAACTGCTGTTTCTTCATCAGCATTTCTTCTAGGTTTAAAGTTGATGTCCATTCTTCTTGTAGACTGTTCACCTATAACAGTGTTTACAGTAGGAAGAATAGTATTAATTGTAAGTGCAGGTCTGCCTTCTTCATCTAAAGCAGCAATGTCCATTTGATCCCATTGATCACCTCTATAAAAAGAGTCACATTTTTGTGCTATATCGATATATTCTAAGTGACCATTATCTCTGGCTCTTTTATAACGATCCCATTGATTTCGGCAAATGCGATTTTCTTCTTCTCCACTTAACCTACGTTGTTTCTTTTTATATCTTGCGTCTGGCATTAGGCCCTCATTGCTGTTTTATCTTTACTATTTTTTGTTATGTGTCGAAGTCTATCTCTCCATGAAGGAATATGTTCAACTGGTTCACTATATGTAGCAAACTCAGCCATCATTAATCCTACCCATGCCAAAGCATCAACTTGGTCATCATGTACACCATTTGGGAAACGCAAAAGTTCAGCGACCAGTGGACCAGTCCAAACTTCGTCTTTGGGAATCCGAACCATTCCCTGTTGCATTCTACCTTGTATAGCTCTAGCCCTCGCTTCTTTATCACGCCTTCCCGGTTTCAAATCCTTGAAATAAGCTTCATATAGTTTACGCTCTCTTACTCTTTTTTCCAAGAACGGACCGAGTGCCATTTCTATATGACCTTTCTCAATACCAATTATGGCTGGTCTCCACTGTTCATACAAGTCTAAAATTCGTTCTACTATTTCGAAACCATCAAACTTACCTCGCACACAATCAACTATGTACAAATTATCATACTCATCTACCCCTACAACTAGTCCAACTGAATAGTCATTTCTGTCTCTTTGTCCTATAGCCAAGTCCCATGCACAGTAAAATTTCATCCTACCAAAATCTATATCGGCTGGGTCATAATACCTGATCATATCTCTTGTAAAGTAATCACCTTCATCTGACACAGGGTTCTGTTGATATAACGCTGACCAATCTCGAGGGCCAACGGCTCGCTGGATTTTTTCTAATGATGGTAAGTTATAACGTTCTTCATGTAGAGCATCGCCCATCTTTCTATACTCTTCATCCGTTTCTGCTATTGCTGGATATTTAACCACTTCCCATTCATCACCACCGTCTGCAGCTCCACGAAGTAAACGCCCAGCTAAATCGTCATCATGCCATCTTGTTAAAATTACAAGTATTCCACCACCAGGAGCTAAACGTGTATAAGCAGTAGAGGTGTACCAATCCCAGACGTTGTCTCGGTTGTAATCCGACTCTGCATCTTCTCTGTTTTTTACAGGGTCATCAATTACAAGCACGTGTGCTCCTTTACCTGTAATACCACCACCAACACCAGCTGCTACATAACCACCACCTTTGGTAGTCAACCATGCTTCAACAGACTGCGAAGATGGGTCTAATTTTGCATCAGTAAATACATTCTTATATAATGGCTCTCGCAGTAAATGACGGACCTTTCTACTGAAAGACATCGCTAACGATCCAGAGTACGAGCAACTTATAAATTCATGTTTTGGATTTCTGCCTAAGTGCCATGCTGGATAAGCAATACTCGCTAGTGTTGATTTTCCATGTCGTGGCGGCATGAACAACATTAACCTAGGAGATTTTCGATCTACTACATCTTGACTAAACTTTTCGAGGCGCTGGCAAATGTCTTTGTGCACCCAACCAGCAGCATAGTCAGGATTAAATCTTTCTACAAACGGCAAAAGTCTTTTTCGTGAAAGTACTCTTTTGGCTAATTCTTTCTGTGCCTTTAGTGATGCGACTTCTTCCTTTGGAGCTTCTTCTTGTGGAACTTGATCAGGGTTCGGGGCAATTCGCTCAGCGTCATCGGCTCGGCAATATACACATAGACCATGTTCCTGAGAAAACAATGTTTGAGGTTGAAGTTTTTTACAACGAGGACATTCGACTTTAGGTATTGTGCTCACTTACCAGGCTCCAAGTATTTAACGTCATCACCTGCAAGTTTTAATAATTCTTCATCAGTAAGATGTTCCATACGTTCTACTTTCTCCCCATTAATAATATTTATCTGCGTTGCATTTTCTGGTTGAAATAACCCATGTAATTTACAGAGCGCATCTACTACATTTTTCTCTTCTGTAGCATTTGCTGATTTTCTATGTGCTTCTAGATACATACTTGTTGCTGTATTCCTGTCGAAGTTAAATTCTTTTCTACTTTCCTCGCGTAAATAATTAACCGCTTGTATTATTTTTGGTTTTTTAAAAATGTCATAAACAGTATCCACATCTTGGTAACCTGCGGCACGTCCTGCTGCAGCTTTGGTCATACCCCGAAGGTACATTAAAATTAAACGTTCTTCTTGTACGCTTAATTCATTTAGTTTAACCCCCATATAGGGGTAATGAGACTGTAACTCAGCCCTTTCACTATCTGACATATTTGCATCTTATCAAAAAATTTCCTTAGTCGTCACTATATTCTTAATCCACCAAAAGAATTGATCTTCAGGTAGTGTATGTTTCATTGTATTTATTCTATGGCATACAAGCTGGATGTTATCTGGTAAGTAATGTAAGTCAGGATTTATTCTATCTATTGACACATTAAAATCGTGTACACCTGTACCATCTTTAACATGTGTCATGTGTACACTACTAATGGCACAACGCCCATTTTGTTTGTCCCATATCTTGGCTAAATGTTGAGGGTCGATGGCCCATTCCATTTCAGGATTTTTCTTGTTTCTTGAGTATTTCAATTGTGTACATAAATGAGACAAGTATGACTCTGGACTCGCACTCCTATTTTTATTTTGTTCTGATGTTCGGCATTTTTTACAAATTGACCTTTTCCACTTTTGATTAAGAACTTCAAAATCTGCAGAAGGTAATTTCTTTTTGCAATTGCCACACTTCCTTGTACTCATTTAGCAAACTCTAACACAGAAAATTTTTTATAGAAATTTTTTATGAAAATAGGTAAATATATTGCTCATGCAGTGTTTCCCCTTTGCTGTTATTCGCCACCCGTTCCCCTTTTTTCGATATTAGACCATCGAGTTTCTATTTACGCTCTTGGAACCTTGTTTCGGAATTAGATTGATGGCCCCCCCTACGCGTCCCCCAGGGGACACGACATTCAGTATTTGTAAGTTAAGCTTAAGTATCTGGTCTTAACTACTATCATTAACACAGATACAGGAGAAATACTCAGATGAGATATTCACTAAACGTCAAACGTCCTTATGACGATAAAAAAGGAGAAGAGAAATCAGGGTTTCATACCATTGGTTACGCTTCAAGCACGAAGAAAGGTTTTAATCTTTACTTCACTACTTTGCCCCTTAATACTACATGCCCTAAAGGGTATCCTAAGGTAGAGGATATATGCATGTTCCCAATCGAGGATAAAGATGAAAGTTAATTTATCTAAGCTCTCAGCTAAATTAGCTGTTCAAAGCGTTGCTACTACTATCATCATTGGTAAAGCTATAGCTCACGCTGGTTCTTCATTCGCTACAGAAGTAAAGAATGAGGTTGTTTCCCGTCAATCGGAGCCCGAGCAACTTGAGCTCCCATTAGATAATCCTAATGAGAAGGTCGAGCAGGCTTAATCAACCTGTTATTAATAGTGTCTGGGTAGTTATTACTGCCCAGATTACTACTATCATCTCTTACACATTGTGGTTATTCGCTATTGAATCTTTTAGCTACATACAATTATCTTTAGCAACGGCGTTCTCAATATTTATACTGAGTATACCGTTCATCTTATTTAGGAGTTACAAATGTTAGAATTCTTAGGTTCTTTATTATTATTCTTTATCAATCTGTATTTCATAGGCTTTTTAGTCGCTTGTGTATGGGTATGGTATAAATTGTTTCGTGAAAACGGATAATCTTTTAACTATTAAGTTAGTAGCTATTTTCGTTCTTATAATATTAGCACTCAGAGCATTGAATATCCCTCAGGGATTCTGGTGTTATACAACCTTCTGTTAAACCAAACGCCCAAGTGTGAGTTAGGAGCCACGCTTGGGCTTTTTTTATGTAGTCCAGGGGAACGGGTGGCGAATAAGCTTCGGGAACGGCCTTCGCGGTGTGCATCTACTACTATCATCAGCTTGCTGATGTGGACTGTACAGATGTACTTGGACCTTTTTCTCTAAAAAAAGGATCACGTCCAAGAGACCCCTGTGTACCGGTGTGTACCGGCTACCGCCACGCAAG
>TARA_R110002020_G_scaffold206021_2_pt1 | contig 25447 bp, 20 predicted proteins | sample TARA_R110002020 | Tara Oceans TARA_R110002020 (sample SAMEA4396489) | marine metagenome | biome: Westerlies Biome; feature: [MES] marine water layer (ENVO:01000295) within the mesopelagic zone...; material: water (ENVO:00002006), including particulate matter (ENVO:01000060) such...
GAACGCGCCATTGGCCACCTGCCGGACCTCAGGCAGTGGATGCTAGGCGGACGCGCTCCGCAAGATCGGCTTACGTGAAGAGGGACCCAACCGTTTCGCCAGCCGCGCGCATCTTCCATCCACACAAATCCGATGTGGATATGGAATCATCGGCTCAGATTGTCATCTAGCCACAAGTTTTTCAGATGCATGCTATGCTCTACATAGGGGCCGCGAGGCTGAAAAGGCCAAGCGCCTCCAGCCCCCCGAAGGTGGAATCAACCGCCACAGTCGCCAGGATGATCCCCATCACGCGGCTGATAACGCTAGCACCTGTTGTGCCCATCAGCCGCCCGATCCTGCCCGCCAGCAACAGTAAAACGAGTGTGAGCGCCAGCACGATGATGAGCAGAGCGGCTGTGATGATCTGGTCTTCCAATGGGTTCGTGTGATTGTCGGTCAGAATAACAATGGCCAGCATCGCGCCAGGAGATGCAATCGAAGGCATCGCCAGTGGAAAAACCGCGCCTGCCAGATGATCCCGTTCTGCTGCCTCGATCTCTTTCTCGGGCTTGGGATCTCCGAAGATCATCGTCAACGCGAAGAGGAACAGAATGATACCGCCCGCAACTTGAAACGAGCCGAGCCGCAGGCCCAGCAATTCCAGCAGATATTGACCTGCCACCAAAAATGCCAGCAGCACCAGACCTGCCACCAGCACCGCACGCACGGCGAAGCTGCGGTGGAGGTGTTGCGGAACATTGGCCGTCGCAAACAGGAAAACGGGTAGGGTACCGATCGGGTCGATCACGACAAAAAGCGTGATAAGCTCACGGGATATGTTGGACCAGTCCATCAGTGTACCATTCTTCGGAGATTTCCGGGTTTTGATAACACGGCGCGTTAGGCGTGTCAGCGCCCATTGCTCTTGCTCCCCCAAACTGGATGGGCGACAAGAATGCCGTCTATAGGAGCAAGTAGCATGGTCGATATCGCCACCCGCGTCTGGAATCATAAATGGAAGATCGATCCCATCGTCCGGTCGCTGATCGACACAGACTTCTATAAACTTCTGATGTGCCAATCGATTTTCCGGAACAAGCCGGAAACGCAGGTTACATTCAGTCTGATCAACCGCTCCAAGGACATCCCGCTGGCCAAGCTGATCGACGAGGGCGAGTTGCGTGAGCAGCTGGACCATATCCGCTCGCTCAGTCTCAGCCGGGGTGAGTCCACATGGCTGCGCGGCAATACATTCTATGGCAAGCGTCAGATGTTTCGCCCCGATTTCATGGAGTGGTTCGAGAACCTGCGCCTGCCACCCTACCATCTGGAGCGTAAAGGCGACCAGTACGAGCTGACCTTCGAAGGCAAGTGGCATGAGGTAATGTTGTGGGAAATTCCCGCGCTGGCGGTGTTGATGGAGCTGCGCGGGCGCAGCGTGCTGGACAAGATGGAAAAGTTCGAGCTGCAAGTTCTCTATGCGCGTGCAATGACGCGGGTGTGGGAGAAGGTCGAGGCGCTGCGCGAAGTGCCGGGTCTGTCCATCGCGGACTTCGGCACGCGTCGGCGTCACAGTTTCCTTTGGCAGGACTGGTGCGTGCAGGCGATGAATGAAGGGCTGGGCTCCAAGTTCACCGGCACATCCAACTGCAAAATTGCCATGAAACGTGAGTTGGAGGCGATCGGCACCAACGCCCATGAACTCCCCATGGTCTACGCGGCCCTTGCCGAAGATGATGCGGCACTGTTTCAGGCCCCCTATAAGGTTCTGGAGGACTGGCATGAGGAGCACGAAGGGAATCTGCGTATTATTCTTCCCGATACCTATGGCACCCAAGGCTTTCTGGACAACGCCCCTGACTGGCTTACCGGCTGGACCGGCATTCGCATTGACAGCGGCGATCCGGCGACCGCCGCACAGCAGGCGATAGACTGGTGGACGTCACGCGGCGAAGACCCGCGCACAAAGCGGGTGATTTTCAGCGACGGCTTGGATGTGGCAAAGATCAAGGAGTTGCACGCACAGTTTTCAGGCAAAACAGCAATCTCATTCGGCTGGGGCACGCTGCTGACCAATGATTTCCGTGGATTGGTGCCCGATGACGCGCTGGCGCCGTTCAGCCTTGTCTGCAAGGCGGTCAGCGCCAACGGTCGCCCCACGGTGAAACTTTCAGACAACCCCAACAAGGCGATGGGCCCGGCGGAGGAGATCGAGCGCTACAAGCGTGTTTTCGACATCGGGGACCAGACCGCGCAGAAAGTTATCGTATGACCACCACACATGAGGCGGACGAGGACGCGCGCAACGAAAACATTCTCATCTACATCAACGGCGCCCTCAAACCCCGCGCCGAGGCGACGGTCTCTGTCTATGACAGCGGCTTCCTGCTGGGTGACGGCATGTGGGAAGGAATGAGGCTCTATGATGGAGTTTGGGCCTTCTTTGACGAACATATGGACCGCTTCTTCAACTCCTGCAAAGCGGTTTCGCTGGATGTAGGGATGGACAAGGCGGGCATCGCCGAGGCGCTGCGCATGACGGCGGAAGCCAACGGCATGACGACAGATGTTCACTGTCGCCTGATGCTGACGCGAGGGGTGAAAGTGAAGCCGTTCCAACATCCCTCCCTGTCGCGCTCTGGCCCGACGCTGGTGATCATCATGGAACATTCCAAACCTGTGGAGACGCTGCAGACCAAAGGCATCCGCCTTGCGACAGTGCCACAGGTGCGTGGCCTGCCAATGTCGCAGGATGCCAAGTACAACAGCCATTCCAAGCTCAACTGCGTCATCGCCTGTTTGCAGGCCGAACAGGCGGGTGCGGATGAGGCGCTGATGCTGGACCCGCATGGCTTTGTGAACACCACCAACGCCTGCAACTTCTTCATCGTGCGCCGTGGCGAGGTTTGGACCTCGACCGGCGATTACTGCATGAACGGCGTCACACGCCAGAAGGTGATTGACCTGTGCCGCGCCGACGGCATTCCGGTGTTTGAGAAGAACTTCTCACTCTACGAAGCCTACGGCGCTGACGAAGCCTTCCTCACTGGCACATTCGGTGCCCAGACCCCTGTGTCCGAGATTGACGGCAAACCCATCGGCGCGGGAACCCACCACGTGACCGAACGGATCAGGCAGCTTTATAAACAGGCGATTGCGGAAAACATCGCCGCAGCGTCCTAGGCTTTGCGCGCCGATGCGCGCCGGGTTTGCAGGTTGGAACGGATGAACGCCACGATGAAGATCGCCGTCAGGATCAGGATGATCGTCGGGGCAGGGGCGCTGTCCAGATAAAAGCTGAGATAGACCCCCAACACACCCGACAGCATGGTCACCCCGACAGCAATCGGCAGCATCCGCCCGAACTCCCGCGTCAGCAAGAACGCAATCGCGCCCGGAGCAATCAGCAGACCAATGGATAGAATGATGCCCACCGCCGACAGCGTTGCCACGATCGTGAGCGAGATCAGCGCCAACAATCCGTAGTGCAGCCAGCCCACCCGCAAACCCACGGCTTGCGCCTGTACAGGATCAAACGCATGCAGCATCAGGTCGCGCCGTTTGGCAATGATCACGACCGCCACGAACAGAGAAATCAGCCCCGCAGTCCACAAATCGGCACTGCCCACACCCAGCATGTTGCCGAACAGGATGTGATCCAGATGTACAGCGGTCGAGACCTTGGTATACATCACGATCCCCAGCCCGAACATGCCGGAGAATACGATCCCCATAACCGTGTCCTGTTTGACCCGGCTGTTGTCCGCCAAAAACCCTGTAGCCAGCGCACAAAACATGCCCGCGAAAAATGCCCCGATGATCAGCGGAATGCCCAGCAGGTAGGCGGCAACCACACCCGGCAGAACCGCATGGCTGATAGCATCCCCCATCAGTGACCACCCTTTGAGCACCAGATAACACGACAGAAGGCTGGTGGGCACAGCGACCATCATCATGATCACAAACGCATTCTGCATGAAAGAAAACTGGAAGGGTTGCAGCAAGGTCTCGATCATGACCGCAGTGCCTCCCGCGCCTTGCGCCGTGCGGCCAAATAGCCGTGCTTGGGCGCGAAAACAAAAGCCATGAGGAAGATAAGTGTTTGCAGGGTCACAATCAGGCCACCCGTGGCGCCATCCACAAAAAAGCTCAGGTAAGCGCCCGCAAACGAAGTCCCCGCCCCGATGGCCACACTCACCATCAGCAGTCGTGGAAACCGGTCGGTGAGCAGATAGGCCGTGGCCCCCGGTGTTACCACCATGGCAATCACCAGAAACGCACCCACCGTCTGTAACGCCGCCACACAAGACGCTGATAGCAGCATGAAGAATATCACCTTCAGCAGATCGGGCTTCAACCCTATGGACCGCGCGTGGCTTTCGTCAAAGAAGGTGACCATCAAGTCTTTCCACTTTGCCAGCAGGATCGCCAGCGTCACAAACCCGATGATCGCCAACTGCAACGTATCTGACGGTGTGATCGCCAGAATATTGCCCATTGTGATGGTTTGCACACTGACCGATGTGGGCGACAGCGACACCATGAACAGCCCAAGCCCGAAAAAGGACGTAAAGATCAGCCCGATGATCGTGTCTTCCTTCAACCCCGAGCGTTGATTTAGAAACAGCATCGCACCTGCCGCCAGTCCGCCCGCCGCAAACGCGCCCAAGGCAAACGGCAGCCCCAGCATATAGGCCCCCGCCACACCCGGCACGATAGAATGGCTCAGCGCGTCCCCGATCAGCGACCAACCTTTCAGCATCAGATACGCGGACAGAAATGCGCATACCCCGCCGACCAGCGCACTGACCCACATGGCGTTGAACATATAACCGTAGGAAAACGGCAGCAGGAGCGTTTCCATCACTGCGCATCTTCCTTTTTTGTCTCGTCGGCATAGACCACAAAGGGCCGCTCGTCATCGGTGATCACACGAATGCTGCGCGCGTCATCATCATCATGCAGCTCGGACCCGCCGATCACAAAGTGGCGCAGGACACCACCAAAGGCCAATTCGAGGTTATCGTGGGTAAACGTCTCTTCCGTGGTGCCATAGGCGATCACGGTTTCCTTGACCAACACGGTCCGGTCACAGAACTCTGGCACCGATCCCAGATTGTGGGTCGAGACCAGCATAACGCGTCCCTCGTTGCGCATCTCGCGCAAAAGGTCGATGATCTGGTCTTCGGTCTGCACGTCTACGCCGGTGAACGGCTCATCCAGCAGGATGACCCGCCCCTCCTGCGCCAAGGCGCGCGCCAGAAACACGCGCTTGCGCTGTCCGCCGGACAATTCACCGATCTGGCGATGGCGATATTCGGTCATGTTGACGCGCTTCAACGCTTCGCTCACCGCGTCATGGTCGGCCTTTTTGGGATGCCTGAAAAAGCCCATATGACCATAGCGGCCCATCATCACCACATCCTCGACCAGCACTGGAAAGGACCAATCCACCTCTTCGGACTGCGGAACATAGGCGACGATATTGCGCTTCAGCGCTTCTTTGACCGGCATGCCCAGCACCGTAATCTCACCCTTGGCAGCGGGCACAAACCCCATAATCGCCTTGAACAGGGTCGATTTCCCCGCTCCGTTTACACCCACCAACGCGGTAATTGTGCCGGTCGGGATTTGGAACGTGGCATCTCGCAAGGCGGTATGACCGTTGCGATAGGTCACGGTGACGTTGCGTGCTGAAATGCCTTCGCTCATTCGGTCAGGCCTTTCACGATCGTCTCGGAAGTGACGCGCAGCAGGTCCAGATAGCTGGGCACAGGCCCGTCTTCCTCTGTCAGACTATCGACATAGAGCATACCGCCGTAGCGCGCGCCTGTTTCCCGCGCGACTTGCTGCGCAGGGGCCTGTGACACGGTGGATTCACAGAACACCGCCGGAATATCGTTCTCCCGAACCGTATCAATCACCTTGCGCACCTGCTGTGGCGTGCCTTGCTGGTCCGCATTCATCGGCCAAAGATAGACCTCTTTCATGCCGAAATCACGGATCAGATAGCTGAAGGCACCCTCACAGGTCGCAAGCCAGCGCTGGCCTTCGGGCACCGCACGCACGGCATCGCGTAAAGGTGCAATCGTCTCGGTGATCTGTGCCTTATAGGCTTCGGCATTCGCGCGGTAGACATCGGCATTGGCCGGATCATGCGTGATAAATGCATCTCGGATGTTGTCGACATAGATCAGCGCATTATCCAGACCCATCCACGCATGGGGGTTTGGCTTTCCGTCATAGCTGCCTGAACTGATGCTGATCGGCTCAATCCCGTCGGTTAGTGTGGCTGCGGGCACATCTGACAGGTTCGACAGGAATTGCTCGAACCACAGCTCGAGGTTCAAGCCATTCCACAACACCAGATCGGCATCCTGTGCCCGAATGATATCGCGGGGTGTCGGAGAGTAACCGTGTATCTCGGCGCCGGGCTTGGTGATGCTTTCGACAATGGCCGCGTCGCCCGCCACGTTCCGCGCCATATCCGCAATGACGGTAAAGGTCGTGATCGCTTTGAACTTTTCCTGTGCCTGCGCCCCCGTTGCCATGATCGCAACTGCGCCGACCGCGAGAAGGGATTTTAGAGTGCTGGGAAACATGATGCATCCTGTGACTTGATTTCATCAAATGCTTATGAGAACCATTCACAACTGTAAATAAGAATGATAACGATTCTCAAAGATAGTACGAGAATGCGAACTGAAGGCGTCAATTATGGGCAGCGACATAACAAAGACCGAGAAAATGGCCGCTGCGTTGCGCAATGCAGGGATTCGTGTCACCCGTCAGCGCGTTGCCCTGCTGGGTGTCCTCGCTGACGCAAAGGACCACCCTGATGCGGTCGAGCTGCACGAACGCGCCAAGGCGATTGAATCTTCAGTCTCTCTCGCCACCGTTTACCGTACCCTATCCGTGCTGGAGGCCGAAGGCGTGGTTCACCGGCACGCCTTCGAAGGTGGCGGTGCACGGTTTGAGACCACGCATGAGGAACACCACGATCACATCCTTGATGTGGACACTGGCGAGGTGATCGAATTCCAGTCCGACAAGATCGAACAGCTGCAAGACGAGATCGCACGCGAGTTAGGCTATGACGTTGTCCACCACCGGCTCGAGCTTTATTGCCGCAAGAAATCCTAAACGCGCCTCAACTGCCTCTCGCGCCAGACAATCAGCAACCCGCTGGCAAGGATCAGCAAAGCGCCGGGAAAAAGCTCGCTCCATGGTGTTTCATCGAAAAACACCCAGCCCAGCACGAAGGCCAGTGGAATTCCGAAATAATTGAAGGGCGCGAGGTTGCTTTGCTCTGTCATGCGGTAGGCCATGATCAGCAACAGCACCGCGGATCCGCCGAAGCCACCCATCATGACAATCAGTGCCATGTCGGTCGTTTCCTGCACCTGCGTGAAGCCGCCTGTCAACAGTGCCAACAGGACCGCGCCCACCAGTGCCACAACACTTGAGTAAAGGTTAATCAAGGGCGTCGGGACATCACCATCCATCATGCGCGCAGTGACCCCCACCAGCGCATAGCACGCCGCTGCAGCCAGCGGTAGCAAGGCCGCAGATGTAAACGCGTCACTTCCCGGCCGTACAATCCAGATCACACCGATAAATCCGACCACAACTGCACCCCACCGCAGCGCGCCGACCTTCTCGCCCAGCAAGGGCACCGCCAGAGCGACAGCAAACAAGGAATTTGCATAGGTAATTGTGGATGCCGTGGCAAAACTCAGCAGGCCTAGCGACAGATAGAAGGAAAACTGCGCAAATGTCAGGATCAGACCACGCAACAGCGCCATGCGCCACTGCCGCAGTTTCCAGACCCGCCCGTTGTCCCACCATGCTTTTGATCCAAAAAGCACGATGAGCGACGGCACCAACCCGAAAACATTGCGCCACGCAGACAGCTCGGCCGCGCTATATCTTGGGGAAAGGTGCTTGATGATCAGCCCCATCCCGTCAAACAACGCCAAAGCGCAAAGCATCAGCGCAACTGCCCTAAAGGTACGATCGGTGTCCATCCGCACACCCTGCGCTCACACCAAAGCAATGACCAGATTACAAAAGCACCACGCACTTCTTTTCTTTGCCCCTAAACTCAATCCTGCAACCAGTCCCGGTTGCCAAAGGCTGCGTTATTCGGGATCGACCTTGCCGCGCATGGCCTTCACCTCGCCGCGCACTTTCTTTGCTTTTAACCGCCGCTTTTTCGACCCTAACGTGGGCCTTGTGGCAATCCGGCGCTTGGGCGGCGTCAGCGCCTTCTCGATCAGTTCCTTAAGCCGTTCGCGGACCAGATCGCGGTTGCGCGCTTGGCTGCGGGTCTCGTCGCATTGCAACACCAACGCACCTTCGCTGGTCCACCGCCGACCGGCAAGCCTGCGCAACCGGTTCTTCACCGGCTGGGGCAGGGAGGGCGAGCTGGCCGCCTCGAACCGCAGCTCAACCGCAGATGAAACCTTGTTCACGTTCTGCCCGCCGGGGCCGGATGCGCGCATGAAACTCTCGGTCAGTTCCCAGTCCTGAAGGGCGATGGTGTCGGTGATATATAACATGGCCCCAACATAGCGCGCATTGGCGTAAGGTGAAGGGGCATGCGAAATGGGCCACCCTGTAAAAGAGTGGCCCAATCGAATTGTATAGGAGGTGGCATCGGTTAGACCGATGATCCACTTCGGATTTCATTAAACCAGGGGCTGCCCTAGCAAACGACCTCCAAAGCTGTTCCGACACCTCGCTCCAGTACCGTTCTTGACACTAGATCACCTCCTTTGCATTTGTTAAAACCTGTTCTCAGACTTCCACAGGTTTTCCAAATCGCAAAGCTTTTTTTCTCAAAAATTGCAGGTTAAGCGAAAATTGCTCGTTTATGCCGCACGCAGCCTTGCCGTGATGATGCGGAACGGCACCAGCGCCAGCAATGCAAGCGAGAGCTTTACCGCCCAGTCCGCCACTGCCAGCGACACCCAGAGCGGGGCTTCGGGGCCACTGCCCAACAGCGGGATAACCTCGGACGCCCATGACACATCTGTCGCGGGGTGAATGAACGAAAATACCCCCGAGAATGCGATGGAGAAGAAAATTACCGTGTCCACGCTGCTGCCGATCAGGGTCGAGACCAGCGGCGCTTTCCACCAGCATCCGTTTCGCAGTACTGCAAAAATACCCACGTCCAGCATTTGCGCAATCAGGAACGCTAGCCCCGAGCCGATGGCAATGCGTACCGTCACCAGCGGGCCGAATTCACCCATGATCTGCGTGCCTATGAGCGAGCAGATGATGCCCGCGACAAACCCCGCCAGCACCACGCGGCGTGCCGCCACCGTGCCATAGACGCGGTTCATAACGTCAGTGACCAGAAAGGCCAGCGGATAGGTGAACGCCCCCCAGGTCAGCCAGTTGCCATATAGAAACTGGACAAGAATATTGGAGGCCACAACGATGGCGGCCATGGCGATGATGCCAGGAAGGTGGGAGCGTGTCATAAATATAACCGTTTTGTGCAAGGGTGCGGCGACTTGGCCTGCGGGGATCACAGACGCGCGCTGTTTAGGCGGCTTTGCCCCTTCGCACAACCCTATTCGATGACGCTGAATTCAACGATCTGGGTGCGTAGAAACCGTAAAAAGTTATCGTCAGAGACCATGGTCACCCGCAACTGACCGTGATCGTCCTGCCAGACACTGATGCCTTCCAGGTTATCAAACTGCAACGGTGCTGTCGTCAGTACGGTGAATTCTCGTGGGGCAACGGGATCAATCACGAAAAGGCGGATGCGGCTACGAAAGCCTAATGGCGTCACGGCGCGTTCGAGCAACCACAGCCGCCCCATAGGATCGAAATCTGCGCCGACGGGCACGAAAGGTCCCCTTTGCGGTATATAGGCAGAAGTCTGCCAGACGCCGCTGTGGTAGGTGTAGACGGGGAAAGGCCCCCCATCCTCCGGCGGTTGCTCGGGAATGGCAAAGAGCGTCCCGTTCGCTGACACGGCCAGTGCTTCGATACCCGAATTAGAGCCTAACGTGTTGTCGAAAGGAAGCGAGACAGATCCGAAGGTGCCTCCGCTGGCGAGATCCACTTGCATAATCCTGTGGCGCTGTTCGAACGATATATAGGCGCTGCCATCATCAGCGATTGCCAGCCCTTCTGAATCGCTGTCATTTCCGCGCAGATCACTGCCGCCCGGATCTCGCAGGCGAACCCGGCTTTGCACCGCAACACCGGTGATCTTTCCATCTTCCCGCTGCAAAGTCGTGTGAACCATTTGTCCACGGTCGTTCATCACCGTCATCCGGTTGCCTTTGTCCGCCATCTCGATCCCGGACCAGCCGCCGAACCATGCCGCGTCCAACTCCCAGTGCATTGCCCCCTCCGCGTGTAGGGAGGGGCCCGCTTGGACGCTATTGCACAGCCAAATGAATACCAGCGCAAAGCGGATCAATTAGCGTCCAGCACTGCTTTACACTGGGCAGGAAGATCGGCCAGCACCAACTCGCGGCGTGGCTTGGCTGGCGCTGCAGGCTTGGCGGAGGGCTTGGGTTTGGGTGGGTTGATGATGTTGGCCTGCCACTCGCGTGCATCGGCACAGCCGTCCCCCGACGGTGGTGGAGTCTGGTTTACGCAGCCTTGCGCGCCTTTTGGGCAGGACAGGCGGACGTGGAAATGGTAGTGATGCCCGTACCATGGACGGATCTTGCGCAAATAACTGCGGTCGCCGCGCTCGTCATCGCACATCTGAACCTTGGCACCGGGAAACACAAAAATCCGCTCCGTGCGAGGGTCTTTGGCGGCGGCTTTGATGATTTCATGATGCGCGCGCGTCCATGATCCGTTCACATAGGCACCGTTTGCGCGGCGGGTAGAGATCGAAGAGATGTCTTCACGCTGCTGGCGGGTCAGGCTCAGCGATGTGGGCGGCAGCATCCAGATATCTGCGTCCAGACCCATCTGGTGGCTGCGGTGCCCCGTCAGCATCGGACCGCCACGCGGCTGGCTGATGTCCCCGATATAGAGACCGTTCCAACCCGGTTGCTGTGCGGCAAACTGGCTGAGGGTCTTGAGCATGTCGACCATCTCGGGGTGGCCCCAGTTGCGGTTGCGCGACAGGCGCATCGCCTGCCACGTCGGACCCGTCTCTGGCAACTCGGCCGCGCCTGCGATGCACCCCTTGGCATAGCTGCCGTATGCGGCAGGGCTGTGCGGCGTGGCGGACGACTTGGTGCCAAACAGCTTTTTTGCTTCCACATTGGCCAGTGGCCCTGCCAGCTCTCCTATCGTCGGAAGATCCGGCTGCTCTTCCTTGGCACCGCTTATGTCGCGCGCGCCCCCACAGCTGGCCACCAATACGCCCAGAACAGTGATCGTCAGAAGTTTCCTGATGTTCATTTGGCAAAGTCTCCTCGTGGTTTCACCCAGAGTAACAGAACCAGTCCTATGATGAACAGCCCCACAACGGGGCTGACGCCCAAACGCTGGCTGCCCGTGATCTGGGTGGTCAATGCGATCAGCGCTGGCGCCAGAAATGACGTGGCCTTGCCCGACAGCGCATACAGCCCAAACGCCTCGGTCATCCTTGCCGGGTTGGCCTGCCGTGTCATCATGTTGCGCGAAGAGGCCTGCAATGCCCCCCCTGCCGCACCAATCACCGCGCCTGCGATGAAAAAAGTGACATCCGGCAGGTTCGAGCCTGCCGAGATAGGAATAAACAGGATGGATTGCGGTGTGATCGTGACAATCAGGACAGAAACAAATGTCAACGCCAGAACGCAAAGGATGATAACCGGCATCGGTCCGACCCGGCGATCCACGCGCCCAAAAATCCAGCAAAAAACGGCTCCCGATATGGCCGCTACAATGCCGAAAATACCCACTTGGGTAATGGACCAGCCTAGCACCCCCAGCGCATAGACACCGCCAAAAGTGTACAGCCCGTTCAGCGCATCGCGGTAGAACATTGATGATCCCAGATAGGCCAACAGCGACGGATGCCGTGGCAGCCCTTTGATCGTGGTCAAAAGGTCGCGCAGGCTTTGCCCCACTTGTACGCTGACCGCGCCTGTTGCGCGGGTATCGCGGGCCGTGAGGAAGAAGGGCACCATAAAGGCCGCAAACCAGATGGCTGTCAGCGGCCCGACGATGCGCGTATCAGCCTTGGTTGCGGGGTCCAGCCCGAACAGCGGCGACAGGCCAAGCATCGTTTTCCCGCTCGGAGTTGCCTGAAACAGCGCCAGCATGACCGCCAGCGCCAGCACCCCGCCAACATAGCCAAACGCCCAGCCTGATCCCGAAATCCGGCCGAGCTCGGCGGGGTCACTGTGCAGCTCGGGCAGATAGGAGTTGGTGAAGATCGTCGCGAACTCCATCCCGATCAGACCCAGCCCAAAGAAAAACAGCGCCCACAATACGGAAAAATCCTGCGGCGCAGTCCACCACAAGGCGCCGGAGCCCACGAAATACATCGCTGAAAACAGCCAGATCCACGGCAGCTTGCGCCCCGAATTATCGGCGATCGCGCCCAGCACAGGCGCCAGCACGGCGATGAAAATGCCGGCAATCGCCAACCCCCACCCCCATGACGCCTGCGCCTGTGCCCGTGCGGCCTGCTCGCCCATGCCGTCCGCAATCAGATTGGCGGAGAGCGTGCCGGTGAAATAGGGCCCGAAGATAAAGGTCAGCAAAAGTGTGTTGTAGGGCTGGCTGGCCCAGTCGAAAAAATACCAGCCCCAGATGCGCTTGCGCTGCGACACTACCGACATTGAACAGCCTCCACCAGTTGCGCCTACATAGAGCAGGGTGCATCTGTTCGCGCAAGTAAAGCTTGATCAGGTGTCCTGCATAGGGGGCCAAGGCCGCGTCGCCTCGGCGGCGATCCAGTTTGCAATCCACTCCGGCACCGGCGGCGAGGCCATGTCCTGTCCGAGTGCGGCCAGCACCCGCGGCGGCTTTACGATCCCGTTGCGGTCAGTCACCGCAGCGCGGTAGAGCACATGGCTCGCACATTCGCCGTTTCGTTTCCACATCGACTGCTCGATATAGACAAACTTGTCATCCCAGCACCGGGCGCGGCTGCGAACCTCGAACCGCTCGAACCCGTGGATGCGGCGGCGGAACCGCACGTGCGAACCGGCCATGGTCAACCCCCACTTTTCGCGCCGCAAGACAGCGACAAGCCCCGCGCGCTGCGCCATCGCCATGCGCCCTAGATCATAGAGAGTGAGTGCGCGACCATTGTTGAGCTCGAAAAACACATCCAGATCCTGCGGCCAGCAGATGTGATGTGACACATGGGTGTCGGTCAGTTGCGCCAGTGGTGGCTGGCGGCCTGCAAGAAAAAGCTCTTTGACGAGACGGAAAAATGGGAACATGGGCTGTCTCCTTTGCGCTGTCAAATGACGTAAATCTTGTCCACGTCAATCATGGACCTTGCGGCACCCTTGTCCTTTCTGCACGCCGCGCTTAACTGCTGGACAGATCTGTTTGAAAAAGGACCGCTGCCCGTGACTTCCCTGTTTATGATCCTGATGCTTTTGCTGAATATTCTGTGGTTCTTCATCATCGCCCATGTGGTGATGTCTTGGCTGATCAATTTTCAGGTGCTCAACACACGCCAGCCGCTGGTTGCGCAGATCTGGTACGGGATCAACCGGCTGCTGGAGCCGCTTTATGCCCCGATCCGCAGTATGTTGCCGAATATGGGCGGGCTCGATCTGGCCCCGCTGGTGGTTTTGATCGCGGTGGCCATGGCGCGGATCGTTCTCACGAATAATGCGGCACTGTTCTACTGATCAGGCTGAAGACAGGGTATGAAAAAGGGTGCAAGGGCAGCGGATGTTCTTGCCCCTCCTCCGGCGATATGTGAGTCTGACGGCGCTGCAATTTCCCAAGTCAGGTTGTCCTTCATGTCCGGCGCTGCTCCGCTGTTAAAAGATGTTTTTGGTTTTGACGGCTTCCGACCAGGCCAGGAAGAGATCGTTGAGGCTGTGACGGCGGGCGAGAACGTGCTGGCCATCATGCCTACGGGCGGCGGTAAATCCCTGTGTTTCCAACTGCCTGCGCTGATGAGGGAAGGCGTCACTGTTGTGATTTCTCCGTTGATTGCGCTGATGCGCGATCAGGTGCGGTCCTTGCAGGAGGTTGGTGTGGGCGCTGGCGCGCTGACCTCTGGCAACACGCCGGAAGAGACAGATGCAGTCTGGGCGGGGCTGGAGGCGGGGACGCTCAAGCTGCTCTATATGGCGCCCGAGCGGTTGGCGGCGGGATCCGTGATTGGCATGCTCAAGCGTGTCGGCGTGCGGATGATCGCCGTGGACGAGGCCCATTGCGTCAGCCAGTGGGGCCATGACTTCCGCCCGGACTATCTGCGCATCGGAGAATTGAAGCGCGCGCTGGGCGTGCCACTGGCGGCGTTTACAGCGACAGCGGATGCGGAGACGCAGGCCGAGATCGTTCAAAAGCTGTTCGATGGCACCCCGCCCCGCGCGTTTCTACGCGGGTTTGACCGGCCCAATATCCATCTGGCCTTTGCGGCCAAGAATTCACCGCGCAACCAGATCCTCAACTTTGCCGCTGCACGGCGCGGACAATCGGGGATTGTCTATTGCGGCACGCGCGCCAAGACCGAAGGTATCGCGCGCGCGCTGAATGAAGCAGGCCAGACCGCCATCCACTATCACGGGGGCATGGAGGCCGAGGACCGCCGCATCGCAGAGCGGCGCTTCCAGCAGGAGGATGGGCTGATCGTGGCTGCAACGGTGGCCTTCGGCATGGGCATCGACAAGCCCGACATCCGCTGGGTGGCTCATGCGGACCTGCCCAAGAGCATTGAGTCCTATTATCAGGAAATTGGCCGCGCGGGCCGTGATGGCGCACCTGCGGAGACGCTGACGCTGTTCGGCCCCGAAGACATTCGCCTGCGCCGCAGCCAGATTGATGAGGGACTCGCCCCGCCCGAACGGCGCAGTGCGGATCACGCGCGCTTGAACGGGTTGCTGGGGTTGGCCGAGGCGCTGGACTGCCGTCGCAAAACACTGCTGGAGTATTTTGGTGAGACAGATGTGACCTGTGGACGCTGCGATCTGTGCGACAGTCCGGTAGAGACTTTCGACGGCACGACAGCGGTGCGCAAGGCGCTTTCAGCCATGTTGCGCACCGAGGAATGGTTTGGTGCGGGGCATTTGATCGACATTCTGCTGGGCAACGAGACTGACAAGATCAAACAGCGCGGCCACCAGAGCCTGCCGACCTATGGTGTCGGCACCGAGTATTCGAAGGCCGAGTGGCAAGCCGTCTTTCGCCAAATGATGGGGCGCGATCTGGTGCGTCCTGATCCGGACCGGCACGGGGCGCTGCGGATGACCGATGCGGCCCTGCCTATCCTGCGGGACGAGGCAGGGATCACTTTGCGCCGCGATAGCATCACCGCTGCCGGTTCAGGGCCGCGCAGACCTGCCGTGAGGACGATGGTGAACGATGAGGATGCGCCGCTGCTCTCTGCGCTCAAGGCGAAACGACGCGGACTGGCCGAGGCGGCGAAGGTTCCGGCCTATATCATCTTCACCGACCGCACCCTGATCGAGATGGCCGAGACGCGGCCCGTGAACCTCGACCAGATGGCGCGGATCAGCGGCATCGGCGCCAAAAAGCTGGAAAGCTATGGCGCGGCCTTTCTGGAAGTGATCAATGGTGAGGCAGAAATGATGCATCCGCAACGGCGCAAGCTGGCGGGGCGCAATGCGGGCAGTGTCTATGACCAGCTGCTGGAGGTGCAGGCGCAACTGTCGCGTGGCGCGCTGGGCACGGACAAACCGCTGAGCTGTTCGGCGTCTTTGCTGGCCAAAGTCGCACAAATGCACAACGCCGACGCCAGCGGGATCGAACGGATACTGGGTGACAAACGCGCCGAGCGTTTCGGCGCCGCCTTTCTGGACGTCTTGCGCGACGCGACCTAGATACAGAAAAGAAACCAAGAGGAGCAGATATGCTGGTTGTGATTTCACCTGCCAAACGGCTGGATTGGGCTAAGCGAGACGTCGCGACGACGGCACCTGATTTTCAGGAAGATGCCGTGCGTCTGGTGAAAGCCGCGCGCAATCTTACGTTGGGCGACCTGAAATCTCTCATGTCGCTCAGCGATGATCTGGCGCAGCTGAACCGCGAACGGTTCAAGACATTCGAGGAGGCGCCAGTGGGGGCAGCCACCCGTCCTGCCGCGCTGGCCTTTGCCGGTGATACCTATCAAGGGCTTGAGGCTGAAACCCTCGACACGGATGAACTGAGCTTTGCGCAAGATCATCTGCGCATCCTGTCGGGCCTTTACGGAGTTTTGCGTCCGCTGGACGCGATCCAGCCCTACAGGCTGGAAATGGGGAGCCGTCTGAAAACGAAACAGGGCAAGAACCTGTATGAATATTGGGGCAGCACCATTTCGGATGCGTTGAATGCGCAGGCACAGGCGACCGGAAGCGATGTCCTGATCAATTGTGCCAGTCAGGAATACTTTGGCGCCGTTGATCTTGAGGCGCTGAATATGAAGGTGATCACCCCCCAGTTCATGGAAGACAAGGGCGACAGCAAAGGCCCCAAGATTGTCAGTTTTTACGCCAAGAAAGCCCGCGGCGCGATGGCGCGGTTTATCGTACAAAAACGCATCGATACCCTTGAGGGGATCCTTGATTTCGACAGCGGAGGGTATGCGTACAAACCCGAACTGTCCAAACCCGAGGCTCCCGTATTCCTGCGGCCCTATCCGGTGTCTTGAACGCGCTCCACTATAACAGGCAGCGTCCCTTTGGGGCGCGCCAGATGGATATGTTCCTCTATCATGGCACGGCGGAGCGGTTTGGTCAGATAATGGTCCAACCCTGCTTGCAAGATTGATTTGTCATCATCCGGCAGGGCGTGGGCGGTCATCGCGACGATCGGGATGTGCCCGCCAAGGCGCTTTTCAATGTCGCGAATTTTCCGGGTTGCCTGTTTGCCGTCCATGCGCGGCATAGAGATGTCCATGAAGACCAGATCGGGTTTGAAACTTTGGTAGAGGGCGACGGCCTCCTCGCCATTGGCGGCGAATTTCAGATCGATATTCAGCGACTTGACCATTTTTCCGAACACAAGCTGGTTGGTTTTGTTGTCTTCCGCGGCCAGCACGCGCATCCTGCGCTCCATAACAGGTGTTTTCTGAGCGGCAGGGGCGATCTGCTGCAAAGCGGTGAAAAGCGCGCGGCGGGGCAAAGGTTTTTGCAGCATTTTGGCAAAACCGGATGCGCGTGGATTTTCCTTCACTTCACCCAGATTTGAGCTCAGCAGAACCAGCGGAATCACTTTCTCCCGCGCCTTCAACGCATCGGTCAATGCCAGTGCGTCAAGGTGCGGCGGCTTGTGATCTGTGATGATCATGTCAAAATCATCGTCCAACATGGCAAGGGCTTCGGCAGTAGAGCCCAATCCGACCGTGTGCAGCTGCAATTGCTGCAACTGCCGTTCCAGAATGGTGCGGTTTGCCGGCATATCGTCCACCACCATCACCCGTTGCACCCGCGAAGCAAGCGCCGGATAAGCTATGTCTATAGGTCCATCCGCCTCCAGCTCTACCCTGAAACCAAAGCACGATCCGACACCTTCTTCTGACGTCACCCAGATCTCGCCCTTCATCAGCTCCACCAGACGCTTTGTAATGGCAAGCCCTAGACCCGTGCCGTCAAACTGGCGGTTGCGTTCGTTCTCGACCTGATTGAACTCACCGAAGATGTGGTTGGTCATATGCGCAGGAATCCCGATACCGGTATCCTCGACAGACATATGAACCGCCACACAGCCCTTTGCGGCATCCGCCACGCCGGTAACCCGGATCAGTACATGACCCTGATTGGTGAACTTCACGGCATTGCCGATCAGGTTGGTCAGCACCTGCCGCAACCGGCCTGCATCGCCGATCATTTCGGTAGGCAAAAACAGATCATAGTCCAGCACCAGTTCCAGACCCTTGTTGCGCGCCATGGGCTGCAACAGCATGATCACCTCGTGACATGCGCGCTCCAGATCGAAGGGCGCATTGTGCAATTCCAGTTTGTCTGCCTCGATTTTCGAGTAGTCCAGCACGTCGTTGATGATCACCAACAGCGCCTCACCGGAATTCTTGATGGTCTGGACATAAAGCCGCTGTTCTTCGTTCAGCACCGTATCATCCAGCAGCTCGGCCATGCCGACGACGCCGTTCATTGGCGTGCGTATTTCATGGCTCATGTTGGCGAGAAAGGCGGATTTGGCGCGGTTTGCGGCCTCTGCCAGTTCGCGCGCGGCCTTCAGCTCGCGCTCGTAATGCACGGTAGCCGTAATATCGAGAGCGAGCGAGACGACATCTCCGCTGGGCCCGCGCTGGTCAATCATCTTGATGTAGCCGCCGTTCCATAGGCGGATCACCTGCGGCTCTGGATGGCGGGCCTGAAAGCGCGCCAGCATCCGCTGTCGCCACTCTGTCGGCTCGACACCGCCCAGATCAACGATACCTTCATCGGTCAGGACCTGTAAGATAGTAACAAAATTTACGCCGGGTTTGATGACCTCCAGCCCCTCGAAAACCGCAAGATAGGCCTGATTGGCCATGATCAGTCGATTGTCCCCATCGAAAAACGCAAACCCGTCCTTGATCGTCTCGATTGAGTGCCAGAGCCGCCGCTCCACCACAGCAATTTTTTCATGCGCCGCGTTGAGGTCTGATTTGACCTTGCGATTCTCCTCGCCCATGCTCTCCATCAGCGCGCGCGTGTCCACGATCTCGTCGCTGAGTTGGCGCGCATCGCGCCCCAGCTTGCGGTTAGCGGCAAAAAGCTCTGCTTTTTTCAGCTCCAACATTCGTTCTGCCGCCAATCGGCCACGCCGCTCTTCGGTGAGTTTTTGCTGTAAGCTCATCCATGCCTCATTAGTCGCAGTGTGCAGCACCTTTTGTGCGCTGGCTTTGGTAAACACTGGCTTAAGATGGCCCCCTTGATCGCGAGCGTCACCGCGTGCCACGCTCACCGCACCGGACAAAGGATTCTGTCATGCGTATTTTGCGAAATCTTGCGGGGGCAGTAACCTTGCTCATGGTGGGGGCGTCCGCCCTCGCGGCACAGACGGCTCTGCCCGATCACCGCTACGTCTATACGCCTGACACTGATTTCTACGGTGCTGACCTTGGTCCGCTTTTTGATACCACGCAGGCGGCCTGTCTACGGGCCTGCGATACACAGTCCAGTTGCGTAGGGTTCACCTACAATACTCGCTCTCGTGCCTGTTTCCCGAAGTCCGCTGTCACACGCGGAGAGTTCTTTGCGGGTGCGCAATCAGCGCGCAGGATCCAGACACCTCCGGCGGCTCAGGCGCTGGGTCAACAGCGTCAGGCCGATCTGGCGTTTCTGGATGCGTCTGATTTTGTGCAGGCGCGCGATCTGGTCCAGATCAACGCCGACCGTTTTCCCGACACGGGACTTTCTCTCGATGACCTGATGGCGGCCCTGCAGCCAGCCATTGCGCGCGGGGATGTTCCTGCCGCGACGCGTCTGACCGGCGGAGCTGTGGCGATAGCGGACCGCAGTGATTTGTGGGCGCGCCTGTCTTGGCTGGGCCAGCGGCCGCGCGGCGACACGCCTCGTGATCTGGCCCGACAGCTACAACAGGATGCGGTGCCTGCCGCCGTCAACGCCTACCTGCGTGCAACCACACCGGAGGATCAGGTGGACGCGCTGGATCTGTTGGCCCGCGCGCTTGAGGATGCCAATCGCGGACGGGACATGATCGGTGCGTTGCGTCTGGCGCAGCGCATAGAGCCGCGCGCGGAGTTTGCCGCAGCGCTGGACACCGCCATAGCAAAATACGGCTTTCGCATTGTCGATACCCGCGTTGACAACAACAGTGCCCGCCCCCGCATCTGCGCAGAATTCTCGGAGCGGCTGGTGCAGGCGGGCATCGAGTATGCCTCGTTTGTCCGCTTGCAAGATCCGACGCTGGTGGTCGAAGTGGAAGACCGTCAGCTGTGCATTGAAGGTGTCACACATGGCGCGCGCTATACTGCCACTTTCCGCACGGGCCTGCTTGCGGCCAGTGGCGAGGTGCTGCACAAGGATGTGACCCTTGCGCTCTATGTCCATGACCGGGACCCGTTAGTGCGGTTTTCCGGCCGTTCCTACGTGCTGCCCCGTGGGCCTGAGGCCGCGCTGCCGGTCGAGACGGTCAACACCGACACCGTCGAGCTGAAGCTGCGCCGGATCAGTGACCGGAACCTTTTGCGCGCCATGCAGGACAGCTATTTCGGCAAGCCGCTGAGCAAGTGGGAAGAGGACATGTTCGCGGGCACCATCGCGCAGGATGTCTGGACGGGAACGGGCGTGGTGCAGAACAGCCTGAACACTGCGATGACCACACGTCTGCCGCTGGGGGAAGCCCTGAAGGACCAGCCCGCAGGGATCTATGCGCTGAGCGCCGGTATCAAAGGCGCCGACCCCTATGACAACCCCGCTGCGACGCAGTGGTTTATCCTGACCGATCTGGGGCTTAGCACACTGTCCGGCACCGATGGTCTGCATGTGAATGTCCGCAGTCTTGGGCAGGCGCAGGCGCGCGCGGATGTAAAGCTTACTTTGATTTCACGCGCAAATGCCGTGCTGGGCGAGGTGGTGACTGACGCGCAAGGCCGCGCGCATTTCGCCGCTGGTCTGACCCGTGGCAGCGGCTCTGCCGCGCCTGCGCTGCTGACCGCGCTGGACGCAGAGGGCGACGCGGCATTTCTGTCGCTGACTGATCCCGCGTTCGACCTGTCTGATCGTGGGGTAGAAGGCCATCCGCCCGCCCCTGCCGTCGATACCTTCCTGACCACTGATCGCGGTGCGTATCGCGTGGGCGAGACGGTTTTCGCCACCGTTCTCACCCGCGATGCGCTGGGGCGCGCGGTGAATGGCCTACCGCTGGTTGCTGTGCTCAGCCGTCCGGATGGGGCTGAATACAGCCGCACGCTCAGCGCGAATGCCGCTGTGGGCGGGCATGTCTTTGCCCTGCCTGTGGGCCGCCAAGCCCCGCGCGGTGCATGGCGGCTGGACGTGATTGCGGACCCTGCCGACGGGCCTCTCGCCTCCCGAACCGTGCTGGTCGAGGACTTCCTGCCGGACCGGATCGAATTTGACGTCAGCCTGCCGGACGCGCCAATTGCGCTGTTCGACACAACTGTTGCGCAAGTCGATGCGCGGTATCTCTTTGGTGCGCCCGCTGGCGATCTGGCCGTCGAGGGAGAGCTGCGCCTGCGCATCACCCGCAGCCTTGACGGCTATGAAGGCTACCGGTTTGGCCGCCATGATGAGGCGTTCAACACCCGCACCTCCTACCTTGATCCTGTTCGTACTGACGCGCAGGGCAGTGCCCCCCTGCCTCTCACCATGCCGCAACTGGAAGAGGTGCCAAGCCAGCCGCTGGAACTCGCTTTGACTGCCCGCATCGCCGAAGGGTCCGGCCGCCCGGTCGAGCGGCGCCTGACCCGCGCGCTGACGCCCGAGGGCCCGATGATCGGCGTCAAGCCCAACTTCGAGGGTGTTCTGTCCGAAGGCGCGGAGGCGCAGTTTGGTCTGATCGCCACCAAAGGCGACTTGCCCGTGCAATGGACCTTCAACCGGATCAAAACCCGCTACCAATGGTATCAGAGCGGCGGCAGCTGGGAGTGGGAGCCCGTCACCCGCCGAATCCGTGAGGACAGCGGCGAGATGACGCTCGGCAGCACGCCCGCCGCGCTCGCTTTGCCCACGCAGTGGGGCCAGTATGAACTGGTGGTCGAAAGCCAAGGCGCACCCTATGCAGTGACCTCCGTCTCGCTCGCCTCCGGCTGGTACGGCGGTGATGATGCCTCGGCCACACCGGATTTCCTTGCAGTATCGCTGGACCGCGAAAGCTATGCTGTGGGTGATACTGCGCAGCTGCGCATTGTTGCACCCGAAGCGGGCGTTGCGCTGGTGTCCGTGCTGTCCAACCGCGTGATTGAACAGCAAAGCGTGGACGTGTCCGAGGGTGAGAACACAATTCCCCTCACCGTGACCGAAGATTGGGGCAATAGCGCCTATGTCTCTGCCGCCGTGATCCGCCCGATGGACGTCGAAGCCGGTTTGAACCCCGCGCGCAGCCTCGGGCTGGCCCATGCGACAATTCTGCCAGCAGAGAAACAGCTGACCGTGACGCTGACGGCGCAGCCGGAAGTCGACGGGCAGGCTGGTACGCTGCGAGTGCCGCTGATGGTCGAAGGTGTCACGGCGGGCGAAACAGCTTATGTCACCCTCGCAGCCGTGGATGTGGGTATCCTAAACCTCACTGGTTTTGAGGCACCCGATCCCTCTGATCACTACTTCGGCCAGCGCCGTCTTGGCGTGGAAATCCGCGATGTCTACGGCCGCCTGATCGACGGGCTGAATGGAGCAATGGGCAGCATCCGCTCCGGCGGCGATGCGGCCGCCTCTGCTCAGCTGCAATCGCCACCGCCGACCGAAGCACTGATGGCGTTTTTCAGCGGTCCGGTGACCGTCGGCGCCGATGGCCGCGCGATGATCGAAGTGACACGACCCGCGTTCAACGGCACGATCCGTCTGATGGCAGTCGCGTGGTCCGAAACCGCCGTGGGCAACGCCAGGCAAGACGTTATCGCCCGCGATCCCGTGGTGATCACCGCCAGCCTGCCGCGCCTTCTGGCGCCGCAGGACCAGAGCCGCCTACTGCTGGAAATGATCCATACGGGTGGTGAAAGTGGCGTCATGACGATGGAGGTGTTCGCAGATGCGGGCATTGCCATGGGCGCTGTCCCGTCGGAGGTGAATATCACAGATCAAGGCACGCTGCGCCTGCCGCTGGACATCACCGCGCGCGAGATCGGGGATCATGAGATCACGGTGCAACTGACCACACCGCAGGGTGTGGTCCTGCGCCGCGTCCTGAAAATGCCGGTACGCAGCAATGATCCCGAAACTGCAACAACCCGCCGCTTTACCTTGAACCCGGATGAACGGTTCACTTTTGACGCTGCCGCTCTCACGGGTCTGCGCGCAGGCACGGCATCGGCCACACTTGCCGCTGGACCGCTTGCGCGCTTTGATGTGCCGGGCCTTCTGCGCCAGCTGGACCGCTATCCTTACGGCTGTACCGAGCAGGTCACCTCAGGCGCGCTGCCTCTGCTGTATCTCAGCGGGCTTGCTCAGGATGCAGGGCTTGGCACTCCGGATGACATCACCGGCAAGATCGCCGATGGCATCGCCCGCGTAATGGCGCGGCAGGCTTCAAACGGCGCCTTTGGGATGTGGCAGGCGCAGTCGGGTGACTTCTGGCTGGATGCTTATGTGACCGATTTCCTGTGGCGCGCGCAAGCGCAGGGTCATGCGGTGCCGCAACGCGCGCTGTCCTCGGCGCTGGACAATTTGCGCAACCGCATCAACTTTGCCCCCGATTTTGACGAGGGAGGCACGGATATCGCCTATGCGCTGCTGGTTCTTGCGCGCGCGGGCGCGGCGCAGATGGGTGATCTGCGATACTACGCCGACACCAAGGCGGAAGCCTTCTCAACGCCGATGGCCGCCGCACAACTTGGCGCGGCGCTTGCCGCCTACGGCGATCCGGTGCGCGCCGACCGCATGTTCAGCCGCGCAGGCGCGCTGCTGCTGCAACCTGCGGACCGAAGCGCATGGCGGGACGATTTCGGCAGCACCCTGCGCGACCGCGCCGCCGTGCTGACGCTCGCCACCGAAGCGGGCAGCACGGCGCTGGACCTTGGGCCGCTTGCACAATCCTTGCAGGCCGAAGGCCGCGACCTGTCCACACAGGAAGCAGCGCAAGTAGTCTTGGCCGCGCACGCCCTTGGCGCATCCGATACCACGGGCGGCATCGAAGTGGATGGCGCTGCGGTATCGGGCCCGATCGTCCGCCAGCTCAGTGATCGTGACCCGACGCCTGCTGTGATCCACAACACAGGCACGACGCCCACGGATCTGACCCTGACCACCTATGGCGTGCCCGAGGTCGCTCCGCCCGCGGGGGGCTATGGCTACGCGCTCAGCCGCCGGTATTTCACGATGGAGGGTGAAGAGGTCTCCGGTCCGGTGCGCGCCGGTACTCGTCTGGTCGCTGTGCTGGGCGTGCAGCCCTTCGAGGAAATCGGCGCGCGGCTGATGATCGACGATCCGCTGCCCGGCGGTTTCGAGATCGACAACCCCAATCTGCTGGCCAGTGGTGCGGTCAGTGCGCTGGACTGGCTGCAAACGGTAACACCGGAAAATGTCGAGTTCCGGTCAGACAGGTTCCTTGCCGCCGTGGATCACACCGGAGCCGAGCCCTTCCAGCTGGCCTATGTGGTGCGCGCCGTCTCGCCAGGCAGTTACCACCACCCTGCGGCTTTGGTCACTGATATGTACCGGCCCGAATACCGCGCCATCGCCGCGACCAGCCGCCTGACCGTCACGCCGTGAGGCGCCTTGCCGCCCTGATGGTTGCAACGGTTGTGCTGCTGGCACTGGCCGCGCACGGGCGCGACAGGCTGGATGCGTGGGTGGACGGCACCGCGTTGCCCCCTGTTCTGTCGGATGTCGGCGTTGAGGTCCGCGCGCGCGACGGCAGCTTGTTGCGCGCCTTTCCGGTCGAGGACGGGCGCATCCGGATGGCCGTGCGGCTGGACCAGGTCGACCCGCAGTTTGTTGCCATGCTGGTCGCCTATGAGGACAAGCGCTTCTATCGCCACAACGGCGTGGATCTGCGCGCCGCCCTGCGCGCGGCGGTGCAGGCGGTGCGCTATAGCAAAGTCGTGTCGGGCGGATCGACGCTGAGCATGCAGGTTGCGCGGTTGCTGGAAAACTCCGGCACCGGAAGCGTCACGGGCAAGCTGCGGCAGATGCGGCTGGCCCTCGCGCTGGAGCGGCGGCTGGGCAAGGACGAGATCCTGACGCTCTACCTGCATCACGCGCCCTACGGTGGTGCCGTGGAAGGCGTGCGTGCTGCCAGCCTGATGTGGTTCGGCAAGGAGCCCGCGCGGCTGACACAGGCCGAGGCCGCGCTGTTGATCGCCTTGCCTCAATCGCCCGAAGCGCGCAGACCCGACCGCCATCCCGATGCCGCGCGCGCGGCCCGTGCGCGCGTGCTGGCGCGGTTGGATCTGGCACCGGAGCACCGGCAGGCGGACGTGCCGCGCGCCCTGAGGCACATGCCTCAAGACGCCCCGCATCTGGCTGCCGCCCTGCGCCGAAGCGCCCCTGCCGCGCTGCGCCACGACACGACCGTCGACGCGCATCTGCAACGGCAGTTGCAAACGCTCGCCTCCCGCGCTGTAGACGGACAGGCTGCGGGCGTCTCCGCGGCGATCATGGTTGCCGACCATCACACGGGCGAGGTGCTGGCCTACGTCGGCTCGCCTGCTTTCAATGGCGAGGACGGCGCGCTGGGGTTTGTCGATATGACGGCGGCCAGCCGCTCCCCC
>TARA_R110002020_G_scaffold134824_2_pt1 | contig 25444 bp, 19 predicted proteins | sample TARA_R110002020 | Tara Oceans TARA_R110002020 (sample SAMEA4396489) | marine metagenome | biome: Westerlies Biome; feature: [MES] marine water layer (ENVO:01000295) within the mesopelagic zone...; material: water (ENVO:00002006), including particulate matter (ENVO:01000060) such...
TGGGCGGTGCGTCCGCCATCCGAAGCTCAGCGGGACGTAGTTCCGGCTCTCCGGGCCGGGCAAACTCGGGCTCTACTTTCTCCATGCGAGCACGAAACGCATCATCCCCCTCATCCAGGTACTTCTGGATCTTGCCGAGAGCATCTCCTGCATCAACGTACCGGCGCTCACCTACGGCAATCGCGGCGTCATTAGCAAGGCGTTGAACTTCATTGTAGACCGGAATCGAGCGATGCTCCTGGGCGTACAGGTCCATCTGCTCTTCGAGGTCTTTCGCAAACTTCTCACGGGTCTTTGGTGCCTCTACCATATCCACATGTCGGCGGTAGCCCTGGTCAATAAGCGCCTTGTGGTAGGTGGCGTCATCTTTGGCAGTCTTTAGTCCACGAACAAAGTTGCCAGTCTCATCAGGGGTATCAATATAGTCATAGGTCTTCTTGAGCTTGCCCTTCACCGAGCCAGTAGCCAGATCACCCACCCGCTGAATCAAATCACCGACATTCTCCGTAAGTTTAGATATTGGCGCAAGTGCGCCGTCTCGGTAGCGCACCTGAACCATCTGTGACTCAGGCCCTGCACGCTGTATCCGGCCCATCTTGTGGAAGGCTTTTCTGATCTCATCAGGAGTCTTGGGTAGGTCAGCGGGAGGTAGTTCTTCCTCCACCCTCAACAGGTCTTCAGCAATCTCCACCTCGTCAAGATCTGGGATGTATTGGCCATCAAACCCGGCTCGTTGTCTTGACAAGGCGCTGAACACCCCCTCATCTGCTAAGCGCACCTGGAACCGCGTAGCGCGGCGCAAAGCAACCTCGCGGCGAGAGCCCATGGCCGCTGCCTTATCGTCAAACAGCCGGTCAACAAGATTTACAAGAGCGGGATGGAAGTCGGTCCTTGCTCTTGGGTTCCGTCTAAACCAGGAACTAAACCAGTTAGACATGCGCTCCATAAGATTGTTGAAAATGCGGAGAAGATCTCCAGCGCCTCGTTGTGTTTCAATAATCTCTGGCAGCCGCTGCGTAATAACAAATTCGGCAAAGTTCTCAGCGAACCATTCGTTAAATTGAAGGTCTGACATGGTTCCAAAACCACGAACGTATGGCGTGTCTCGCAATAAACCAAAGTCATCTAATTCATCTCTGAATGCTTTGGAAAGAATAGCGATTTCAGTATCAGCCAAAAACGACATAGCAACGCCATGCCCAAGCTCGTGAAGGAACTGATAGGTTCGGGGGCCAACACGATCCGATCCTTGCTTGTAACGGTGAAGCGCCTGTTCGAATTGAACCACAAGTTGTTCAACTTTTTCAGGTGAAAACACCTCACCCTCTTGACGGCGCATCCATGTCTCGGCATCAACGTAGCGCTCTGATAACTGACGCGCTGTGTAGGTTTTGCCTGTCGCGGGATTTTTTCTGCCCGACAAGAAACGCAAAGCGATAGAGCCAAAGCCCTTACCCTCGTCTCTGTTGTAGCGAATAGCCTGCAAAACTTCATCAATATTTGCGCCGACAAGAAGAGGGTTCTCGACTGCCTTGAGTGTGCCAACCTCATCTGCGTATCCGAAGAACTCTACGGAGCTAATCAGTCGGTCAACAGCGCCTCCCTCTGACCCAAGCTCTGTAGTCCTGGCCGCTGCGCCTTGTGAAATACCAGCAATCTGATCATTGAGACGTATGTCTCTTAAAACCCTTTCAGGAAGGGACATAACCAGTGCTTCAAGAACAGACGCCTGATCGGCCTCAAGGAATCCTCGTTCAACAAGAGCCCTAATGGATTGAACAATTTGAGCGCGGCCAGCATCTGCCTGTGCGCCTGCTACCTTGGCCTCGGTAGCGCCATCTAATGTTTCTCGGGCACGTCGTACTCGTTCGGAAACATCATTAAGAACATTGTCAAAGAACCGTTCAAATGAATTGCGGGTGGCTTCGTTTGAAAACTGGACTAAAATATTGTCCTCTGCTTGCGAAAGCAGTTCTACAAACTCATCGAACTTTGATTGAGCGGTAGCAGGTGTGTCAGCAAATTCTTTTGCAAGACGATGTGAAATCTCGCCAATAAGATCGGCACCAATGTCGCTCTTGTCCGATACGCGACTGAGAAGAGTTACGAGCAACTCCATGCTCATTGTTCTTAATGCGGCTTTTTCACCAATAGCGTTAACAATTTCAAACCTTGTGGCATTTTGTAATGCGGAAACCTGGGCCTCATCAGACAGATCAACATCAATTGTTTTAAGTTCATCAACGGGAATAGAGTCGACCACAGCTTGTTTCGCCGCATCAAATGCATCTGTACTTGTTGCTATTGGGAGGCTTGGGGGTTCTGTAAAACGCCCCGCATCGATCTCCTTCAGCCACTGCTGCATATACCAATCAAGAACCCTTTCGCCTCCTTCCAGGCCCCGGCTTCTAGCGGCAGCAACACCAATCGTCTCAGCAAGCGCCATCATGGCATCAATCGCATCAACTCCTCGAAGACTTTTGTAGGACAAGGGGTTTCGTTCATGTGCGGCTTCAAGCTCATCTCTAAGACGAACGTATGAATCAGACTCACGAATCCTTGCAGTGTAATCATCAACACTATCGAGACGCTCTGCCGCTTCCGAAAGGAACTTAGCGGTTCTCATTTTTGATGAGTTTTCAAGAACCCCTCTTACGTCCTCGGCCTTAATCCCGCCACGACGCATGACCTCATACACGTTGGATCTGAACCGTGGGCCAAATCCCTCAAGTGGATTTCTGCCTTGAAGCAAATTCTTATTGAAGTGTTCACGAGCCATCATGCTCGTTAGGTCATGCATGCCACCGAAATCAGCGCGAAGCTCTCTTGGGGCCAGCCCAGGTACAGCGCGTCTCCAGCCCATTAAACCTTGCTGCTGTCTTCTGGCACGTTTTAAGCGCCGTTTTGCAACATTGACTTCCTGGTCTCCAAAGATTTGCTCACGCAAATCTCTGCGCCCAAGCCTTTCCACAGTCTCCGCCCTACGGGCTTCTGCTCCAGTCTCCGCTACATCTACTGCCTTTTCATAGGTCGCGATGTCCTCGATTGGAGCCAGCTTTTTCGTAAGACTTCCTAATCCGAAAAAACCTTGCGGCAGATACGCAGCACGCAACGTGTCGGAGGACAGCCGTAAGCCAGGCATGTCTTCGTAAATCTTCAACAGACGGCTTGTTCCTACAATAGGTCGGGATGCTGTAGTAAGCATCCACTGCTCACCCGGAACGGCAACATCAAGGAATAAGCCCAGCGAAGTTAATCGCTTCCAGCCGTTGTCTGTTGGGTCGTACCCTAAACCCCGAGCAACATCTTGAAATCGACCCATAAAGCCAGCTAACTCTGGGTCTTCAAGCCCCATCCACCAGTCATTCATGCCGCCACGATCATTCGCTCGACCATCCCAATCCCACAAACCAAAGTTGTCGCCAATCGACAACACAGGATCAAGCAACAAGTCCATGGCTGTTTCAGCGATAGGGTCAAACGCAACAGTCGAGCCCACCCTGAATACTTGACCAGCCGTGCTTTCCTCTACATTGATGGTTGTTCCATCAGCACCATAGGAGGTGTTTGTCATCGCGTTGCCGAGCGTTTCTCCCATAAACCGACCAAACTGACGTTCTTCTGCGCCGTATGTGGCTTCTCTGGCATTACTCCAGGTTTCAACGTTTTTGCGAAACCCCTCGTAGCCCCCCATCCTGGTAATTACACCCGAGGACATTGCGCTGGGAAGCATGAAAAACTTCATTTTATTTAAGCGACTTTGGATGTCATCCCAACCGTCATCTGTATCGACATACTGCTCAAGGGTCATGCCCTGCTCTTCAGCGATGCGCTTCGATCTGTTCATAAGATCACCCATCTGCCAGGTCAGGTATTCCTGCCCCCCTGGAAGATCGGCCAGGGACATCTGTCCTGCAATCTCAAAGTCCTGCGCGGCTAAAAACTCTTTCTTAAACTCTGAATACTCAGGAACATCAAGCACCAACTCGTTGATATGAAGGTCAGCACGAGACCATCCAAGTACCAGTCTATACAGAACGGCCTTACGTTCCTCCTCATTGTCTGCAATGAGTTCTTCGTTATCAAAGAATTTCTTTAAATCCTCAACCTGGGAAGTACCCCATAGAGCCTCAGAGGTTTCCCCGAGATCAAACCCTGGTACATCCCAAGCTGGCGCGATGCGGCGCAATCCTTCGTAACCAGTGAAAGCAGTCTGGGTCGCTATGTTCCGAGTAGCGGTTAGTGATTGTGTGATTCCGCTAAGATCAATGCTTGGACCATAAGGGTTTACAGCTTGAAAAACTGGATTAACGCCCATGGAAAGGTCGCCCCAAGTGCTGTTCCTCATGTGGCCAGCCCTTGTTAAAAAAGAAGACTCGCCAAGCTCGTTTCGATGAACATCCCGGAGTCTCTGATCCGGCCACATGTCGCTTGGGATTTGCTGAATAGCGCGTTCCAGCCTTTTCGTAACTTCCTCGTACTGTCCAGTCCCAGGCGTTTGCTCTTCCCGAATACGCCACATAGCGATAGCGCCTTTTACTCGTTCAGTAAGCTGCGCGTTCGTTGGGTAAGTGTCGATGTCGCCCCATTCTTCAGGGTCTGAACCAGGCTTGATTCCCTTCTTCCAGTTCGCAACCCAATCTGATGGCTGGGCTATCCAAGTGCTTTGAAGGCCACCAACAGTTTCCTGCCTTTCCATTTCCTTAAGCCAGGCGTCTCGCTGTAGAATGTATTGACTAAACGTGTCTAAAAATGGTGCCTCATTCCTGGCAATAAGGTTCTGCTGCTCAAGGTGCTGGTTGTAGGTTGCCGCCTCTTCGTCGCTGGCAGTTTTTAAATGGGCCCGAATCTCAACGGTTTCATACCATGGCCGCAGCAACCCGGTATCAGGGTTTTCAACATCCGGGTGTGCGTTTTCTGACGGATGGCCTGGATAAATAACGCGAGGATTGAACTGAGTAGAACGCTCTCTCCACCATCGTCTGCCGCGCGATGATCCGTGATATTTTTCAGCAGAAACATCGTCATGCCATGGGTTTAAATATTCTGAAAGATAGCCTAATCCTGACCGGACTCCACCCGCCAAAGCGCTTTCATTAATAATGTCTCGGCCCGCGCCAATAACACCAGGACGATTAATGTTGCGCTCATGCCCCTCAAGTCGATCAACCAAATTCATTCCACCACCTTCGTGGCGGGAAGCGGTGCTTTGTAATGCCCTAACTGCCGCCTCTTGTGGCGGAAGCTTCTCTTCCTCCTGAAGAGTTTGAGCAATCTGGTACTTCATGACCTCTTCCATGCGGTCGCGATACGATGCCTCTGGAGTAAAAGAACCAGGAAGAGCAAACACAGATGATCGTGGCGCAAGCTTTCTAATAAAAGAACGCTCGCCGCTGTCTTCTTCTGTCCCTTCTGCTGCGTAAGCCTCAGAAGCCCTACTCATAAAGTCAGGGTCGTTAAAGGTGTTGTTCAAAAGCTCTACCGCTGCATCATCTCTTTCTTCATCAGTCAGGCCAGGGCTGGTCTCCTCAATCCTTTTCCGACCTGCTTCAATCAAACGACGCTGCTGTGCTTCTGCCTCGTTGATGTCTATAGATGGAGATTCAGGCTCTAAATACCCTTCTGGATACCCCTCAAAAAGATCATTGTCTTCTTCAGTAGTAGACCGAACACCGGCTCTTGCGGCTCCTGCTGTAGGCACTTTAGCCATAAGTTACATCTCTCTTGGCATTGAGTTTTGAAGAAGATCGTCATCCCGAGGAGGCGCTCGATTTTCACGCCAGTCGGTCATGCTGCTCCAAATGCTTTCCCATTCAGCCTGCTTTTCCTCTGGCAGTTTCTTTAGCTGATTTTCAAACTCTGCATTTTGCGTCTTCTCTTCGACCACATCTACCAACTCGTGTGAAAGCTGAAAGCCTTTATTGAGGTGGCTCACAAGCCACTCAGGGTCTGAGCCAACGGCTCTTACACCATCAATAATTCCACGCGCCGTAATTGCTCCAGAGGGAGTGGTTACAGGTTTTGGTTCTGGAAACATAGAAGAGTAAAAGTCCACCGGGGCTGTTTGTATTTGTGGCATTTCGACGGGAGGAGTTCTGGGCTTTCTTTCTGGGAGGTAGCTTGACGTAGGCGCTTGTATCGGTGCAGCGGAGGGCTCTTGATTTAAGGAATCTCCTATGCCTCTCAACAATGAATCAACGTACTGATCGTACTGCTCCCGCCATAGCTCTGGCTCTTTATCATAATCCGCAGTAATTTCTGGCGCACCACCCGCAGGCTGAGTTTCAAACCCACCTGGTTTAAAATCACCATCACCTTCTTCGATTAACCCGGCAGCCGAACCAAACTCAAAGTCAAACTCATCGTTTTCTTTAGGTTCAGGAGAAGGCGCAACGTCTAATGTGTCATCTCCATAAACTTGCCTGGCAAGCTCCCTCATAGAACGGCCAGACCGTAGGACCTCTTGCCCCTGAACGCCCGGAAAAACATCAGGTGTAACGCCTTCAACGGAAGCGTCCCTTCGCCTAACGCTTCCAGGGGTCTGCAATTCGTAGGTGTAATCTGGCTCTTCAGGTCTCTGTTCTGGAACCGCTACATCATCTCCAACGTCCTCGCTTTCCGGCCTTGCTTCAAGCTGGGCTTCCTTGCTTGCGAGAAAGCGTTCGAGGTCTCTAATGCTTTGTTGTTGGGAGTCTGTGGGCTCTGGCACTTCCAGTAAAGCTTCAAGACTTTTCTTTGCTTCCTCAACATTCAAATCACGCAAAGACACATCTGACATAAGCTGTCTTGCCTCTTCGACGCCCTCGACTCCTTCTTCTTCTCCCTTCCGCTGGCCAACGTCACCAAACGTTGTAGCAAGTTCTTCTTCTTGGTCCGCAGTAAGGACAGCAGAAGCCGGTGCCTCAGTTCCAAGACCACGCAAGGCCGGTGGCTCAATGCGGTAATCTGGGTCGTTCTCAACAAGAAAATCAATCGTTCCAGTGGCTTCACCAGAGAAGTTAAGGTGTCGATTTTGTTCAACAAGCAGGGCCTGTAGGGCTTGTTTGTCCCCTTCGAGTTCTTGCAGAGCAGCCACGGCTGCGTCGTTGTCTTGAAAAGATCTATCACTTCGCGAGCCAACATCAGACTCTATGTCTCGAACTTCATCTTCAAGAAGCTGAATCGTTTCACGAGTTGTAGAGATTCTATTGCTCAAGCTGCTTGCCTTCGCAACAGCACCCGCGTTGATTCCCTGAAGAACCATCAGTCGCTCGCGCGGACCCATTGCGGACCACTCGGCTGCGACTCCTCTCTCTGAGCCAACAAGGGGCTTCAACTGATCATGAATCTGTCCGTACAAGTCATGCTGTTCTTCAGCTTCACGCGCCCTACGTTCTTGCCGGTTAATATTGGCGACCAGGGCTTCAATCTGTGGGCTCACGGTATCCAGATATTCTGGGTCGTCGCTAGCTGCCCGAATCTCATTTAGGTTTGCACGCAGGCGAACCAGTGCCGCGTCGGCCTGTGCCATTTCTCGACTGGACTGTAGCCAGCGTGTTGACGCTTCACTAAAGTGACCTCTAATAGCCTCTTCATTCAGAACTTGACTCTCAACAAACTCATTCGCAATCTTGCCACGCGGACCAGAGACCAGCATCCGGCCTTCTTCTAAAGTCTCACGACGCACATCCTCGTCCTCGATTCCCAAGACCTCATCAAGAATCGACTGCACGTCTTCGTCAACGTACTCAAAGGGTGTCAGCGTAGCAGCAAGACCCTTACGGCCAAGACGACGTTCGATAATATCTGCACGAGCACCTTCAGCACCTTCACGCTCACCCATGACCTCTTTGAGTCGGGTTTCGTAATCCTCAATCATTTTCTGGGTTTTTAGTGTGGTCTCCGTCTCGGCAAGCGGAGCCGCAGGTGCTCCTCCTCCTGTAGAGGTTCGAGATGATGATGAACCAGAGCCAGCGCCGAAATCAGGCACTTCTGCCTTCTCTTTTCTGCGGGCCACGTTCATTTCCTGAATACGAGCAATATTCTGATCGCTTCCGTACAGCCTAAACTCGTCTTCCCATGATCCAGAACCAGCGCCACCAAGAACCGCTTGTGTTCTGTATTTTACATCTATTGCTGGATATCCAGTTACAATCGCGTGTTGAAATGCGTCTGCCTCTGCTTGTCCAAAGTCTTCTAAAATCTGTTTGTACATCAAGATAAAGACTGAACCACCACGCGCTATATCTATAGGAGACGGAGCGTTGTTGCCTCTTTGACCAGATTTTTGATTTGTCCGATAGAGTTCAAGCATTTTTTCTTGCGCTCTAGCGTTGTTAATATCGAAAAAAGTTGAATCTGTTTGTAAGGCTGTTCTAAGGTTTATCGAAAGATTCGTAGCATGATTCCCAATGTCACTTTCTGCTGCCCTAAGCCGGTTTTGAGCAGCGTCGTACTCCCGCTTCTCTTCGTTAATCTCCTTGTCCCACCTCGTGTCAATCCTGGTACGCTCCGCAGCTTGCGCTCTTGAGCCTCTTACGTCATTCCCAGTACGTTGCGCCGAGGTTTGCTGATCTCTTTTATACGTCCTTGAAATGTACGCTTGCTCTCGATTAAGAAGAGACTGTTGTAAGCGAGTAATGTTGTTCCTGAGACGAACCTCTTCGTCCTTCAATCCGCGCTCTTTTCTATTCTGAGCGTCGATCTCCAGCCTCATTAGCTCTTCATTCTTCTTGTTTGTAAGAGCAATCCGCGTGTACATGTAGTCTACAAAGAAGTTCGACTGGGGCGTATAAAACGTTCCCGTCCCAAACATCGGCCTAATGGTCTGAAAAGCCATGGTATCTCCTTACGGTGTCGCGGCTTGCGTAGTAGCGGTGTCAGCGGCAGCTTGTGAAGAAGCAGTTGCGGCTGCTTCAGCCCTTCTCTGAACGTATGCGTAAAGCCTTGCTAGTTCTCTTTGGTCTTTGGCACCAGACGACAAAGTGTAAAACATGTCTTGGTATTGAGGATCCAGCTTAGCAATATCTGGCGACATTGTCTTGATTCCTTTATTGACACCAAACTGAGCGGCGATTGGGGCGAGGCCTTTTAATACACCCTCCACTGCCTGCATTCTAGAAGTCTGAATTTGCGAAACATAGGCCACTGCGGAGTTGTACATGGCCGTTTTTTCTTTCGCCACTTCAAGCCCGAGCCTGCTTGCGTTCGCCTCAAGCTCAGCCTCTCCTTCTGTAAACGCATTCATCATGGCGTTTCTAATGTCTTGCTGTGTTCCAGCATCCACGTTGCCCGTGGAAGCAGCGATGTCTTCCTGAACCTGGCGGCCAAGCTCCGTGCGACGATTTAAAGAAGCACGTCCTCGTTCCAAAGATTCAGTGCGAGCTTGTTCGCCTAATTTCTGTGGAGCATCACCAGTTAACTCAGCCATAATTTCCCTGGCTTGCCGTTCCGCCGGGGTTTTTATAAAAGCTGACGCAAGTTGAGCGCCACCCACAAGAGCGGCACTTCCAATCTGCATGCCAAGAGCTTTGTTTCTAGCTTCTGCATCTATTTGTGCAGCAGTCTTGGGCGGACCCTGCGTTGGACCTGGGGTAGTGCCGAGTGTTTGAGCTTGGGCCTGTTGTACTGGAAAGGGCTCGCTTGGGCTAGTGCCGGGTGCGCCAAGCGCGGCGTCAACGGAAAATGCCTCGCGGTCCACTGCCGCTTGCTGTTGTTGGTTTGCTTGATACTGCTCAAACTGAGAAGTGCCCATCGGGACCCCGCCGACAGAGAAGAATCCTGCTGGCTGCGCGGGGGCTCCAGGCTCATACATGCTGGGGTCTTGACCCCGAAACCCAGGTTGCGCTGGTTGCCCTGGTTGCGCTGGCTGTGCAGGATAGAAGCTTAGGTCGTCCTCACCGGGCCGTACATCAAACTCAGAAATCAACCTGCCCATTTGATCATATTTATCAGTAGACTGTGTGCCGCTGGGAAGCTCTTCAGTGTAAACAGCCGCCTGTTGTTGCCGTCTTCTTGCTGCGTTTCGGCGTTGTATAGCCTCAAGCTGAAGAAGCGGATCTTGACTCGAAAGGTCGTAACCAGCTTCACTGTACGGGTCGTAGCTTGGCACGATTCTGCCTGTTACTGGGTCATAAGCCATCTCAACTCCATCCAAATTTGTTCATTACAGTTCTGCGATACGGGTCCATCGGCATGCTGGCACCGGCTTGCATTGGCATGCTGGATGCCAAGACGCTCATGTCAGACGGGGCTGCTGGCAAGGAAACGGATCGCATTGTACCGCCTCCTTTTGACGCTGTGTCCGCTGCTGCTTGGGCGGAACGAGAGGCGTCCTCTGACATTCTTTCAAGCTTCTTTGCCTGCTTGGCCCTTTGCTTTTCCTCCTGTTTGTCGTAGTCGTCCATGAACAACCCGGCGGCACCGCCGACAAGGAAACCAACACCAGCGCCAATAGCAGTGCCAACACCTGGAGTAAACGCGGTGCCAATCGACGCACCAAGCGCAGCGTATTCAGCGCCTTTTGAAAGGCCGCTTTGTAAAGACGCGGATAGCTCTTCATCCTTAAACTTTTCTTTCTCTTTCTCAGAAAGGCCAGTACCGCCGTATGCATCAGCCATTATGGATTCCCCTGAGAAATGATAAACCAGTTAGTCCCGTTCGATATAATAGTAACCCACGAGTATTGATCACCTAATGTTTTAGTCGTTGCCCCATCAATCGTTTCAGAAGCATTTGCGTCTAAAATCATATTGTTTGCTGCTGCAATTTTTTTAAAACTTAGAATCATGTTGGCGCAAGTGGCAGCCGCAGGCAATCCGATTGTGACATTTCCGCTGCCAGTAGCCACCAAATAAAAGGTTCCAGCACCCACAGTTACGTCGCCAGAAGTAGTGATGTTCGACCCAACGTGAAGCCCGATTCTTTTGAAAGACCAATCATCCGTTAAATCCGCTGCGGCAGCAGGAACAGATCCAGCCATTTGAACAGGTTCGATTCCTCGTATAGCTAAACCTTGAATACTGTTAATGTTTTGTTGTAGCTGCTTTGAAAGCGCTTGCTCTGGAATAGAGCCTTCCATGTACATCGGATTGTTCGCGCGTACAGCGAGTCCTTCAAGACTGTCGAGATCTCTCTTAAAGTTGGTTGAAGTATTTCTTCGTTTAATCGTGTTCGGAGGCACGTCACGAGTATTGACTCGGCGCGAAACCATGGGGCGCTCGGTTGCCTGCTCAATCAATTCCTCGACATCAACAGCCTCTTCTTTTACAGAAAAACGTCCTTTCCAAGCCATTATGTTGCCGCATTGAAGTGCGCGTCTACAACGCAAGAACGTGCTCGCACAAATATGTTTTGAGAGTTTACTCCGTCTGCGGTTGCAAAAGGAGATCCGCCTCCACCATTTTGGGGATTGCAACGAATCCCGACATTGTAAATACCTGCCGTAAGATCAAACACATGATGAGTAGCCATTTGCTTACCAGCGCTTTTTGACCAACCAGTAATGTCAGTGTTTTGTTTATCATTAGCAAGGTTTACGCTTGAGTAAAGCCTGCGTCTTGTGGCTGCGTATTGAGTCAACGATGCCGTTGTTCCGTCCATTTTTTGAGAATACAAAGCAAAGTCTGCGGCAACGTAGTTAGGGTTGTTTAGAAACTCTGTTTCGAGGACATTCGATCCATTGCATTGTTGTAAAGCCGAGTTCCCTGTTTCCCAGGCAAGCCAGCTTGCTGTGTAGATCACGGTCATTGGGCGATAAACTTTAATGGTTACGTTGAGGCCATTAACTGGCTCCCAGTTGTCCGATCCTGACCCCGACCCTCCGCCACGGGCTTCCGCGTGGAAAATCTCTGCTCCTACCTTGTCGGGCGTATGAACTCTATACCGGGTCGTTCCAGTGCAGAACTCTGCACGGTCATCTGAACCACCGATAAACTCAGGGCGCAAAACGTGACCCTTTGTTACCCACTCTCCATGAGAAAGGTCACCAGTAACTGAACCGCCATTCAGCCAGGTTTCAAAGTTTCCGATCCGACCCTTAAGGTCTGCCTCTGTAATCGCATTGCCGTCAACGAATGGTGTGTTTGTAAATGCCATAAATCACTTATACTTAATTACGGATGCCGTAAGTCTTGAAATCGTTATTGCATCGCTCGGCCCGTTTACCCAGCCAAGGTTAGCCGCGTCGGGGTTCAGCGCACCCAGTCCGTGGTTATCTATGTAGTAGCGGAGGTCGAAATCGTAAGAGCCGTTTAGCGTATGATAGAAAAGCAAAGTCACGCTTTCAACAGATCGTGCCGCCTGGCTCTTTGTTGCAGCCTGTGATTTAGCGACCGAGTTTTGAATATGCCGCTCTGTAACAGGCAAAAGAACGTTGTTTCTAAATAAAGCAAACCCCAAGTCTTCGTTTACATCATTTCCAGATCCTACCCTGCCCTCTATCCGAACCTCGAACGTGTAGCGGATTACTGCATAACTAAAGTTTGTACCAAGAGTCAGGCTAAACGGGACACCGGAAGAAAACGTAGGAGCAGAACCCGTTCCACCAGTCCAAGTTCCTCCAGACGGAACCTTCAACCACATAGAGGTCGATTGTGTTATGTTTTTGGCCCAATCACCAGAGTTGTGGCTGAGAGTTGAAACCAAAGGAAAGGAAATACTGCGCTCATCAAGCCCCTCTTGCCTGACATTTTCTGCATTTACTGCGGCGGTGGCTGTCGCTGTTGCCGTCATCGTGGCATTTGGAGCCGTAATAGACGCAACGTCACCGGGTTGTATTGGAGTGAAAGAAACCTTACTCATCGCTTTCTCCTGTTCACAAGAATGATGGCCTCTGTAATTTGAGGAGAAAAGCCTTGGTTAGAGGAATACCAAGTCACGGTATCTCCACCATCTTTATCGACATATAGCCGAACCGAACATTCCACGACGTGAGAGCCAGCCTCTACCGGCAGTGCGCCGCACATATAAATACATTGGCGCTTGTGAAAAGCCGTAAATGGTCCAGCATACGCAATCTCAAAACCATCAACAGTCATAATAAAATCATATTGTAGCCAATCGCGGAGCGTCCCCTGGTCGGCATCAACATAGCCGTCTTCATAATTAGCGCCTCCATACGCTGCGGCTGCTGCGGTATCAAATTGAATTGAAGTCTCGCAAATCAAAAGCTCGTCCGATGACGACGTGACGTTGTTTGATGTTTTGATTTTTTGATGGGCTTGAGTATCGACATCCAAAGGCTGATTAATTTCCGACAAAAATGAAGCTGATATTTCATTAAAAACCGTAGAGTCAACTTCGTTGCCCACAACCACAGATGCGGTCGGTAGATTGTCCCGATCTAAAGCTCCGTTAATCTCCTCAAGGTACTCCCTGACGTTTTCGTTCCAGTCTTCCGGGTCAAGAATGTCCCCAGCTTGCAAGTCTCGTTGGATATATCGCCACGCCATTATCCTCTTTGCTCCTCGACTACAGAACTGATTGGGATCATCTTCTCATAAGGAGCGCCGCTGACAACGCCAATTGCAAAACTTAAAATCTGCAATCGCCTTCCAGCAGATTCAAATGTTAGACGCAATTCCCTGCACGCCGGTTGCCCTGCTGTAGTAATATCAAACCGAATCGGAACTGGTCGATGCTCGTACCAAAGGCTGTCGGTAGACCATGTAGCCGTGTTGTACACCGCATATTCATTAGTGTAGTCTTGTTGGTCTTGAGATTTTGCAGACTCGACAGCGGTCAAGTTTCGGTTGACTCGATAGGTCAACTCAAAATCATTGTCACCGTATCCAATCACATCGCAGACTACATACTTTGGATTGAACGCAGCAAACGGCCCATTGAAATCTATATCTGTTGTTTCCCAGAGAGGATCAATTGCTATGTCAGCAGCGCTGGAATCCTTACCTTTAGTAGACGCTCCTCGTGTGTAGACATGAAGCCCTTTATTGTAGGAGTCATTAGACCCAAAGATGTAGTATCCACGGTGGTCTTGCGTCACAATGGCATCTGCGATTGGGAAGTTTTCCCTGAAAGACCAAGACCCGATTGCTCCATGGTAAACCAAAACAAAGTTGTTTTTGTCACTACCGTCAACAGGAACGGCCAACCAATACTCTTTGTCTTTGGGGTAGTAGTTACCTACGGCTTGAATAGATGCCGCGTTGTTGATTCTGTTTACTAAGCCAGGGATAGGCGTTGAATACCTAATCAACTGAGTTTTTGAGCCAACGTTTTCAAGAGACCCCTCGATCCCATAAACCCCTTCCATGCTGAGAAACAAAATCCCGACGCCAGGCACTTCGGCAATCGAGTTTGGGGCAATACAACCAACATCTTTTGAAATGTTTTGAGAAAAGAATGTTGTTCCGGTCTGCGTCTGTTGAGACTTGATTAAGAATATTCCACGTTGCTTGAAAACCAGCAAAGCGTTTTGAGTAGTGTAAAGGCCAGTAATTGGGCCACACTCGTCTTGACCAAAGCTAAGAATGTTGTCGACTGGAAAAACTTCGGGTCTAAGCTGTGCAGAAAACTGCACGTCGCTACTATTTGAGCCAGCCAAGAAAAGTCTATTCTTAAATGAGGCCCCCATCGTAGCGCGGGCAGGCCATGAGCCAAAGTCGTCTTCGTCTAACAAAGGCCCCAAGAACGCATCTTGTATTGCGTCCTCAAAGGTAGTTTGAAAGTTGTTTGAAATCTCCGTATGGAAATAAAAATTTGAACCAATAGCACGGCTTAGTAAATCACCGTTGGTATCAAGACATTGTCGAGTTCTATAGATTCGACGAGCAACAATATTCTCTCCGCCACGAGGCATTGTGACGATAGCCATTTTTCGTTGGCCATCTACATCATTTGTGCCAGTAATCATTGTTGATGGGCTTGATGGTGGTGATTCCTGCCCTCGCTCATTGATAAATGTGATTTTGTATCTATACCCCCACTTTCGAATGGGATCGTTTAGGTCAACAGCCATGCCAGACGCAGCCTTGCGGCCCAAGCCAAGCTCCGCAATACCTGTCTTGCCTTTGCGTAGAGCCTGTCCAGTTGGGGCAGATGGAGCGCCATCAAACCCGGCACGCTCCGCATATCTACCGTTAAAAACCAATGCTGGATCTTTGCCGTTAAACAAATAAACCCGACCATTCATAGCAACAGATACCGTTCTGAGATGCGGCGCACTTGATAATGATCTCGGTGGTGCTTGTGTGCCATCAGACATCATGATGGGACGCCACTTCTGCGTGATCGCCTTGCTTCCGTCAAACACATACAACCGCATATCGGTAGAGTCTTTGGCTTCAAAGATTAGATGCTGACGATTGCCGGAGTGCTCTGAAAACCAGTGAACACTTTCAATCTCATTAAAGCCAGACCACGCAGCCCCTTCTTCATCATCTGGAACTAATACCTTGTATCCACCAGAGTTTTCCCAGGCGTCTTTATCGTTGTAGCGCATGTCGCGAATGCGAAGAGCCTTTGGCGGATTCTGACTTGGACGCCAAGAATCATCAATACCTCTAAGCGGCTTGAAGAGCAGTCTGGATGTTTTCATTCTGCACTCCTATATTATTCGCGTAACTCTTGTGTAAGGCGCTCGTGAGTAAGAGTAATAACAGGCCAATAATACTGCGACTTGCCAGGAAAGTCTTTCTCGCCCTGAATGATTGCCTTAACCCCGTTGTGGCCGACGTTATATGCGAGCACAGCTAAGTCCTCGTTTTTTAAAATGTCACGATCTTGATTAAATAATTTGGCTGCTGCCTCAATGGATAGACGCGGGTCTAAGCGATCTTCTAACGAACGCCCAGGCATAATCCGACCCCATGTTCTTTCCGTCATCTGCATGAGCCCAACATCCTTTGTGGGGCCAATAGCGTCGGGTTTTCCACCAGACTCTAAACCAGCAATGCTGGCCAGAATGTATGGGTCTACGTCGTACTCGTCGCCAAACTGTGAAAACGAATCACCGTAATTAGCCCAAGCCCGCAGTGCGCCCTGATAAGCGTTGTGGCTTCTCCTCGTTACTTCAGGGTCATCAAACTGCGGAGCAAGCTGCTGTAGAGTGTCCGAGCCTTCTCCAAAAGTAATAAATACCGGAGGAGGCTCCTCTTCAAGCATCACCTCTTGATCTTGTGGCGCAGTGCCGTCATCCAGGTAAACGTCCCCGTAATGTTTATCCCACCAGTCATCTACCCTTTGATCAATTGATTTAGTTCCTGGCATTACTGTGCTCTCATGCCTTGACGTAGCTCGTTAGAATCAGTGAGAAACTGTTGCATATCGTTCCTCATGGTTTCTTCTGCAAAAGAATCCTGATGACCTTGGGCTTCTTTTAAGATTGTTTCGTACTCACCCAAGATCTGTTTGTCGTCAGCCTGTTGCGACAAGGTTTGAATTCTATTGCGATAACCCTCGACTCTCGCCTGGCTCAAGACGGGAGCGTTGATTCTTTGGGAAAGCTCTGGGGTCTGAGTAGACTTCTGCGTTGGTTTCATTCCAACCGATTTGCGACCCGGAAACCTTTGTTTACCAGTCGCTTGATTCATGAAAGAGTTGCCTGGCAACGCTCCACTGTTTTTTGTGGCTGCTTGAAAAGCTTTTGCGCCAGACTGGCCTGCGGTTTGAACTGGAATGTTGGTCATCGGTTTTTTAGCCATTTCAGTACGTTCCCTTCAAGCCAGAGAACAGAAGGTCTTCATCCGTTTCTTCTTTCTTTTTTTCAGGCTGCATTATATTTTTACCGTTGCCGTTGCCAATACCAGAGAAGATCTGTTTCATCTTCTCTTGCCTTCGGCGTTCTTGAGCAATGGCCTTCTCTTCTTCAGAGGGTTCAATCGGGCGCTCTTCAAGCTTGGGCTCTTCCTGTTTTTCGGAAGTAGCACCGAGAAGCTCAAATCGCCTCATCTGCATGTCGTAAAATCGTCCCATCAGGTCTTCACCGGATCGCCATAGAGGTATGCATAACCACTAGGCATTTCTTGAAATTGTCCTCTACGATAGAGTCTATCAGAGCGGTCCAGGTAACGCTTCTTCATCTGTTGCATTCGCTGCTCTGCTTTTGCTTCGTAGATATTAGCAATCGAACCCTGTCCGTATTGCAAATAAAGATCTGCGACTGCTTTGTACACAAGAATAACGTGGTATTGAGGCGGGATTTGTGGTTGGTCATTGTACCCAACCAATCTGGCCGGACGGCGCATATACCGAATTTCGCACTTAATATCTACGTCTGGACGCCTGTAAAGACGCATCGTGTCACGAGGACCTTCGTAGTAAAGAGGTCGAGTGTAGTCTAAAGATGCGGAGCCATTGTCAGCAAATGTAGCCGAGGGAGAAGTGGCTGGGACTACTTCTGTAATCTGATACCAGCCCGTGTTTAAAGTTGCGTTGCGTCGGTAGATTCGTTTGCGATAAACATCTGTGCCGCTTACTGCTGGCAAACCCGACACGGTAATTATTTTGTCAGCCGCTGTGGTAGTTGCTGACACCACCGGACTTGGTGCAGATTCAATACCCTCACGCTCAATTGTCGCGCAGTATTCAAACTTTGTGCTGGCAGCTAATGATCCACCGTTACTTACAGCCAAAGTAATCGTCAGGTCATCATTAAGCGTGTGATGCGCGTCGTCGTCCGTGATGATGATCGTGTCACCAGACGTTGTGTGATCCAGAAGCAGGTCTTCCTCTGTACGCGAGTCCACATAAACAAGTCTGCGGTCTCTTGAGTTCGCGGCCTGCCCAAAGATCTCGTCTCGAATGGTGATGCCAAGAAAGTCCACCATGTCCTTTGGAAGTTTAATCTTGTCCCATTTTACCTTAAAGGTCGTCACGCCTGTTACGGCAGCCGAGGCCCCAATAGGAGCAGTTAAAAACGCTTGTGTTGTGCTTGCAACAGAATCAATGCGGTATTCAATGCTGCTGGCGGTATCTTCGAGCACAGCGCCTTCCATGCCCGTGTGAAGCCATGTTCCTGCTGCTGCGGTCACAGTCTTGTTGTTGTTCTGTAGTGTCAGCGTAGTTCCTGCTGCGCCCTCAAGGTCAGCGTAAAGCTGGTGCTCGTCACGCTCCTGCATAAACCGCCAGGGATGAGCGCTACAAATTTCCTCGTAGTGCCTATTGATAAGTCGGACAACATGGGTTTCATGTGTGCTTACGTTTGGGTTATGGTCAAGCAGACCGTTCACTTCTGATATTAAGTCTTTAAGAATCATGTTCCCTCCTAAAAGAAAGCCCCCCGAGAGTATATCTCCCGAGGGGCCTTCAAGTCACGCAAGCGTGGACTATTAGCCCATCCAACCCTTATCAATGATAAGGATTGCGCCGTCGTTTGTGGTGCCTGCAAATGCATTTACGCAAACCGCGAACGGTTGCGAGGTTGCACCTTCAGTGTCCCACTGACGAACGTCACCGTTTGCAGAACCACCAACAGCCTCTCCAACTGAAATAGCTTCAGCAGAGGTGCAAGCATCGTTAAATCCAGAAACCTGGATCTGAACTTCTTGCAGGTCGACAGCCGCAGTCACTGCAACACCAAGAGCCAAAGGCGAGTTCGACTCGGCGGTTGCAGTTACAACGAAACCAGCCGCACCAAAGGTGTCGGGATCAGGGGTTGCGCTTGTGTCAGTTTCGACCTTCACAACGTCACCAATAGCAATAGTGCCGTTGGCAAGCGCCGTAACAATCTTTTTGGGGTATGCAATGACGCCGTTGCCGCCATCTCGCTTCAATACAGCCATGATAAATCTCCTTTAAAGACTATGATTAGAAGGTTTCACCGTCATAGGCAATGCCTGACGATCCGAGGTGCTTGGCAACAAGCTGTCCGTAAAGACGAACATTTGCAGAACGAACATCGTACTCACCACTGATCTTCTCAAACGGAGATACATCGAAGTAGCCCTCGCTATCGAAAACGTAGTGGATGTCATCAAGATTTAACAAGTAAAAGCTGATGACTGCCGTAGTGTGAGTCGCTGTGTTGGTAGGCATGTAGTATTCGGTTTCCATACGGATACCGTCCCACATTTGAATCATGCGGCCACCATCAAGCTTGGCCTCATCAACATATCGCTCGAATGCACGAAGCGAACGCTTGAGGTTTTTTGCTCCTTGACGAGAAGCAAGCCAAATGTGTGGCTCGCCACCAGGCGACACAGCAGCAGTCTCAACACGCAAGTCCACCAGTCCTTGAAGACCGTTGGCATTAAAGCTGTTGTTGAGGTTTGCAACTTGATTCTGCCAACCAGGGATACCGCTATAGGTAGCCTTGGAGACACCACCAACAGAGTTACCTTGAGCACCAACAGCGTTCTCTTCGAGATAGCCAGTAGCGTAGGTAATACCGTTCAGTGTTGCCCAGTCAGCGAATCCGCCAGCGTCCACACCCTCAACCGTTTTACGGAGGAGGTTACGTCGCATAGCGCCCATGACTGCCTTAGTGCGAGCATCAAGGATGCTAATCACAGCGGCTTCACCACGATTCTTGATCTCTTCATCTTTAGAGATAGCAATCGGCATGGTAGTGTGAGCAGGAGAGTACACCGCAGGGGTAAGTACATCTGCCACAGTCAGGTTCAGCTTTTCGTATCCAGTCTGCATACGAGTAGCATTGCTGTGCTCACCAAAGCCAAGAGGCTCGATGTAGCGGGTTCCACCCTCAACTTTGGGTTGACCTTTTCCATGAACATCTTCATGAACATCAATCAACGCCGTCGTTCGGGCAAGGTTGTCGCGGAAATCTTCCGCAAGCAAATACAAAGTCGACGAGAGTAGCTCGTCGGTAATGTTAAGGCCAGTGGCCTGTGTAACAGCCATTTTTTATTCCTCGGGGCTTAGTTATTTGAGACCAGCAAGACGCTTAGCCTCTTCTTGATTCGCCTTCACCCAAGCATAAATCTCTTGGGCTCTGGCTCCCTTTGGAGGACCTGAAGTCTTTGCCGCATTCGCTTTGGACTTCCCAATCTGTCGCGCACTAGCCGCTCGAACTTGGCGCTGGCGTGCCTGAAGTCGCTGTTGCTCCTCCATGCCTCGCTGTGCCCTAACAAGCTCGTATGCATCGGGTGTGCTTAATGCAAACCCTGACGCACGCCTTTGACGAATAAGCTCTGCTACTTCCCCACGGAATCTTGTATCCTTCATTTCAGGATGTGATTCCACAAAGTCGTTTAAAGCCAATCGCCGGGTCTCCCGCTCAGAATGCTCAGCAATTGGTTTGACCAATTGGTTGAGTTTCTCAGCAGCAGCACGCTCAATGCGTGCCTCGATTCCTTCTGGACTCAGAAGATCTGGAAGCTCGGATTCGGGCTTAGACAGAACTTCTTTGAGCTTGGGATCGTCAATCAGTTTAGCAAAAGCCTTTTGACGGGTAATAAGAGCACGCTCTTTATCCTTCAAGGCTTGTACTCTATCGCTGAATGTCGTCTCAAGCTCACGAGCTTTCGATGAATCGCGTTGGCGCTTATTGTGGTAGTCGCGACGTAGATTATGGATGACCTGCTTCGAAAGCGGATCTAATTTCTCCAGATGCTCCGGTTTGATTCCCTTGTAAAATCCATCCAACGAAAAGGTTTCGTCTTCAGGTAGGTCTGATGTCAAAAGATCGAATCCTCGATCTGGTTTTTCATCATTCCCTGCATCATTGGTGCCCCGAGTCCCGGACTCGCTTTCAGACGTTGCCGCGCTATCTCGCGTTCCAGCCGTTTCAACCTGCTCGACGATGTTGCCCGAGGCTGCATCGCTGGTAGCCACATCGGCTACAGGTTCGGCTGAGACTGCGTTAGACGCTACGGTTCCACCATCAACGGTAGGGTTGCTCAGTTCCGTATCTGCCATTTTGTCTCCTTAAGTACAGGCAAGGGATCCTGTACGAACGATTGTAAAGCTCCACGTCATGTGAAGCAAGAGTGTAAGCTACATGTTTTCTGAAAGAAGTTCTTCTTCTTGCGACATTGGCTCTTCTTCACCGGCTGGCATTGGAGGCGGCTCAGCGCCCTCTGCCATCACTTCCTCGCCAGGAGGAGCCTGAAGATCTTGTGCAAGCTGCTTATCTTTTTCCATCATCTTAAGCTTTCCAGCAGCAGCCTTAAGGGCATTGTCTGAAACAAGCTGATCCGGTTCAAACATATACTTTTCGTAACTGCCGTCAGGATCTATGAATCGAATAGCTTCAATCAATGCAATGGCTGGGGCGAAAACCTCTGCCGGAAGGGGCTCCGGCCAACGGTTGCCTTTTTCTACCATTTCAGGAGCAGGTTCCCACGCAGGAATCTCCACATCAGTTCCAGCCAACTTATCAAGAGTCTTGTCCATTTGGTCAGAGAACATTTGAATCGTCTTTATTTTGTAGGGCTTCTCAGGTGGCGGTGCTCCCATTGCAAGCTCTTGCATCTTTAGGTCTGCCTCTTGGGCACGAAGCTGCTCAATATCTTGAGGGCTTGGACCCATATCCCCACCAGGTGGAGGAGCCATTGGGGGGCCGCCTGGTCCTTGTTGCGGTGGAGCGGGGTTTCCGTATCCGGGATTCATAGCCATTTGCTTTCTCCTGTAAAATTATTCTGGTGGTAAAAGAGCATCAATCCGCCCTTCATCTTGTGCTTTTCGAAAATCTTTGTACGCTGGATCATTATGAACCCTGTCATAGTAATCCTTATAGGTTTCTTTTTCCTCTTCAACCTTTGATTCGTTTTTAGCAATCTCGCCAGCCAAATCCCAATCTCCATCAACAGGAGTCAATCCTCGTTGCCTACAAATCTCTCGTCGGTGGTTTTCAGATGTAAGAGTAACCCCAAGACCCCGATCATAATAAGGGAACCGGGCCCAGTGCATGTCGAGTTTGACTTTCCAAACGCGGCCAGCCTTTCCATCGCAAGAGTCAAACTCACATTCAACTTCTTGTGGCGCTTTACCAACAAACCATTCCCAAGTACCGTGGCTACATTTGGCGCATTTGTATTGAACAAGACGTTCTTTCTTCAGAAACTCTTCAGCAGATTTCCCCGAACCATAAATCGTGTGCCCGTTCTTGCGCTTTGGTGGCGGCTGCCAATTAAGCTTTCTGTGTTTAGCCTTTGAGCCGCACTCTTCACACTCGATTTCGTCTGGACGGGACGCAATGCCAGTAAAGATTTCGGTTTCGTGTTCACATGTCTCACAATCAAAAGTGTAAATAGGCATCACTGTGCTCCCATTTGTGAAATAAGACCTTCAAGTAAGGCTCGTTGCTCATTTTCTGGCAACTGCAAAGCTTGCTGAAGCTGCTGGATAACCTCTTGTGGAGCACCACTTTGCTGCAACATTTGAATTAACTGCTCAATGGCTTGACCTGGGGGCATTGCAAGTAGCTGCTGTGCCGTTTCAGGGGGTAGCCCCCCGCCCTGTGGAGGGGACGGAGGGCCTTGTGGGGGACCCGCCTGCGGTGGGGGAGGCGGTGCCGCTGGTTGCGGACCCTGTTGAGGCGGACCCGGTTGTTGTTCCTGTTGCGGGCCCGGCGGCTGTTGTTTCGCGGGGCCACCACCCATTTCGGCTTCTTTTTTAGCCTGCTCAGCAGTCATCTCTTCAAGAGCAAGCGCAAGAGATTCTGGGTGCATGTCTTGTGGTAAGTCGAACTTTTCAACAATGGCTTCCATTTGCGCTTTAGCAAGCACGGCTTCTGGGCCGCCTTTCTGCACAAGAGCCCAAAGTTGCTGTAAAGGCTGGAGCAATTGCAGCACAGCATCCCGAACAGCTTGGTCCGAGAATGGTGTGCGCCGAGAATCCACAACCTCAATCTGGAAGTCACCCTCAAGATCTTCAACAGTGATTTCAATAATGTCGGGGCCAGACTTAATGTAAATGACATCTGGCGCGGGAGGCATGTCAACATCAATCTCCGCTGTCGCCTGCACGACAACAGTTTCGCCCTCTTCAGCCTCTTCAGCGGCCTCCTCTGCAACCTCTTGGGCTTCTTCTACGACTTCTTCAACCTTGTCTTCAGCCTCGTTAAGAGCGTCTTCTGTCTGCTCTTCTTTCTGTTCAACGTCATCTACATCAACGAGTTCCCGCTTGTACTCCATTCCGAAGTCTCTTGCTGGGGCCTCCATTGACGCCACAATGGCGCGAAGAAAAACCTGAACAACTTGAGCAACCCAGTTGTCTTTAATCATCGCATGCCGACCATACTCTGACTCGGTATAATCTCGGAGGTTCATGACCTCAGTAGCGGTTGCTTTAGTGACTCCACCATAAGCATTCGGGCTTGTGCCAGCAGCCCGCTCCAGATCCGCCTCTGCCTGCATCTCATACTGCATAATGTTGGGAGATATTTGAGCGTTTTGAATCGGAACAATCACATCTCTTAGGGCGCGACCATTCATTCGACCGTCTTCAACAGGAATGACAAGGCCATCGACACCAGCAGTAATAAGGGCCATCTGATCGGCAGTAAGGACACCGTCAAGAGCAAGGTACTGTCGAGAATCTCGTCGTGCCGCATTAGCTCGGAAGGACCTAAAGACGTTGATTTCTTGAATCTGTGGGAACAAACGCGAAGCATGGCTAACGCCACGCAACGGGAACTCAGGCTCTTGGTTAAAAATCAAAGGCACAATGTGAGGTAAAGGATCCCCTGCGCGAGTTGAATACGGCATAGGGCCACTAAAGATTGGGTCCTCGTAATCATCACCCTGATCTAAAAGAAAGACCTCAAACTTACCGCGCATTGCTCCGTCGCCACCCTGGTAAGTATCTACAAGGTTGCAAACCTCAAGAACTCGGACGAACAGGTCCTCATCAGGATCGTATTGACCGCTCTGTTTGCTCTTTTTAGGCGCTTTACTATTGCGTCGATTTGATTTTCCAGCCTGTCCGTCGAGGAAATCCTCTCTGGGCTGGCCTGAAAGACCAGTCAATCCGTATTGATCTTCTACTTCTCGCAGTGATCGATAATAAACATGTCCAATAAAGCGGGAGTCTTCCTCGTCATAGACATCGGAATCAAGAACCATCTCCCAATACGGTATGACTCGGAACCATACTCGGTCTAAAACGTCACCAGGACCGTCATCTACGCCTACTTTGATACCAGAACCTGGGTACAACAAGCCCTGCCGAATGGCTTTTAGAACACGGAGATGTGTTCTGTTTTGGTTTAGCCACTTGTTGGCTACCATTTCCACCTTAGTTGCATCACCACCAAGGGTTGGACCTGGCCCCACTACTACACGAGCAGCCTTTGGGTATAAGGCAGCAACATACGATTCAATAATCCCGTAAAGGCGATTGACTTCAATCTGAATTTGGCTTGGCAGGTCCTGCATTGTGCGGACATTTCCAGCCTGATGAGTCTCCCAAAACCTTGTAAGATAGGTCTCTTTGTAAAGACGCCAGTCTTTCGCTTGGGTCTTCGTACTTTTGTCATGAGTTTCGAGATGTGCTCGAATGACTCTGGGGGAGAGAATGTCGTTTTCAGCCATGACCTGCCTATTTTGTTTCCATTAAAGGGAAACGATCTTTGATAGCCTCATACTCATCTTTGGATACATAGCGCAAATCACCGCCTACGACTCCCTCCATAATACGATTAGCCTGTGCCGGATAGCGCTCCATGATGTCCTCAACTAAAGCACCCGATTCTAATTCATCTAACCCCTGACCTACAAGCTGTTCCAAGACAGATTCTCTCAACTGCTTTGCCTTGGCCTTTTGCTCAGCCATAAACTCTTTATTAAACTCGGGAAACTCTTCGTTTGCTTTTTGCGCGTGGTACTCCAACGACTTGTCAGAGTTATCCATAGCCTGCTGATAAGTGTCGCCTTCTTGCAGACGATCCATGACCGCCCGTGATTTTCTCATTGCTTTGTTAATGTCATCGTGCGCCATCGCTCCTCCTTATGTCAGCCCATTCATCAGAAGTGAAGTATTCCGTTTCCCTTGTATCTGGGTAATAAACTCCAACCTCGTCATCTTGGAACTCTCCAGATGCGTTGGTTTCATACGCTATCCCATGGCCGCCTGGTAAATCACCAGTCCACTTTAAGGCGAGGTCTTCGTAGAACAAATCGGAGTCGTCGTCCATGAAAGCCTCGATGGCGTTCTTCGCGTTCTTCTTTTCCTCATCAGGCCAGTTGTGTTGGCTTGCCGCGTTGTCGATCTCATCCATAAGATGATCAATCCCGCGTATGGGAGAAGGGGTAGTAATCGGCGTCCCGCGTTCGGGAATAGGGGTGGGGGTAGTAGTGGGTGTTCCGCGTCTACTTTTTGCAGAAGCTTCCATTGCCCGCCGAATTGCTTCGTCTAAGGGCATTCCGGCGGAATCAATCAACGGCTCGGGCTCTTCCGGTGCCTCTGGAGAGGTAAAGCCTCTACCTATGGTGCGAAGGGTTCTCTCCCATTCCTCCTCTGACATCTCGCCAGCGAGGCCGGGCTTTTTCTTTTTCTTTCTCCGAGTCGTTTCTGGAGGCCCACCCATCAGGCTCTCGCCTGGGAG